>Ga0209690_1000414_pt1 | contig 22633 bp, 17 predicted proteins | sample GraSoiAngelo_150_FD_186164 | JGI IMG/M metagenome (GOLD analysis project Ga0209690, IMG submission 186164) | Grasslands soil microbial communities from the Angelo Coastal Reserve, California, USA - 14_1009_09_40cm (SPAdes) (version 2) | ecosystem: Environmental > Terrestrial > Soil > Grasslands ... | reverse complement strand
CGAGTCGCGCCGGCTCGATCTTCTGGGATTGCGCCAAGGCTACCAGAGCCAGGATGCAACCGTGCGCGCTGCCATCCTCGCCCAATTTCCGAAGCTGTCGGTGGCGTTCACGCGCGCCAGCGACACCACCAATGTGCACACGAATGGTTTTAGCGTAGCTGTTGATGTGCCAATCTTCGACCGCAACCAGGGCGTCATCGCGACCGAGCGCGCCACCCGCCAAAGATTGCTTGATGAATATCATCAGCGCACCTTCGAAGCGCGTTCCGATGTCGCCACCGCGATCGCAGACATTCGTTCGCTGAATCGACAAATAGCTGCGGCGAAAGAAGCGCTGCCGCTGCTCGAGAGGCTCGTCACCACTGCGCAAACCGCCGTCGAGCAGCGGAACGCCGACGTGCTTAGTTATTACACCGCGCGCAGCAACTTGCTGCAAAAGCGAATTCAGCTGATCAAGCTCCAAGAGCAATTACTTGAAGCGCACACTGCATTGGAGATCGCCTCGGGCCGTTATCTCCCGTCGAATGCGATGCTGAATTTGAAATGAAAAGGCGAATCCTCATCGGCGCCATAGCGCTCATTATCATCATCGCGGCGCTGGTGTGGGTCGCGCAGCGATTCGGCGCTGGGAAGGAGGAAAAGGCAGCCGGGCCGGTCGCGCAAGTGCAGGTCGCAAAAGTAGAGCGAAAAACGATCACCGAAAAAGTGATCGCCTACGGAAGCGTGGTCGCGCAGCCGGGCAAAACACATTCCATGTCGGTAGCATTCGAAACGCGCGTGCGACACATCCTGGTGGCGCCGGGTCAGTTCGTGCAGGAAAACGATCCGTTAACCGAGGTTGAGTTAAGTCCCGCGGCACAATTGCAATTTCAACAAGCGAAGAATGCGGCCGAGGCCGCGCGGAAAGAACTCAAACAAACGCAGGACCGGTTCAATTTGAAGCTCGCCACCAACCAGGACTTAAGCGCGGCGGAAAAAACGGCGCGCGACGCGGAGGCGCAACTCACTACCTTGCAGCGCGCCGGTGCTGGCGGCGACAATCGCATCCATGCGGATATGGCGGGCGTGGTGGCAAAGGTAAACGTGCAAGACGGGCAGATTGTGGCGCCCGGCAGTCCGCTCGTTGAAATCGTCGCGGAAAACGAAATCGAAGTGAAACTCGGTGTGGAAGCGGAAGACCTTTTGGCGGCGCAAGAAGGCGCGTCAGTCACCATCTTTCCGGTGAACGATCCAACGGCAGACAAAGTGGAAGGCACAGTGCGCCTCGTCACGCGTCGCATCGACCCAACGACGCGACTTGTCGATGTTTACGTGGCGCTGCCGGAAGGAACGAAGCTGTTGCTGGATGGTTATGTGCGCGGTGAACTTGAACACAGCGAAAAAGACGCGTTGGTCGTGCCGCGTGCCGCGGTGTTACCGAATCAATCGCGCAGTTACGAGGTTTTCACGGTCGCGAATAACAGAGCAGTCAAGCGCACGGTGAAAGTTGGTCTCGAAAATCAAAAGGAAATGCAGGTCATCGCGGACGATCTTCATCCGGGCGATCTCGTCGTAACTGTCGGCAATTACGAACTGGAAGAAGGCATGTCGGTCGAAATCCAAAAAACGAAATGAACCTAACCGCGTGGGCGCAGAGCCATGCGCGCTCCATCCTGTTTTTGCTCGGCGCGGTCGCGCTAGGTGGCGCAGTCACGAGTTTTTCATTACCGGTCGCACTTTTCCCGCAGGTCAGTTTCCCGCGCGTCCGCGTCACTCTCGATGCCGGCGATCGCCCGGCCGAGCGCATGGCGATCGAAGTTACAACGCCGGTGGAAGAAGCGGTCCGCGCTATTCCCGGCGTGCGCAGCGTAAGATCGACAACCAGCCGCGGCACGGCGGAAGTCTCCATTAATTTCGACTGGGGCGAAAACATGGTCGCGGCCAGGTTGCAATCCGAATCACAGATAAACAAAATTCTGCCAACCCTTCCGGCCGGCACATCGTTCGAAGTCGAACGCTTCGATCCCACCGTCTTTCCCGCGATCGCTTACAGTCTTGTCTCCGATTCGCATTCGCTCGTCGAACTCCGCGATCTGGCGCTCTACACCCTGCGCCCGGTGCTTTCCACCGTTCAAGGAGTTGCGCGCGTCGGCGTTCAGGGAGGCCGCGTCGAGGAGTATCGCGTAACGGTCGATCCCGACAAATTGCAATCGTTCAAGATGACGCTGGCTGAAGTCGCCAGCGCACTTTCAGCCTCGAATGTCCTGGTCGCGGTCGGTCGCCTCGAACAGTACGACAAGCTTTACCTCGTTGTTTCGGACACGCGCTTTCAAAAATTCGACGAAATCGAGAATGCTGTGCTGCGTTCAACGCCCGATGGCGTCGTCTTGCTCAAAGATGTCGCCACGGTGGAGCATTCATCCGAGCCGCAATGGATTCGTGTTACGGCCGACGGTCACGACGCCGTGCTTTTCCAGGTTTATCAACAGCCCTCCGGGAACACGGTGGAAATTGCCAAGGGCATCAAGGCAAAACTCCACGACATAAAAAAACAAATTCCCGACGGCGTGAAAATCGCGGGCTGGTACGATCAAAGTGATCTCATCATCGCGTCGCAACATAATACGCGCGACGCAATCCTGATCGGCATGGTTCTGGCCGCATTCGTTCTGCTCATTTTTCTCCGTGACTGGAAAGTCACATTGATCGCGATCTTGACGGTGCCGGCCGTGCTCGCCGCTACGATCCTGCTGCTTTACGTCCTGAAAATGAGTTTCAACATCATGACGCTTGGCGGCATGGCCGCTGCTGTAGGCCTCATCATTGATGACGCCATCGTCATGGTGGAGCATATCGTCCGGCGGGTGCGCGGCACGCGCGATGGCGACGGGCGTTCCCGCGTCATGCGCGCGGCCAGTGAGTTCACGAATCCGCTGGCCGGTTCATCGGCAGCTACCATTGTTATCTTTACGCCGCTCGCTTTTCTCACCGGGGTGACCGGAGCGTTTTTCAAAGCGCTTTCCCTGACGATGGCGGCAAGCCTCATCATCTCATTTGCCGTAGCCTGGCTGGCTGTTCCGATTCTCTGCGCCAATCTGTTGAAAGAAGAGGACGCTGACTTGGAAGAGGGCGGTGCGTTCATGCGCCGTGTGCACGAAGTTTATCGCAAGAAGATGCAGCGCCTGCTGCGCGAGCCTCGCCTGGTCGTCGTGTTCTTGCTTCCGCTTCTTTTGCTCGGTTTCCTCGCCTTCAAGAATGTTGCCTCGGGTTTCATGCCGGTAATGGACGAAGGCGGTTTTATTCTCGATTACATCTCGCCGCCCGGAACTTCACTTGCCGAAACCGATCGTTTGCTTCGGCAGGTGGAGTCGATTTTGCAGGAGACTCCGGAAGTGCAGACCTACTCGCGCCGCACCGGCTTGCAACTCGGTGGCGCCATTAGCGAAGCAAATATCGGCGATTTCTTTATTCGCTTAAAACCATTTCCGCGCCGCGGGATTGAAGGTGTGATGGAGGACGTGCGCATGGAAATCGAAAAGCACATCCCGGGTCTTCAGATAGAGATCACGCAGTTAATGGAAGATTTGATCGGCGATCTCACCAGCGTGCCGCAACCGATCGAGGTCAAGCTTTTTTCCGATGACGAAGCGGTTTTGCGCACGCTGGCGCCGAAAGTTGCCGAGACGATTTCAAAGGTAAACGGCGTCGTTGAAGTTAAGGACGGGATTGTTCCAGCGGGTGACGCGCTCAACATTCAGGTCGATCGCGTCAAGGCCGGCCTCGAGGGCATGGATCCGGACGCGGTCACCAAAGCGCTCGATGATTTCCTCGCCGGCAACGTGACCACGCACATCCAACAGGGACCAAAACTGATCGGTGTGCGCGTTTGGATTCCGCGCGACGTGCGCGAAACCATGCGCAACATTGACAATCTCCTATTGCGCGCGCCGGACGGCCATTTGTTTCCACTCAAACGCGTCGCCACCCTCGTGCCGCTTAGCGGCCAGCCCGAAATCACGCGAGAAGATCTGAAGCGCATGGTCGCGGTGACCGCGCGCATCAGCGGCCGCGATCTCGGCTCGACAGTGAGCGATGTGAAACGGGCGCTCGCCAAATCCGGCGTCATTCCAAACAACGTTCTTTACACTTTTGGCGGGCTTTACGAACAACAACAAATCGCCTTCCGCGGCCTAACGATCATTTTGATCGCCGCAATCGTGCTCGTTTTTCTGCTGCTGCTCTTTCTCTACGAAAGTTTCCCGGTCGCCATCGCGATGTTACTGGTCCCGCTGTTGGCCGTAGCCGGAGTTTTCATCGGCTTATGGGTCACCGGCACCGAGTTCAACATCACCTCGCGCATGGGCATGACTATGATCGTCGGCATTGTCACCGAGATCGCGATTTTCTATTACTCAGAATATCGAGTACTGCCGGAGAGCGACGACCGCTTCATTCTCGCCGGGATCAATCGGATGCGAGCGATCTCGATGACCGCCTTCGCGGCGATCCTGGCGCTATCGCCGCTGGCACTCGGGATCGGTCACGGTTCGGCCATGCAGCAACCTCTGGCGATAGCGATTATTGCGGGACTGATTTTTTCGCTGCCGCTCGTGTTAATCGTGCTGCCTGCGCTGCTCGCCATTTTCGAGCCAAAAGCGGCCCGTAAGCGATCAGAATGACATTCGTTAGGGGTTCGCTGATTCAAGCCGGGCCGTAAACCAAGAGCTTCAACGTATTCGGCACAATCATCGGCCGGCCCGGAGATTCGCCGGGCGCTGGCGAAGGTGTCGGCTGAAATTGTGCGGTAGGCAAATAGATCCTATGCGTTTGCGGATCGAGGGCGATAGTTCGCGCGCGGAGCTCTGTCTTGAGTGTCTGAATGACTGTAAGTTTCTGCGGCGTTTCTTCCTTCACGATCGTCGTTGTGCCATCGCCGCACGATGCAAACGCGAGCTGCGTCCCATCGTCGAACGCGCAGCCATCGACGCCCGTGCCGATCGGCACTGTTGCAACAACTTTTCCAGTTTCAGTGTCGAGCATCGCCATCAATTTATTGTGACAGCCCACGAATAACCGGTGATGCTTGGCATCCAACGCCATTCCAGTTGGCTCTGCGCCCGGCGTGAGCGACCAGCGCGCCACCACTTCACGCTTTGCCGTGTCGATGACCGCGACTTCGCTCTTGTCTTCGATATTGCAGTAAACGCGTCCGGCCGCACTATCGACTGCGGCGAACTCAGGATTACCATCGAGCGGAATTGTAGTGACTATGCCTGTGGCTTTGGCATCGATCACGGTGGCCGAATTCCCGCTGTGATTGAAAACGTAAACCTCGTCGCGACGCGGTTGGTAAACGAGCGCGTCGGGATTCGCGCCGGTCTCTATTTTCGAAATCGTGCGGAGCGTCTTTAGATCGACAACGCTGACCTTCGATTCTTTGCCATTCGATGAAAAACCGCGCTCCAGATCCGGCGCGACGATGAACCCGTGAACGCCGGGAGTATCGCCGATCTCACCGATCACTTCGTTCTTCGTAAGATCGACAACGACGACTTTTGTCGCGTGCGAAAGATAAAGACGACGCGCCGCCGCATCGATGGTCACAAGATCCCAGCCGCCTTCACCGCCGATTGGGATTTCATCCAGAAATTTGTAGGCTCCTTCGGCAGCCGCCTGGCATAACAATGCAACCGCAAACAAGAACCCCAGCAGAGCTTTCACACACACATCAGGCGTCAGGGTCTGCTTTTTCGATTCGGTGTTGCCGTCGGACTTGTGGCTGGCGCGACGGGCGCTGCAGTTGGCGAAGCGGTTGCCTGCGCAATCGGTGACGCCGAAGTCGCTGGACTTGCACTGCCAGCGGGCAAAACGCCAGCGCCTGAGTCGGGTGCCGGAGAAGAAACCGGCGAAGGAGAAAACTGAGCAGGCGTTGCTGATGGCGAAGCTTGGGTCGCGCCCTGCGATTTCATCAGCTCGCGCCTTAACGCGCTGTCGCTTGTCGTGCTCTTATGGGCGTAAAGGATCGATAATGCAAACGTTACGGCGAAAAAAAAGCCAGCGAGCCATCCCGTGAACTTCACCAGCACGTTGGTGGTTTGCGCGCCGAAAATGTTTTCCGTGACCGCTCCGCCGAATGCCGCGCCCAGGCCTTCGCTCTTTGGGCGTTGCATCAAAATCACAAGCACCATCAGCAGCGCCACGAGCACGAAGCTCGCCAGGCAAAGATTGATTAGGATCGACATCGGGACAGGGAATATGGCGAAGCGCGAAGCGGAAGCAAACGTACCAAATCGCGTCCACCTCAGCAAGATCGACATCACCGAGGCGCTTGCCTTGCGCGTACAGCTTATTAGGGCCGCGCCTGGTGCTCAGGATCGAGTTCCGTCGCTCGCTGGAAATGTTTTTCGGCAAGCTCTTTCATCCCTAAGTTTTGCAGCCTGAGACCGATCATCCGATGGTAAAGCGGATTGTCGGGAGTGAATTGGTCGGCTTGTCTTTCGTGAGCGATTGCTTCTTCGAATCGGCCGAGCGATCGCTCAGCGCCTGCGAGTTGATTGCTCGCCAAAACGAGGCGCGGATTGCGCTGCACCGCATCGCTCCAAACGGAAATGGCTTCCTCCTTGCGGCTCAGTTGCCAGAGCGATTCGCCTTTTTCCTGACGAGCAAGAATTAAATCGGCTCGTTCCGCCAGGGCCTCATCGAGACTCGCCCGCGCTTGCTCATAGCGTCCCAAACGGTTCAGGATCGTGCCGCGATAATACAAACTCAGAGCTTTACCTTGGCCCCCTTGACGAGCTGCGGCCTGGCTGAGCAGGGCAACGGATTGCTCCGCGTCGCCAGAGAGATATTCAAACCAGGCAAGCTTCGATAGCGCTTCGCTATTTGCAAACAGCCCGAACTTCGCAGCGGCTTGCAAATGTTTTTTTCCTTCGAGAATGCTTTCACGATCAATCGGGCTGAGCCAGCGAGTGGGGTTTGTCTGGGCAAGGGCAAGCTCGTCGGGGATTTGGATTTTCTGAAATGCGCGATCGCCCAGATATTCGTGATAGCGCACCCATCCGCTGTGCACGGTTAAGCCAATCCAAGCAACCGCGAACGCTACAAATCCCCAGCCCGCTTTTCGAATTTTGCCCGAAGATTTCAAATCGAAACGATAAAAGGACAATTCTTTTGCCTTGAGCAATCTCCATGTTTTTAGAGTGAGAAATGTTGTGATCGTCGCACAACCGAGCGCCATCAAGAACGGGACAAGCACGTAAACGCCCCGGACGGCCAGGAAACTTCCAAGAAATACGATCACGCCGACGATTTCTTCAGGCCATGTTATAGAGTAGCTCTTCTTAATTGCGTTCGATTTCGGAACGAGAAGCGTCGGTTTCCCAAAACCGAAATACAAGGCGTCGTTCGGACAGACGCTGACGCAATCCATGCATTTCATGCAGCCTGGGTCGACAACCATCCCGTATTGCTTCACCTCCGCGTGGACGAGCACGTTCGAAGTGCAGGTCGCAGTGCAGTGGCCGCATTGATTGCAAGCGTCGGTGACGCGGATTTTGCCGGGCGAGAATTTGTCGGCGAGACCGAAAAATCCGCCATAAGGGCAGGCGTAGGTGCAAAAGCCTTTTTGCCCCAAAAAGTAAACGGTCATGAAGCCGCAGACAAAAAGAAACGGAATGGCGACTGCTACGGAAGGAAAAGTTTCCCAAAAATTGGTCGTGACCAGATGGTTGGTAAATTTAGGGATAAGCGGTCCGTGGTCCGGGTTTGCGAAGAATCGATATGCGGTTGGCCAAACAAACATATACAAAGCGCCGATAAGCGGGACATACACCAGCAGCCTCGAGCGAAACGGCTTGGGAGTGAGGCCAATTTTCTTCAGCATCCACCCGCAGAAATCCTGCAGCGCGAGAATGTGACAGCCCCAGCCGCAGACAAAACGCCCGAAGATCAACGTCGCCAAAATCGCTAGAGCAAAGAAGATAAATCCCGCATTGACGGCCCCCCGCTGAAGCGTGTGCATGGTCTCGGAAGGTTCGATGGGCGAAATCGTCTTGCCCATGATCCGCCACTGAATGATGTGCGCAATCATCAGCAAATTGAGAAGGATGAGCGCCGCCGCGCGCCAACGGCTGGTCTTTGATTTGCGAATGCCGTTTTTTTGAAGCGGAGAATTCTTGAAAATACCGACGTGTCGGGAAATCGCCCCCTGATTTCTCACTTCCCGACTTACACAACCACTTTTCACAAATCCTCCCAGATTCCGCACGGAAAGTCGGCAGAACTCATTTTAACCCCAACTCGACGGAGATAGTTCAAAAAAGTTTACTCTACTTTTCCCCGCAAGAGGTTACAAGTTAGCGGGCTTCATTCATAACTTTTGCAAGTTGCCCACAAATTGGAGGGCTAAAAACAATGTCGAAGAAACTGTTTGCCTATCTCATGCTCCCACTACTTTTGCTTTTCTGCAACAGCTCGCAGAACTCCGTAGCAGGATCCAAACAGAAGAGCCCAGACGTCCAGAGCGGGACTCTTGAAAAGATGATCGTCGCCAGCGGGAGCGTCGCGATGGATGTCGATCTAAACCGGCTCAATGGAGTCAACTCCGCGACGGCAAAACGTGAGACGTTGCGTTTCGCCGTGGCGGCTAATTCCTTTTTCACTGTTCTGGTGTTTAACAACGTCTTGCGCGGTCCTGAGCAAGGGTCTCTAGCGCTCATCCCGCAAAACAGCGCGACTCTTCCTGCTGCCTTAAGCGCATCCCTTAACCAACTGGTGGTCGAAAAGCTCCCTTCTGGTGAAGCTTTCGATCTTGCCGTGCGCGACGGCAAAACGGGATTCGCCTTTTTCAATATCGAAGGACACCAGTACGATTACGATGCCGGCGCGCAGTCGCTCAGGATCACAGATGGACGACTGCTCATTTCAAAAGAGTTTGCCAACGCTCTCGGCCGACCGTCCGACGCTGGCAGGGTCGTTGGAAAAATCTCCATCGGAGCGGCGATGCAGCCGATCGAGATCACACACCTTGTGAACGGCGAGCCGCAATTTGTGATGATGCCCGCAGTTGGCACGCAACCGGGACCTGATGTCATTGTTGGCAATCTGCCCAGTGTGGAGCAGTTCGGGAGTGTCGGGACTCAGGTCGGCCTCGCGGTGGGAACAGATTCCTGCAACAACGGGCAGGTGGACCTGGATTGGTTTGCATTGCCGAATAACGATCATCCGGTCATCCCACAGAACCTGTATCGAATGAGTGGCGGAACTGACAACATCGAGCGCTTCGAACAAGTTGGCCAATCCTGGCTGAAACACGCCTTCGCGGCAGCATCGGCAAACACCTGCGGCTTTGGCTGTAACGGCGTGGGCGGCTCTCATCTTGGCTCCGGCTGTTCCGATCTGTACAGCGCCAGTTTGAATGCGAGCCAAAGTGGGCTGGGTTCACGCGCGTGGGTGAATCCCTTTACCGGCGCCTTTCCCGGATCGCCAAGCCCGGCCGACCACACCGGCCACGTTCATACAGGCACGTCGCACCGGGTCACGGTGGCAATGAGCGATCTGGACACAACGCAAAATCCGGGCGCGACCTATTTCGCCGAAGGTCAATACGTCACTCCACATGAATACGCCTGGTGCCAGGCTAATCCCGGGCAATGCAACATGTACAACAACGTCTCCTATCGTCAGTTCAGTGTCAGCGGCGGCCCGACGAATTTCACGTTTTCGCCGGTTGGATCCACGGCACGATCGCAACCTGCCATCTTTGCCTGGAGCGGAGCAACCATCAATAAGATCGAGCCCGATGCGGGAAACGATGGCATTGCATTCGTTGGCTATAAAGTGACAAACCCATCCACTGGAGTTTGGCATTATGAGTATGCGATCTATAATGAGAATCTGGATCGCGCGATTCAATCGTTCGCTGTCCCTACGGGACGCCGCATCAGAAATATAGGGTTTCATGCGCCGCCCCAGGAACCTGGATGGGCAAACGATGGAACCGTGGGGAACACGGGCTACAGCAGCACCCCTTGGACATCGGTGGTAACGGGCGGCTCTCTGACTTGGAGCTGCGAGACGTTTGCGCAAAACCCAAACGCAAATGCGCTCCGCTGGGGTACTCTCTATAATTTCCGTTTCGATTCCAACCGTCCGCCGCAGGATGAATTTGCTGTAATCGGTTTCTTCAAGACGGGAGTGCCAATCATGGCTGCCATCCAGGGGCCACAGCACCGGCCCTAACTAAGTAAAGCCGGCAATCCTGCCTGCGGGCGCGTGATCTGCCGAATGGTAATAATACAGCAGGCAGGACTGCCGGCTCCACCCAATCATCGCCTCCCGCCGTCACGGAATCACCGACGGCGCTTCGTCAATCGTGATTCGTGTTTCGTCACTTTTTTGATCTCGTCCCAAATCGCATCCAGCTCAGCAAGATCGACATCACCAAGTCGCTTGCCTCGTGCTTGCAACTCGTCCTCTAGTCGGTTGAATCGCGCGACAAATTTGTCTGTCGCGGTTTGCAGCGCGCTTTCCGCGTCGAGTTTGCATTTGCGCGCCAGATTGACGACTGCGAACAATAAATCGCCAATCTCGTCTTCGACCGCTTGCCCATCCTGCGACGCGATCGCCTGCTTCACTTCGCCAAGTTCTTCATAAACCTTGGCGACCACGTTGCGCACTTCTATCCAATCGAAATTGACGCGTGCTGCTTTCGATTGCGCTTTTTGCGCGCGCATCAGCGCGGGCAGCGCCGCTGGCAAACCATCAAGATAATGTTTGCCTGTTTTTTCGCCCCTCTTGATCGATTCCCATTGTTTTAGCACAGCGCCGCTGTCGCGCACATCGCTTTTGCCAAAGACATGCGGGTGACGCCGGATGAGTTTCTCCGTCACGTCACCGATCACATTGTCGATATTGAATCCGCCGGCTTCCCCCGCGATTTCCGCGTGCATAACAATGAGCAGAAGAAGATCGCCCAGTTCTTCGCGAAAATTTGCATTGTCTTTGTTGCGTACTGCACCCGCCACTTCGTAAGCCTCTTCAATCAACGCTGGCAGCAACGATTCGTGGGTTTGCTCGCGATCCCATGGGCAACCGCCCGGGGCGCGCAACTTTGTCACGATCGCGCAGAGTTGCTGAAAGTGATTCGTGAATCGTGACAAGTCCTCAGCGGCGTCCATTCACAACCAATCAAACATCAACCATCGAACATCAAACATCCGTTAAATCCGCCAGAGTGAACGATGCGTGCCGAACTCGGAAATTTCGCCTAAGGATTTCTTGCTGACGTAAATCGTGATTGCAATCACGCTGACGAGAGTGCCAACAAAGACGAAGGCGACCAGCCAGGAAGGAATGTGTCCGATGCGCAGCGCGTGGTAAAACGAGGGCAGGTTGTCGATCGGCGCGCTCGCGTGCAAAAATATTTTCGTCACCCACGCGATCATGATGAGAATGAAAATGAAAACGTAATTGCGCTTCAACCGCCGCCCGACCGCTTCCAATTTGCTGATCTTGAAGCAGGGCAAAATCAAATCTTCGCATACGAGTTTTTTCCACTCGCCCTGAAGCAGGTCTCGATTTTCCATTACCATCGGGACGAGGAAATGCGCTTCCAGCATGCGGACACGCGCACGGAACGCATCGTAGAAACGGTAACGCCGAGCCTCGATCCAAAGCATCGCCCAGACAATAGCGAGATTAAAAAAGAAAATGATGTGCGGCACTTCGCGCGTGGAAAATGCGATGGTGATGATGGCGGTGCTGCTGGTTATCGCCCAGTTCGTCGTAATGTCGAGGCGCTGCCGCCACACCATGATCCGTCCCATTTCCCCGCGATAAAAATGCGACATCGCGTTGACGTATCCCGGATCATAAATGCTGCGCTGCAACGAGACTGTCGTCTCTTCATTCGACCCGCTTGGTATCTTTTCAATTGCCACGGCTATCGGATTAACTGGATAACTGGATTTGTCCGGATAATCCAACAAATCTCGCTTCCCTCAATGGCTATCGCGTTGCCAGATCTACTCAATGAAAAACAGGTGATACTGCGATTGCGCTCCCGCAAATCGGCGAACGCACTGCGCGAAATCACCCAGTTGCTGGCGCAGAATGGAAAGATCGTCAATGCAGAAGGATTTCTCGAACAAGTGCTCGCGCGCGAGCATGCCCACCCCAGCGTGGTGGAGCATGGCGTCGCTTTCCCGCATGCGCGCACGGATTTGGTGAACGAAATCGTTCTTGGTATCGGGCGCAGCCGCGCTGGCATTCCTTTTGGCACAAACGGAGCGCGCGCGCGCCTGATCTTCGTGATCGGAGTACCGCAGCAATTGGTCAATGATTACCTGATCTGTGTCGGCACACTGGCCCGGCTCGTGAAAGACGATGCTATACGATCGACATTGCTTCGCGCCGAAACGCCGCGCGAATTTCTGGATGCGCTTACCGTGGAAACGTTGTAGCCGGGGTCGTTGACCTCGGAAGGCCGGCATCATCGATGCCGGCTACAGCTCAGCGTTCTTGCGCCGTTGCGCTTAGATTTTTTGCGCGCTTCCCACCTATGCCAGCTCGTGGATTGCACGAACCACCATGTCCACCTCTCGTGGCGTATTTACTATGCTGCACGCCACGCGCGCATAAGAAATGCGATAGGGCGTCGTGGAAGCCACAATTCGCTGATCGAGAAGGCGCTTCACCACCACCTCCGGCTTCATTCCCTTTACGTCAAAACAGACGATGCCGGCGGAGAGACTCTCGTCACGCGGCGTGTAGAGCTCAACGTGCGGCATCCGCGCGAGCCCCTCTTTCATCTGACCATTCAGTTCGTGTATGCGCGCGGTGACGCGGCTGGGTCCAATGTTCTGGTGAAAACGAACGGCTGCGGGCAATGCCCAATAATGTTCGTAAGCTTGAAAACCCCCTGGTGAAAACCAGGCCGCTCGCGCCGGAGTGTGCGGTTCATGTTCCTGTTCCCAGGCTTCAAAAACGTCCGGCGACGTGAACGTCGGAATCACTGGGCGCATCCTTTCCCAAACTGCGGGCTTTGCCCAAGCGAATCCCGTGCACGCCATCGACGATCAGAAGCACACGATCCTTTTCCTCGCGGTCGCGATTCACTTCAGCAAGGCCTTGCGCGATACGAGTGATGGGCAGCCGCACACCGCTGCTGGAGTGGACCCAGGTCACGCCCACGGCTCGCGTCTTTGGTCCGACCGCTTTGCGAATGCGTTCGGCTATTTCGTTCGGCGAAATCGAGCTGTAGGAATCGAAAAGAGGAATCTTGCGCCAGGTTGCTCCACAGCGCCCGGTGGCCAGTCGAATCGATTCGTGATGCACGTAGTGATCGTGCGTAGTCGTGAGTATCTCATCGCCTTCACCCAACGGCAGTCCATGGTAAACAATGGACAACCCGGTAGTCGTGTTCTGGGTCAACGCGACGTCCTTCGCGTCGCCGCCGATGTAATTGCCAATGGTACGGCAAACCTCGAGCGGAATGTTCTGGTTAGTCGGTTCGAAAATTGCGCTGTCAACGGCAACAAATGGATTCGCATCGATTTTTGCCCGGTATTGCTCGATCGCCTGGCGCACTGGCCTTGGGTGGGAGGCTAGGTAGAACAGGGCGAGGTGAATGTAATCAGGAGCCAGCTCAAATTCCTGGCGCACCGATTCCCAATCTCCGAAGTCGGTAGGCGTGCTTGGCTTTGCCTTTTCAGCTTGGAGAAGAACGGGCGAAAGAGCTCCAGCAGCTAGCGACAGTGAGCTACTAATGAGAAAATCGCGACGAGTTAGGGGCATGAGTTTTCTTTTCCTTTCTTCGTTCTGATCATTTCTGCAGTCGAAGGAAAGGTTAATCGAATGCGGCCAAAGAAAGCGAACCAATAGTTCTGCCAAGGTATGTTGGTCCGGTATTGTAACCGCGCACATTGACCGTGCGCTCGCTCGCGCGGAATGGCGGGATCTTTGCTGGCCGCAGACCGGTCGGGATTACCGATGCCGGCTACAGTTCAACGCACATCTGCCAAGCACATGGTGACAGTTCGGTATATTTTGTCGTAGAGCCGTGGTTCGGGCTCGCGGCAGAATGCCTGCGCTCCCCGGTTACACCGAGGCGCGCTCGGCTTTAATCTCGCCCATCGCGACGGCGGCACTTGCGCTTCTGCGGTACCGCCAGGTGGCAAACACGACGAATAAAAGATCAAGGCCAACAAATGTGGCAACGTAAGTCTCGCCGCCGATGCCGAACCCATAGCTGTGCAAACCTTTGCCGAGAACAAAGTTCACGCCATACCACGCCATTAAAACTGCGAGGAAACAGACAACGCTCGCGACCACCAAACCAAACTCGCTCCACCAACCGGCGAGCCGTCCATGCAGCGTGAGGATATAACAAAGCAGTGCGATCAGGGCCCACGTTTCCTTGGGATCCCAGCCCCAAAACCGTCCCCAAGAATAGTTTGCCCAGACACCGCCCAGAATCGTGCCCGCAGCAAGCAAAAGCACGCCGAGTTGCAGCACGCGGTAGAGCCAAAAATGCATTGGTGCATCTGCTCTGGCCGCCGCCGGGTTTCGCGTGTACCGCCAGAGTAGAATGTGACCGAAGCCCATTGCCAGCGCGAAAGCCGCATAGCTCAACGTGATCGTGAGCACATGAACCGTGAGCCAGAAATTATCGCGTAACACCGGCACGAGTGGATCGATGTTCGATGGCATCGCGATCGGCATTTGATGTACGAGCAGGAGCGCGATGAGCGTCACTGGCAATGCTGCGAGCAAATATACCGGTGTCCGGTAGCGCGTGAAAAAGATCATCCCGAAAAATGAGACCGCGAACGATACCCAGATGATCGACTCGTACATGTTCGTTACCGGCGGGCGGCCGGCAATCACACAGCGCATCACGATTCCAGCTGCCTGAAACGCGAGACCAACGAGCGCAATCGCCACGCCGATATTCCGCAATTTCCGTCCGCCTTTGCGGAGGTGCGCCGCGAGGAGAATCACCAGCGCAATCCCATAACACCAGATCGCGCGATAAAATGCTGCGAAATGATTGTAGAAGTATTCGAGGCGCAATTGTCGCTCTTGCGGATAAACCGACGGGCTAAGCGCTCGTAAAGTCTCCCGCAGTTGACGCGCGGCTGAGCCAAAATTGAACGCGTCTCCTTGCACGTAGGCGCGCATCAATTTTGTCAGGTCAGAGAAGGCCGGAGCGACCTGCGTTTCATTATAATAAATCGCAACCGCCGCTGGATCGGGCACTACCCAGGCGTCCGCTTCGTTTTTCGGCGACGGAATTATGAGCAACGCTCTTCCATTCATCACATTCCCGAGTAACGCCAATCGGTCACTTACGGCAAGGGCTTCCTGCTGGATTCGGTCGAGCGGTTTTTCCGCGCGCTTGAGGGCCTGCGCGTCATTCGCGAGCCGGTGCAATTCCGCAGACCCGTTCAACTGCGCGAACGAGAATCTTCGCTGGGTTTTATCGAACCCAAGCTGCTCCTTCAGTCTGCCGAATGAAACCAGCACCATCGGCTCACTTTTCCAATCGTGCATCTCGAGCAGTGCCGACAAGACGAAATCGTTCGCCTGCCATTTCCGGCCCGCTTTATCGGTATATGTGGATCGTCCGGTAACCCGGATCAGCGTTTCTCTTGCAAATGTGTCAATCGGTTTGCGCCGTCCGCCATCTTGGATCGCGAGGAGGCCCCACTGCTTGAAATCTAGGCTGCCACTATTTGCAGGAGGCAGATCCGACTGACCGCAAACTATGCCGCCAAGAAGAACAGTGGCCGCTGCGACCAAAATGAAGACGCGCGTTTTCAAGCGGATCGAATCTAGTTCTCGCTGCCGGTCGTGTCGAGCATCGCAGCAAACTTGCCGTTCAACATTCATTCTTGTGGAAAAACCGATTAATACTTCGCTCTTACGAAAAAAATTGGCAACATCGGGCAATGCAAATTCCTTCAGTTGGCAAGATGGGGATACGTTTCGCGGCATCGGGGTGGCTTCTCGTAATTCTCCTCACCGCTGCCACTGTCGCATCGTCGGCATCCGAGCCGGTATTCGTCGTGCTAAAGCAACCTTTCAAGATAAAGGTCAGGTACGGCGAGACTCGGTTGCCCGCCGGAATGAAACTTCAAGTAGTATCGATTGATGACCCCGCCGGGGTCCAGGTCGTTTATATGGGGGAGATCCAAACGATCCCGAAAGATATCGTTGAGTTTGAGGCTGCCTCGACAGAGCAGCAGAACGTGACGCCCCGGCCGAATGCCCGGGCCAATCCGCCTTCATCTTCTTCCACCACAGCCGTCGGACCAGCACAACCGACCCTCTCTCTCGCGTGGGGCTGGGACTCGCCCATGCAGGGTGGCGACATAACGATGCGAGAACTCGAGTCGCTGCTGTTCCATCACTGCAAGCCGTCAGTGGACCTGGGCGGTTATGACATCAATATCTACAACGGCGTGCGCTAGCTGATGGATTGTAATGAGGCCGCGCGTGTCCTCGGTGTTCGCGGTAGCATTCCATCAAGGGTAAGCTTGGCCACACCGGGCTTTCCGAGGAACACGATGTTTTACGTCGCATACGACGGTAACTTCGAAGGACACTTTAACCGGTTGTACCTGGTGACCGACGCAGCCAACAAGATCGTCAGCGTTCAACTGGTTGACGAACACCCCAAAGGTGGATGCACTGGTACATCGGCGGGAAACTGGATTACTTACAACTTCATCAATACAAGATTGCGGGCCAGCTCGCTTGTGCATGTTATGGACGAATCAGCACGCGACGGCGACGTAATACGGATCGAGACCCGGATGTGCGAGCCGAAAAAGACTGGGCGGAAGAGTTCGTCTTACGAAGAAGTGGAAAACACAAAATTGTTGATACCGATCGCGTTTGCCCAAGTCATCCTCCATTGCACGCAGATTGGGCTGTCGAAGCGCTGATACGGAGAGTGGTTGCCGACAACGATGGCTCTGGCACAAGGCCCATCGATTACATGGCGCTACGCTCGACTCGAGTCCATCAATCAGAACCGTCGATCGGCTGCAACGTATGCTTCCGACTCGATTGGCCGGTAAGAATTGCACGCGATTTATCCATTTCCGTTTGCATAAGCTGAAACCACACGGCTAAGTTAAGATCCGTGTTCAGCTTGACGATGCTCGGCAGCGGCAGCGCGGGAAACAGCGCCCTAGTCGCGACTGATCATTGCAAGATTCTTGTCGATGGCGGGCTGAGCGCGCGGCAATTGGTGTTGCGTCTGGCGCAATGTGGCGTCGCGCCTGGCGAGCTCGATGGCGTCCTTCTCACTCACGAACACGGCGATCACGTTTGCGGACTTGAAGTTCTCTGCCGCAAATTTGACGTGCCGATTTATTGCAACGCGCTGACGGCCGAAGCGATCCAGTGCGACGGATTGTTCGAGCGACATCGTAACTGGCGAATCTTTTCGACGGGTTCCGAGTTCTCTGTCTGCGACGTCACGGTGCAAACATTCCCGGTGCCGCATGACGCGGTTGATCCGCTGGGGTTCGCCTTTCACGCTGGTTCGAGCGGCCTCGGCTTCATTACCGATCTCGGTTACGCAACGAAGATGGTGATCGAACGATTGCGTGAAGTACAGACGTTGGTGATCGAAACGAATCACGACGAAAAGCTTTTGCAGAACGATCCACATCGGCCGTGGCCGGTAAAACAGAGAATTCAATCGCGGCACGGCCACCTGTCGAACACAGCGGCGGCGAGTGTAATCGAGGAATTGCTGCCGGGAAAAATCGAACGTGTAGTTCTTGGACATCTCAGCCGCGATTGCAACACGCTGGAGCTTGCCTTGGGCACCGTGCGCGCCTCGCTCGCAAAATGTGACAGGATCGAGACGGAAGTCCATTGCGCCACTCAATCGGAAATCAGTCCGCGATTTCGAATCGGAGAAACGAAACCCGGTCCGTTTCAACCGACCTTCGAAACCGCGTTTTTTCAAACCGCGTCTACTCTGTAGCGGCTGTCTATGACTGCCGTGACATCAGAAAATCGGCGGTCGCAGACCGCCGCTACAGAAATGATCATTCGCGACGCCGGCGATGCCGATCTTCCTGCCATCATCGATATTTACAACGCCGCTATCGCGACACGCATGGCCACGGCGCAACTCGATCCAGTCACGCTTGAGGAACGGCGCGATTGGCTGAAAGAACATTCACCGGATCGACATCCGTTTTGGGTCTTGGAAACTGACAGACGAATCGCCGGCTGGCTCAGTCTAAAACCGTTTGCTCCGCGCTGCGCGTATCGCGGAACGGCCGAAATCAGCGTTTATGTCGATGAAAAATTCCGGCGTCGCGGCGTGGCGCGGCGCTTGTTGGAAGAAGCAATCGCGCGTTCGCCATCGCTTGGGATCACTGCAATCGTCGGCCTGATCTTTGGGCACAACGCGCCGAGTCTGAAATTGTTTGAGCAACTCGGCTTTCAGCGCTGGGGACTGCTACCAGGTATTGCGCGACTCGACGGCGCACAACGCGATCTCATCGTGATGGGACGACATTGTCCCGCGCGCGACGACGCAATCATCGGGCCTACATCGCAGGGAACGGCATCCATGAGCAGTAACAGCCAACTCAACGATTGCCTGAACCTGATGCATACTCTCATGCAGTACCGGCAGGAGCCCATTCATGCGGAGTTGCTCAAAATCCGGGACAACTATTCCATGCTGCATCTGGATGTGCTGATCCTCATCTATCATTTTGCAAAAATATGCGTGGGACAGATCGTCGAGGTAGGCGCGTTCGTCGGCGGCGCGACCATCGCCGCGGCGTTCGGCGTGCGCGATTCTGGCAAGCGAAAAGCGCTCATCGCGATCGAACAAGGAGGAAGTCTGAAACACAAGCGACTCGGCACGCGCAATATTTTGCGCGACTTGGAAGGAAATCTCGCCAGGCAACGCGTGTCGGAAATGGTCACCCTGATCAAGGGCCACTCCTCTGACCCGGCAACGATCGCCGCAGTCCGTCAAACAGTCGGCTCAGATGAAATTGGCCTGCTGATCCTTGACGCCGACGCCGCCAAGCAACGCGAGATCAATTCCTATCGCGATAAATTGGCGGACGGATGTTGGATGGTCATCGACGATTATTACGGGCCCGCCAGAGACGCCAAAATAACATCGGCCCGCGCGGACGTGGACGCGTTAGTCGCAGCGGGCTGCCTGGAACCACTGGGCTTTTATGGCTGGAGCACCTGGGTTGGACGATGGCGTGGCTGCGCCACCGAAGTTATTCGTTAAAAAAGTCACAGCGCTAAAAACGCCGCCCCTTGTAACTTGTAACGGTTTTAACATTTCACATTCTGTTACGCTTCTTCGTGACCGATGACGAGATGAATGACGCCGTTTGGCGCGGCGATGAAAAAGCCATCGAAATCTTCGCGTAGTTGCTCGATCTCGTCGCGGCGCGTTACGCCATGCACTTTCAGGAATGACCCGGCTGCTTCGGTGTCGTTCGTTTCCAGCTCCAGCCAAATGTCGGGATGACTCAGATTCGGCACGCTGTCGATCCAAAGCCGGTTCGGACCGAACTGAAAAATGCAGCCGTCCTTTTCTTCCTCGATCAACGGCAGCCCCAGCGTATCCCGATAGAAAGCGACCGTCTCCTCATAGGTGTGACTTGGGCATTTGATCGCGATGTTCGCTCCACCTGAGAATTGAGGCCCTTGAACGTTGGCGACCATGACTCCCGCGTCGAAAAAAGAAGACCTACCGTTCTTTGCCGCCCGGCTCGGTCATTTTGATCGGGTCAAGCGCACGCTCCAGTTCTTTTTCCGGCAACACTTTTTTCTCCCGGGCAATTTCACGAACGGTGCGTCCGGTTCTCGCGCTTTCTTTCGCAATTTCAGCCGCACGATCATAACCGATCCTTGGGGCGAGACTGGTCACCATCGCCATGGAAAGCTCGATCAACTCGCGACAGCGCTCCTCGTTCGCAACAATGCCACGCACGCATTTGTCGCAGAAAACATCGGCAACGTTCGCAAGCAGCCGGATCGATTCGAGAAGATCATGCGCCATTACCGGCATCATGACGTTTAATTCGAAGTTTCCGTTTGCCCCCGCCCAGGTGATGGTCGCGTCGTTGCCGATCACTTGCGCAGACACCATTATGACCGATTCGCACATCACCGGGTTTACCTTGCCCGGCATGATCGAGCTGCCCGGTTGCGTGGCGGGAAGTTGAATTTCGCCGATGCCGCACCGCGGTCCGCTGCCGAGCCAGCGAATGTCGTTTGCGATCTTAAACAAGCTGACCGCAATCGTTTTCAGATGACCACTCACTTCAACAACCGCGTCCTTTCCGCCTTGCGCTTCGAAATGATTCTTTGCCTCGTAAAAGGCGATCCCGGTGCGCTGCCACAAATGCCGCAGCATTTTGCCGGGAAGATCGACATGGCGATTTAGCCCTGTGCCGACCGCTGTTCCGCCGAGCGCAAGCTCGCGCAAAGCATCCATCGATTTTTGCGCGCGCTCCCTGGCGTAGGTAACTTGCTGGGCATAACCGGAAAATTCCTGCCCCAGCCGGATCGGTGTCGCGTCCATCAAATGGGTCCGGCCGATCTTGATGATCTCCCAAAACTCTTTCGCTTTGGCTTCCAGTGCGACGCGTAATCTTTCCAAAGCCGGAATGAGACAGTCTTTTAACTGTTCCGCCGCGCTAATGTGGATCGCGGAGGGAATCACGTCATTGCTCGACTGACCCATATTGACGTGATCGTTGGGATGAATCAGTTCACGCGACCCGATTGGTTTGCCAGCAAGTTGCGCGCAGCGATTTGCGATTACTTCGTTCGCGTTGGTGTTGGTGCTTGTGCCCGAACCAGTCTGAAAAATGTCGAGCGGAAAATGATCGTCGAGTTTTCCCTCGACGACTTCCTCGGCTGCTTGCACGATCAACGCGGACCGCTCCGCATCGAGCAGGCCAAGATCATGATTGGCCTGCGCGGCCCCCCATTTGATCAAGCCCAAGGCGCGAATAAACGGCCGCGAAAACCGATAGCCGCTCACTGGAAAGTTAAGGACCGCGCGGTGTGTGGAGGCACCATGCAGCGCCGACGCCGGCAGGGACATCTCGCCCATCGAGTCTTTTTCTGTGCGCGTCGGCCTGTCCGTCATGCCGAGCTATCTGCGCCAACGCCAATCGGCGTCCGCTGCGCGGCGCGGTACTCCCAGCCATTCAGCGATTGCGCCGATTGCGCCTTCTGAAAAACGGTGATGAACATCGGCGGTATATTTTGCAGGAAATATTCCGATTCAGCGTGCTCGAAAAGCGTCGCGTGCTGCTTCAGCTCGTTGGTTACCTGATAAATGATGAAACTGCCGCCCGGCGCGAGCGCGTCATGCGTTTTTTGCAGGAGCGCGCGTTTCTTGTCGATCTTGAGAATACTGAACGGAATGCCCGAAAGAATGTAATCGCAGGAGGCGAATCCACGACGCTCCAACTCCTGCGGCAAACGCGCCGCATCTCCATGGACAACATGCACGCACCGATCGCCGGCAAATTGCCGTTCGAGAGCGCGAGAGAGGGCCGGATCCAGCTCAAACAGGAGCAAATGCGAACCCGCGCTCATCCGTCGTGCAATCTCGCGTGAGTGCACGCCTTCGCCCGGGCCGTACTCGGCGATCACGCGCGGCTGGCTGAAGTCCATCTTGCTGGCAACCCGTTCCACGAGCGCTTTCGAGCTGGGGACAATCGACGCGATTTGAAATGGCCGTTGCAGGAAACGCTTAAAAAACAGTGCACTCACGAGATGCGCATAATCGTCCCGCGCCTCCGAGTTGTCCAGCGGTGAAGTAACTATTGACTCGCCGAGCCGCGATCCCCCATCTCTCGGTTCTGTAGATACGCTTGAACTGCAGTTCACCCCTCAGCGGGGACATTACAACGAGTATCTATGTTCGTAGTTCCGAGAGATGTCGGGATTGACGAGGCTCTCTTTAGAATGTGACGACGACACTATCACGGCGGTGAGCATGTCGCGGTCAGATCGAATCGTTGAATGGTCGTGTATTATTGAGAGAGCGATCGTAGCGAACCTTGACAAGATAAAAACTGTGCGTCCGGTGGAAGTTGTAATTCCGCTGTTCCGAAGTCAGACCCTCCGCGGGCTTCGGTTCGACTTCTCACCGCGCCACTCGAATTCGCAATGCTCGGGGTCTACCCTTAAGCTGCCCGGCTTTCTACATGATGAAACGCACAGCCCAATTGTATTTGATCATTGTCAGTATTGTCGGCTTGGGCATCTTCTTCATCCTGCATCTGGGGAGTCATCTGCCTCCGCCGATTTCTTCAAGCTCAGCTGAGGCTACGGCACAAGCTACTCGACACGTAACCGATGCTAGTAACTCCTCGTTTGTCGCTTCGGTGGAGTCGAGCTTGCGCCAGAACGGCGCCAATCCGCTAAGCCGGCTCTTTTTGCAGCTCTTTGTCATCATTGGCGCTTCTGGTGTGGTTGGCTGGATCTTTGTCCGCTGCGAGCAACCTGCGGTTGTCGGAGAAATGATGGCGGGCATCCTTCTCGGACCCTCGTTTTTCGGCCTGCTGGCACCCAACGTATTTCACTTCGTTTTCGCTGCATTCATCTCTGGATGCACTAAGGCTCT
>Ga0209690_1000413_pt1 | contig 22637 bp, 19 predicted proteins | sample GraSoiAngelo_150_FD_186164 | JGI IMG/M metagenome (GOLD analysis project Ga0209690, IMG submission 186164) | Grasslands soil microbial communities from the Angelo Coastal Reserve, California, USA - 14_1009_09_40cm (SPAdes) (version 2) | ecosystem: Environmental > Terrestrial > Soil > Grasslands ... | reverse complement strand
GCGTCGGCCTTCCGCGCCAGACCTCTGTCACTTCGCCTGGCAGCGCTTCGCACGACCCTCGAGCGCGAATCGCGATAGAACGCGGCCTCCTCCAGCGCCTCGAGCACCAACGCCCACTCTTCACGGCTGAGCTCGACCGAGCCCGCCAAGATGGCCGTCAGTAGGCCTAGCTACGCATTGGCGCCGCTGGCTGGTACGCCGCCGGGAGCGGAGTGCCGACCTCGTTCGAGTCGACCTCGACGATTTCATCCTTCATCGGTCCAAGCATTCCGAGCAGCTCATCCTGCTCAGCCTTGCCGACGTGAATCTGATTCAAGGTCGCGACGAGGTCCTCCACCAGGGCATCGAACTCACCGTTCGTGACCGCCATCCGAGCATGCGCCTCTTTCATGCTGCGGCCGGTGTACTTGTTCGGTCCACCCGCCGCCTCGGCGACCTGATCGATCAGCATCTTCGTGAGCCGCGCCAGGTCCGTCTTCACAAATTTCTGATTGATGCGATCGTCTGCCGCCACGCGGTCGCGAAACGCCTCGACGACTGCAGTGATCGCGCCGATCCCACCCAGCCTTTCGTACAGCGAACGTTCCATCAGCGCACCTCCAGAGTGACTGATCCTGAGGCTGTATTGCTGGTGCTCACTATTGAGCCGATCTGGCGACGTGTCAATAGAGCGGATTCGGGCGCTGCCAGAACGCCGCCGATTAGACTGCGAGCGTGACGGGGCGCGCCGCAAAGGTCATCGTGCTCGCCACGATCCTCCTGACGGGCTGCACGCTCAACTCGCCCAAAGCATCGCACAGCCCGACTGCCTCCCCTGCGCCGTCCAAGATCGCCTGGACGGACTGCGGGGGCGGCTTTCAATGCGGCACTCTTCAGGTGCCGCTCGATTACTCGCATCCGGATGGGCGCAAGATCTCGCTCGCTCTGGTTCGGAAGCCGGCGACGCAACAAGCCGGCCGGATCGGCTCGCTGCTCTTCAACCCGGGTGGTCCCGGCGAATCGGGAATCGAGTTCTTGCGCAGCGAAATCGGGTCGCTCAGCAATCTCAATCGCCGCTTCGACCTTGTGGCTTGGGATCCGAGAGGCGTGGCAGCGAGCACGCCAGTCACATGCGTCGACGGTCCGCAGCTGGACGCCTACCTGGCGCTCGATTCGGTTCTCGACGATCCCCAAGAAAAGCAGGCGGCGATCAAGTCCGACCAGGATTTCGCCGCGGCATGCGAGAGGCGGAGCGGCGACCTCTTGCCTTTCATGGACACGGCGAGCACGGCCAACGACATGGACCAGATTCGCGCGGCAGCTGGCGACGAAAAGCTGACCTACCTGGGTTTTTCCTACGGCACCTACATCGGCCAGTGGTATGCACACCTGTTTCCCAGCCGAGTGCGAGCCCTCTCGCTCGACGGCGTTCTGGACCCGACCGTCTCTGCCAACGACAGCGTGCTGGCCCAGGTCGCCGGTTTCGAGCAGAACCTGCAGGCATTCCTGGCGGACTGTAAGTCGCGATCCTCGTGCGCCTACGCCCGGTCGGGGGATCCCGGCACCAAGCTGAACGCCGCGATGGCTCGCCTGGATGCGAATCCCCTGCGGGTCAGAAATCGGCAGCTGACGCGATCGCTCGCAATGACCGGCGTGCTCGTCACCCTCTACAGCCAGACCACGTGGAGACTTCTTGACCAGGGACTGACCGCCCTCGACAACGGCGATGGGAGCAGCCTGCTTTTCCTGGCCGATTTCCTCAACCAGCGGAAATCGGATGGCACCTACGGCAACCTGTTCAACGGCGCCTACCAGTCCGCTTACTGCCTGGACTTCGCTGTGCCAACCGATGTCGCGGCCTACGACCGGCTTGGTCCCGACTTTGCCAAAGCCTCGCCGTTCTTTGGACCGTGGCTCCAGTACTCGAACCTACAGTGCGCGTACTGGCCGGTCAGGCCGAAGCACGGCCAGGAGTCGCTAACGGTGAGCGGCACGCCGCCGATCCTGCTCGTCGGCGGCACCAACGACCCTGCGACGCCGTACGCCGAGGCACAGTCGGTCAACCGGCAGATCGCCGGCTCGGTCTTGCTCACCCGTCGAGGCAATGGCCATACGTCGTACGACGCAAGCCGATGCGCGCACGCAGCCGAGGACGCGTACTTGATCGATCTGACGGTTCCACCGGCAGGGACGATTTGCTCTAGTTAGGCGACCGGTTCGGCAGCGCGAGCCTTGGCCTTCTCGAAGACGAGCTCACCGCTATTCACGTCCACCTCGATGACATCTCCATCCACGAACTTGCCGGCGAGCAGCTGCATCGCGAGCGAGTCCTGAACCATGCGCTGGATCGCGCGCTTCAACGGCCGCGCGCCGTAGACCGGATCCCAGCCGCGCTCGATCAACATCCTGCGCGCCGCGTCGCTGACGATGAGCGTGATCTTCCGCTCGTCCAGCCGCTTCTGCAGCCGGGCCAGCTGGATGTCGACGATCGCGCCAAGCTGCTCTTGGGTCAGCGACTTGAAGACGATGATCTCGTCGACGCGGTTCAGAAACTCGGGCCGGAAGTGGTCGCGCAGCACGACGAGAACAGCATCCCGGACTTCGTCGAACGGGCGGTTCGACATCTCCTGAATCAGCTGGCTACCAAGGTTGGAGGTCATGATCAGCACCGTGTTGCGGAAATCCACCGTCCGCCCCTGGCCGTCGGTAAGGCGGCCGTCGTCCAGGATCTGGAGGAGGACGTTGAACACGTCCGGGTGTGCCTTCTCGATCTCATCGAACAGCACGACCGAGTAAGGCCGGCGCCGAACCGCCTCGGTCAGCTGGCCGCCTTCGTCGTAGCCGATGTAGCCGGGCGGAGCGCCGAGCATGCGGGCGACCGTGTGCTTCTCCTGGTACTCCGACATGTCGAGGCGGATGAGCGCCTGCTCGTCGTCGAAAAGAAACACTGCCAGCGCCCGCGCCAGCTCGGTCTTGCCGACACCCGTGGGTCCGAGAAAGATGAACGAGCCCACCGGCCGGTTAGGATCGGCGAGACCCGAGCGTGAACGCCTGACCGCGTTGGCCACGGCACTCACGGCCTCGTCCTGACCTATCACTCGGTCGTGCAAACGCTCTTCCATCTGGATGAGCTTGGCGACCTCGCCCTCCATCAACCTGGAGACGGGGATTCCCGTCCACTTGGCGACGATCTGGGCGATGTCCTCCTCACTTACCTCTTCCTTGAGGAGCGGATGGCCACCCTGTAGCTGCGCGAGCCTCGCGTTCTGCTCGTCGAGCTGCTTTTGGATCTCGACCGCCTTGCCGTAGCGCAGCTCGGCGGCCTTGGCGAAGTCGGCGGCCCGCTCGGCCAGCTCCGCGTCTGCGCGTACCTCCTCAAGCTTGGCCTTGAGGTTGCGGATCTTGGTGATGACCTCTTTCTCCTGGTTCCATCGTGACCGCAACCCGGTGCGCGTCTCGCTCAGCTCCGCGAGCTGCTTCTCGAGGCCGGCAAGCCTTTCCTTCGACGCGCGGTCGGATTCCTTCTTCAAGGCCTGACGCTCGATCTCCAGCTGCCGGATCTGGCGCTCGAGCTCGTCGAGCTCGGCGGGCATCGAGTCGATTTCGGTCCGCAGCCGCGCCGCGGCCTCGTCGATCAGGTCGATCGCCTTGTCAGGCAGAAAGCGGTCCGTGATGTAGCGGTTGGAAAGGACTGCCGCCGCGACCATCGCCGCGTCCTTGATCCGCACACCGTGGTGGACCTCGTATCTCTCCCTCAAGCCGCGAAGGATGCTGATTGTGTCCTCGACCGACGGCTGGCCGACGAACACCGGCTGGAAGCGCCGCTCCAGCGCTGCGTCCTTTTCGATGTGCTTGCGGTACTCGTCGAGCGTGGTCGCGCCGATGGCGCGCAGCTCGCCGCGGGCGAGCGCGGGTTTCAGCAGGTTGGCGGCGTCGATCGCGCCCTCCGCGGCCCCCGCCCCGACCAGGGTGTGCAGCTCGTCGATGAACAGGATCACCTGGCCATCCGAGTCTTCGATCTCCTTCAGCACCGCCTTGAGACGGTCCTCGAACTCGCCGCGGAACTTCGTTCCAGCAACGAGCGCTCCGAGGTCGAGGGCGATGACGCGCTTGCCCTTGAGGCTCTCGGGTACGTCGCCCTGGGCGACGCGCTGGGCCAGACCCTCGGCGATCGCGGTCTTCCCAACGCCGGGTTCGCCGATAAGCACCGGGTTGTTCTTCGTGCGGCGGGAAAGAACCTGGATGATGCGGCGGATCTCTTCATCACGCCCGATCACCGGGTCGAGCTTGCCTTCCTTGGCCAGCTTGGTCAGGTCGCGGCCGTACTTCTCCAGCGCCTGGTATTTGGACTCGGGGTTGGGGTCCGTCACGCGCTGGGAGCCTCTCACCTGGCGCAGCGAGCTCAAAAGGCTCTCGTGCGTCGCGCCAGCGTCCTTGAGGATCTTCAGGTCCGTCAGCGCCAGGAGCAGGTGCTCGGTGGAGATGTATTCGTCCTTGAGACGCTCCGCCTCCCGCTCTGCCTGCGCGAGGTGCTTGCTCAGCGCCTCGCTCAGGTAGGGCGACCCGCCGCCACTGACCTTCGGAAATTTCTCGACCGCGGAGACGAGCGCCGGCTGCAGGGCCTGGACCGAGGCGCCCCCGCGCTCGAGCAGTGTCCGGGCCACGCCCTCGTCCTGGGCGATCAGAGCGAGGAGCAGATGCTCTGGCTCGATGGCCTGGTTGCCCGTCTCCCGCGCCATCTCCGCAGCGTGCTGCAGAGCCTCGAGTGCCTTCTCCGTGAATCTTTCTTGTCGCACTGCCTTGGTTTTCCCACCCATCAACGGGGGGCCAAACAGGTTCACCGTATCTTGCAGGCATGCCCGAGCTACCCGAGCTGGAAGCGCTGCGGATCCGGATCGGTCCGCGGGTCGAGGGCAGGCTGATCACCGCAGCCTCGGTGAATCCCAAGAAGGCGCACCTGCTGCGCTACCCGGTCGACAATTTCGCCCTGGACCTGCCGGCGCGGCGCATCACCTCGCTGACCAGGCGCGGCAAGCACATGGTTTTCGCAACCGAGCTTGGCGGGGGTGGCGCGCCACGCTGGCTGGTCATCAACCCCATGCTCGGCGGGCGTTTTCAGATGGCCGGCGGCGACACGGCTGTGCCCTCCACCGAGGTGTTCACGCTGCGGATCGAGGGCAAGCAGGAGCTGCGCTACCTCGACTTTCGGGACATGGGGCGGATCTACTGGGTGGGCGATTGCTCGCAGGAAGTCCCGGGGTGGGATCTCCAGGGACCCGAGGCCGACTCCGTCGCCCCAATGGGCCTGGATGTGTTTCGCACGCGGCTGCGTCGATTCCGGGACGAGCTGAAAGACCTGCTTCGAAACCAGGAGTTCCTGGCCGGGGTCGGAAACGCCTATTCGGACGAGATCCTGTTCGAGGCGCGGTTGCTGCCGCTTAGGCGGCGCGCGTCGCTGAAGCCGGAGGAGGAAGAGGCGCTCTTCCGAGCCATTCCTCTCGTCCTGTCACGCGCGGTCGACGTGATCCTTGCGAATCCCAACTACGAGGAGTCCAAGCAGGATCGGACGTTCATGGCGGTGCATATGAAGGGGGGCAAAACATGCCCCAGGTGCGGGCACCGGATCAGCCAGATCGGGTCCAACCGCGAGCCGCTCAACTTCTGCCGGGGCTGCCAGCTCTAGGAGCACACACCCCTCGCGGGTTCCCTCCCTTCGGTTCCGGTTCCCTCCCCCGCCGGCCAACCGGCCTCAGCGTATCGGGCCCGTCAACCCAGCTTGTTAAGCCCGGTGCCCCGCTCCGGCTAGGTTCCCAGCGATGCTTTCGAGAAGGCGCTGCGACGCGAGCGTGATCTCGTCGACGGCTCCCTCGAAGGCGGCAGAGTGCCGCGCCGTCGGCTCGCGGAACCCGCTCACCTTGCGGACGAACTGTCGCGCCGCGGCGCGGATCTCGTCATCGGCGGCGATGACGTCGGAGTGGCGCAGGGTCTTGATGCTTCGACACATTGCTCACAACGATAGACATGACTCAGCGCTCGCGATGCGGTGGCAACTCGGGCAGATCGGGCGGGGCGAGCCGTGTCGGGTCGAGCCCGGCGCGCTTGAGCATCGCGGTCGCGAGGCGATCGTAACGATGATCGACCAGGTCGCCGACCGGGTCGGGGCTCGCGCTCATCAGCTGACGAAAGCTCAGGGAAGAAACCGCGCGGTAAGCGAGCGCCGCGCGGGCGGCGTCCGCGCGCCCGGTCATGGAGGCGATGCGGACAAACGCCAGCGCGGCGCCCGTCTCGCGGATGTCGCGCCAGCGCCAACCGGAGTACGGGAGCAGGACGAGCAGGATCGGCGGCAGAGCCACCAGCAGGCCCAGGATGATCGCCGTATGGAAGATCGCGTCGTGGATGTTCTGGCCCGCGGCGACCAGAGGATCGCCCGAGTAATGCTTCAGGGTGTCGGCCGTGTCCTCCAGGAACTTGGTCAGGATCGGGATCCCGCCCGGCACCGACTTGCGGAACGCGGCGATCCACTGGTCGAAGGTCATCCCGGTGTTCTTGATCGCGTCGGCGATCACCTCCATCTGCATCACCGTCTGATAGATCAGCCAGCCAAGGTACGCCCAGACCACCGCCCAGAAGAAGGCGATCGTGTCCGCCAGGACGCGTAGAAACGCCGGCCATCGGCGGTCCGGGTAGAGCTTGAGCATCATGTCCCGCGCACGATAAGTCACCGGGCCCTAAACAGCGCTACGGAGGACCCAGCGCCCAACGCGCGAAGGCTATAAGTGGCTAAACTTCGGCCAAACCCATGTCGCTCGATCTGTGTTTTCCGGCCCACCGGTTGATCGAAGCGCCTCACTGCTTCTGTACCTGCTAGGTCGCTAGCCCCCGGGCACACGCCCGGCCGAGAGGCGACCTGTCCTTTCCTCCGTCAACCCCCAATGAAAGGAGGCAGCAGATTGGCAACCACCCTTCTCCGACCCGACCAGACCTTTTATCCGTCGCCACGCCTGGCGGCGAAAGCTCCCGTGGAGACCCTCGCCTACATGGTCACCTTCGATCCGGCGCGCAAGGAGCCCGACGGCCTCGTGACCGTGGACGTCGATCCGAAATCAAAAGGTTTCGGCAAGCAAATCGGGCGCGTCGACGCGCCCAACGTGGGCGACGAGTTTCACCACTTCGGCTGGAACGTTTGCAGCTCGTCGCTGTGTCCGTACGCCGCGCACCCGCACCTGGAGCGCAGATATCTACTCGTTCCGGGTTTGCGCTCGTCCCGCATCTATGTCTTCGACGTCAAGCCGGACCCGAAGCATCCAAAGCTCGTTCACACCATCGAGGCAAGGGAGATCGCGGACCGTGCCGGTTACAGCCGCCCGCACACCATCCACTGCGGACCTGACGGCATCTATGTCAGCGCGCTGGGCAACCCTGACGGCGACGCCCCGGGGGGAGTCTTCGTGATCGACCACGACACGTTCGCGGTCAAGGGCCGGTGGGAGCTCGATCGCGGACCGCAGAAGCTCGCCTACGACTTCTGGTGGCACCTCGGTTACGACACCGCGATCACGAGCGAGTGGGGCACGCCCAAGATGGTCGAGGGCGGCGTCAACCCCGAGATCCTGCTGGCCGGCGAGTACGGCCACAAGATCCACATCTGGGATCTCCCGAAACGACGCCACAGGCAGGAGATCGATCTCGGCAAGGAGTACCAGATGGTGCTCGAGCTGCGCCCGGCGCATGACCCCAGCAAGGCCTACGGCTTCGTCGGCGTGGTCACGAGCCTGAAAGACCTCAGCGCATCGATCTGGACGTGGTACCTCGACGGATCCAGCTACAAGATCGAGAAGGTGATCGACATCCCCGCCGAGCCGGCCGACCCGGAGGTGCTGCCACCCCTGCTCCAAGGCTTCAAAGCGGTACCGCCCCTGGTCAGCGACATCAACCTTTCACTCGATGACCGGTGGCTCTATGTCTCCGCTTGGGGCACCGGCGAGTTCCTGCAGTTCGACGTCAGCGATCCGTTCAAGCCGAAGAAGACTGGAAGCGTCCACCTCGGCGGGATCGTCCGCAAGGCCGCGCACCAGACGAGCGGACCTCTGAACGGCGGCCCGCAGATGGTCGAGCTCAGCCGCGACGGCAAGCGCGCGTACCTCACCAACTCGCTTTACGCGAGCTGGGATGAGCAGTTCTATCCCGAGGGCATCAAGAGCTGGGCCGCGCTCATCAACGCCAAGCCCGAAGGTGGCCTCAGCCTCGACGGTGGCTTCTTCACCACATTCCAGCAGCGCACGCACCAGATCCACTTGGAAGCCGGCGACGCTTCATCTGACTCGTACTGCTACTCGTGACCGCAACTTTGTGGCCCTGGGCAGCGCTGGCGCTGCTCGGGGCCTACCACGGCGTAAACCCCGGCATGGGCTGGCTGTTTGCCGTCGCCCGTGGGTTGCAGGAGAAGAGCCGGCGCGGGGTTCTCAGCTCACTTCTGCCGATCGCGATCGGGCACGAGGCCTCGATCGCGATCGTCGTCGTGGCCGTTTCCCTCACCGAACAGCTCGTGCCGCCATTCCTCGTCCGGCTGCTCGCGGCTCTGGTGCTTGTGAGCTTCGGTGTTTACAAGCTGGCGCGCCCGCGCTCACACCCGGGAGGGTTCGGGATGCGGATCGGTCCGGCGGGTCTCGCGGCGTGGTCGTTCTTGATGTCGTCGGCGCACGGCGCGGGATTGATGCTGGCGCCTGTCCTGCTTGGCCTCCCCGTCTACGCCACGTACCACAGCCTCAGCGAGATCTCGCTCCAGGCAGTCGCGGCGGCATCGCTGCACGTCGCGGCGATGCTGGTCGTGATGGGCGTCGTCGCGGTCGTGGTTTACGAGAAGGTTGGCCTTGGGATCCTGCGGCGCGGCTGGTTCAACATGGATTTGGGCTGGAGCTTCGTCTTGATCGCGAGCGGCGCGGTCACACTGTTTACGGCGATCTAACCAATCGCGAAGTCGACCTCGACTGTGACCTGCACGTCCATCTGGCCGACTGGGACCTGGGTCGGGGTCGCAGCCACCGCGCCTGTGGCCGCCAGATACGGTGTAGGCGGCCGGCTGTTCGCCGAGAGGTCGCTGACGCGGATGACCTGTCCAAGCTTCACGCCGGCCGCCGACGCCATCGCCTGCGCCTTGGATCGTGCGTCGGCGATGGCGAGCGTCCGGGCCTCGGCCTGAGCCGATTTCGGGTCGGCGATCCCGAAGCTGACCGAGATGTTGGTCGCGCCGCCCTCTTGAACGATCGCGTCGAGCGTCTTGCCGACGGTGTCGACATTGTGCCACTTGATGTGCAGCTGCTCGCTCGCGCGGTACCCCGTGATCGTCTCCCCGGAAGGTCCGTAGACCGGACCCACCCAGTAGCCGGCGGTGTTCATGTCCTTGTCGGCCACGCCGAGCGACTTGAGCCGCGCGACCAGCTTGGCAGTCTTGGCGGCAAGGTCGCTTTGCGCCGCGGACGCCGTGCCTTGCTGCGACTGGACGCCGGCGTCGACGACGGCGAGGTCCGGTTTCCTGGAGACGATGGCGTCGCCACTGGTCAAGATCGCCGACTGAATAGTCGATGAAGATGTCGTGCTGGCCGCGTTGACCAGCAACCCCGGCCGTCCGGAGGCCAAGACCATGGCCCCAACGGCAAACGTGACTGTGATCGCAAGTGCGGCGGATATGGCGGCGATCCGAACCGATGGGGACATGGTCGGTGACCTCCTATGGCGTTTGGCTCGGAAACGACGCCCGTGGTCGTGAGGTAACACGAGGCTTTCCGCCGCGGATTGGCTCAGCTCGGCGAGGTTGCTCCTCGTGCCCCTGATCTGGCTTTTTGCGCTGGCCGGTCAGAGCCACGTCGTCGGAGTCGGTTTGATCGTGGCCGGGCTGACGGACGCGCTCGACGGCCACCTGGCCCGTCGTTTTCGGCAGGCGTCGGTCCGTGGCGCGCGGCTCGACGCTGTCGCCGACACCGTGCTGATGATCTCGGTATCAGTCTGGCTGGAGATCCTGCACCCTCGGATACTTCGCGACTACGGCGCCATCGTGGCAGCCACAGGAATCGTGTACGCGACGTCGGTGGCGGTGAGCGCGTTCACCTTCCGCCGCATTGTCGATCCACGACAGATGTCGTCGAAGATCGCGGGCGGGCTCCTCTATCTGTTCGCGCTGGTCACGCTGCTGGTCGGTGACCTCGAGCCGCCACTGCTGATCGCCGCGCTGGTTGCCCTCGAGGTGTCCTCGTTGGATACGATCGTCAAAGCCACCAGGACGATCCACGCCAACGCGAGCGCGAGAAGGCATCGCTCCCAGGCGCCCCAGGCAGCGAAGGAAGTGGTCAACAGCACGAGCCCGACACCCAGCACGCCGAGCTCGGCCGTGCCCAGGATCAGCGACATCCGGCCGTAGGTTCGCCCAAGCGCGAGCGGAGCGGCGGTCAGGCCCAATACCGCGACTCCGGACGCCACCCGATGCGCAGCGGTGGCGCTTGCCGAGCCGGGGTCGAGGTGAATGGCCGCGGCGCACACGAACGCCACTCCGGCCAACGCCAGCGCCGCGCGCCCGATTATTTCTCGGGGCTCGACGGCGACTGCCAGGCCAAAACATGCAAGCGCGATCAAGGCGATCGCCCAATCGACAGCCCCGGCCGCCGGCATACCAGGTACCGCGAGCCGGCTGATGGTCCTGGTCATCGGGTCGTAGCCGGGCGTCACCACGCCCGCCACTACCACAATCCCCAACGCCACCGGGGCAACGAGCAGACCGGCCATGGCGGCGAACCTGCGCGGGATCACAGGTCGGGCCACGAGGGCGGATCGTGACCGACGTTGGGCACGCTTCCCGTCCGCCAGTACAGCCCACGCCGCCGCTGCATCAACTCCTCGTCCACGAGGAATCGTCGGAGCGATGCGAAGTCCGGGTGGCGTCTGGCCATGACCCGATTGACCTCCGCCTCCGAGTAGAGCCTTCCGGGTTGGAAGTCTTCGACCAGCCACCTGAGCACGACCAGCCGTTTCTTGCGCTGTACCGGAATGCTGTTCAACCGGCCCGCCAGGTCGACGAAATTTTCGAGCACGCGATCTTCTGCCACTGAACATTTCGAAGTTACCTCACGCTGTCCCGAGACGAAATCCGCGTCTGCTCGCGGGTAACGGTCAGCAGCCGGAGCGACGCGACGCGGCCGCTTGCTGGTCGGCCCAGTTGAAGGCGGCCCATGGCGCAGCGTAGGAGCGAGGGCCGATGCATGCCGCCCGGGTGATCTGAGCGCGCAGCGACCGATCGAGCTGTGTGCGAGACCCGAGCAAGGCAGGCGTCGCGTCGCTGGAAAGCTCAGACAGGTACTCGCCATCGATCTTGTGCACGCTCAGGGCGTGGCTCGTGTTGAACGCCACGACCATGGCCTCCGGGCTCGCGAGATTCAGGACTAGCAGCAGCGCCACCGCGGTGGTGAGGGTGGCGCCGATGAACCATCGGCGGCGACGCCACACGCCCAGGAATTCCGCGGCCAGCGTGAAAAACACCACCGCCAGCCACGCGGCGAAGATGTGGCTGTACAGGCGCAGCATCGTGAATCCATAAGCCTCCTCGTACAGGCTTAGGCGGCGGAACGCGACCGCATCGATCATCAAGGTCAGCGCGATCGCGCTGAGGGCAAGCACCATGAAAGCTCGCCTCGCGTTGCGCTCCGCGAAGTTGCTGATGCGGCTGAAGAGCACGAGCAACACCAGCGTGATTCCGCTCACCCAAAGCAACTGGAAGAAACCGGAACGCGCGTAGTCGGCGTAGGTGACGCCCGCCGCGCGCAGGGTGGAGCCGGCCGCTCCCGACACCGCAAGCACCTGGGCGACCGCGAAGGCTGCAAAAACCGCGTCGAGGATGGCGAGCACGACGAGCGCCTCGGTCGCGCCGAGCCGCCATACCGGACCGTCGATGCGGTCTAGTGGCTCGGATGCGGTCAGGCGCAGAAGACCCGCTGCCCACATCGATCCCATGAGCACGAATACAACGTCCAACAACAGCTGCCCGATGTCGATGTTGAGGTTGAAGAACGATGCGAACACCGGGTCGGCCGATGCGAGCAGACCGGCGATGAGGACAGCGATCGGCAATGCGATCAGGACGCCACGGAGGACGGGCGCGGCCGAGCTCAGCTTTCCCCGCGCGTGCACGGCCGGCCGGGCAACAAAACCGGCGCCGGCGGCGAGCTGGACCAAGGCATGGAAGAATCGAGCGGCCAGCTCGGCGGCGCCGAGGTCGAAGGCCGACCCGCGTGAGGCGAATGAAGCCGCCAGACCCAGCAAGATGAGAATCGCCAGGAGATCGGGCCACAGCAGCCATGGGCTCGCGCGAACCGTCAACCAGCATGCGAACAACACCGCGGCAACCACGAGCAGCCGGGACTGGGCGCGCTCGAGCCGGCCGACCCGGATGGCGACCAACCCTGCGATCACAAATGTGAGCGATGCCCCGAGTCCGAATGTGCCTGTGCGTAGGGACTGGTCGGCCACCAACCCGATGAGCAGCGCACTCGCAGTCGCGATCCAGGTGGCCCGCCAACGGACCTTGACGCCGGCCCAGAGCGGAAGAGGCGCCGAACCAACCGGTCGCCAGCTCGTGCCGTCCCAACGCCAGCGTCCGTCTGGCGACAGCTGACCGATGTGCGCGGCGGGTGTGACGTCGGCCACCGTGCCGTGAAGCGGTTGAGCGGGGCAAAAGGTTACGGCTAACGTGGAAGGTGAATTGGGCGTCCCTACTTCCGCGGCTGAGCGCGCCAGGATCGAGAAGCTGCTATCGGTCGCCCGGGCGACCAGACCGCTGCCCGACTCCAATGGCGCGCTTTACTTCTCATCGAACGTCACCGGACACGCGCAGGTTTTCCGCCAAACGACCGCCGCCGCCGCGGAGTCCCAGCTGGTGCTGTCAAGCGAGAACCGCATGCTGCCACATGCGCACACGTCCGCCGGTCTGCTCGTGCGCGCGGATCATGGCGGCGATGAGATCTGGCAGCTCGGCCTGATCACAGACTCCGGCTATCAGGCCCTGACCGCAGACCCGAAGGCGATTCACCGGTCGGTCGTGCTGCATCCAGACCAGCGGCGAGCCGGCCTGAGCTGGAATCCCAACGGCCAGGCCGATCTGGTCCTCGGCGAGCTCGACGTCGCGACCGGATCGCTCACTCACTGGGCCGAGCCTGGGGGCTTTTGGGAGTGGGGTGCCTGGAGTCCCGATGGTGGTCGCGCCGCGGTCGTCAAGTTGATGGGGACGCCTGCAGAGGCCTACGTGCTCAGGCCTGATGGATCGCTCACCCGGCTGCTGCCGCGCGCCCTCCGGGTCATTCCCGTCGAGTGGCTGGACGAAGGCCTCCTCGTCCTCACCGATCTCGGTCGCGACTTCCTGGGCTTGGCAATGGTCGACGAACGCCAACCACACGTGGTGGCGAGGTGGCTGTTCGAGGAGGGGCACGAAGTCGAGGGTGCGATCGTCGATCCGGCCCGCACCAAAGTCGCCGTGGTGGTGAACGGGGGGATCTATGACGACATTCGGGTGATCGACCTGCGCAACGGCAAGACCCTGGATCGCGTCGCCCTCCCGCCTGGAGTTGTCACCAACGACCACAGCGGCGGCCCGGATTATCACGTCGCGTGGAAACCTGACGGGTCGGGGTTGTTCGTCAGCTGGGAGCACCCCACGCATCCGGCGGAGATCTACGAATGGCCGGGCGGCACTCGGCGCACATTTACGTCAGAGCCACCAGGGGACCTCGTGTTTCCTGTCGAAGCAGCCTACGAGACCTTCGATGGTTTGAGCATCCCCGGCCTCGTCTACCGCATCGACTCGCAGCCGCGACCGACGGTCGTGCAGTTCCACGGCGGGCCCGAAGGCCAGTCCAGGGGGACGTTCTTGCCACAGGCGCATCTTCTGAACTCCATCGGCATCAATCTGTTTCTTCCGAACGTGCGCGGCTCGAGCGGCTACGGAATGAAATTTCAGAATCTCGATGACAAGACATTGCGATGGAACGGGGTCAAGGACGGCTGCGAGGCGGCGCGCTATCTGAAGAAGACCGGGGCGGCCACCAAAACCGCGGCGATGGGAGGTTCATACGGTGGCTTCATGACCCTGGCGGTGCTGGTCGATGATCCCGATCTGTGGGATGCCGGCGTGGACATCGTCGGCATCGCCGACTGGCATACGTTCTTCAAGAACATGCCGCCATGGCGAGGTGTGCTCAGGATCAGCGAGTACGGCGACCCGAACGGCGCGGAGGCGGACTTTCTGCGCGAGATCAGCCCGATTCATCGCGCCGGCGCGATCAAGGTCCCCCTGCTCGTGATCCACGGCCGCAACGATCCGCGGGTGCCGGTGGAGGAAAGCATCCAGGTCGCGCGGGCGACCGGCGCCGAGCTGATGATCTTCGAGGACGAGGGCCATGGCATAGCGACCCTGGCCAACCAGGTCACGTCCAACCGGCGGATCCTCGAATTCCTGGCAGCTAGCCTGGCGTAGCCCCGCTGCCGCCGTCGACCTGATCGGCGACGAACTCCCAGAGCACCTTTTGGTCGTTGGGTGCGTCTGATCGCATGGCCAGGACCAGGAGCCCGGGGACGCTGATGGAGAGCAGGGCCGCTCCATCGAGAGGGTCCCAGGCGGCTCCCGCGGTCAGGTTGCGGACCGCCCAGCCGAATGCGGCGAGGCAGCAAACCGCCAGGAGCGGCATCAAAACGGATCCACCGAAGCCCCCTGAGAAACGCAGGTGGAGGCGGGATGAGTTGCGCTCGCCCGGCGAGACCTCGATCCGGACGTGCATCTCCAGCAACGAACCAGCCTTGATCGCGCCGACGCCTCCCTTGTAGAAGCCGGCATCACCTCCGGCGAACCACAGGCGGGCCACGGTGAGCCGGCTCGTGGGTGCTTTCTTGAGCCGCATCCGGCACTCGTCCGGGTTCAGCCGAGAAACCATCATCCGGTCCTGGTGCCAAAAGGGGTTGAGGTAGGTCCAGTTCACGACCCGACATTTTCACATGCGCCCGCCCGCGGCTGCGCCACGGGGGGCCCAAAGGCCAAAATTCAGGCGACCACTTTTGGAGGTGGTTTCGTTGAAAGTCACGTGACGTGGTGACACAACCCGCCACCCCTCTCCCGGCAACGGGAGAGGGCTGCCTGGCGGGGCACGGAATTCGCTCTAGGCGAGCCTGACGGGGTTAGGGCGGGCAAGGCGCGGAGGGGGAGGGATTTGAACCCCCGATCGGCTTGCACCGATAACGGTTTTCAAGACCGCCGCCATAAGCCGGACTCGGCCACCCCTCCGTTGTGGGTTTCGGCGGGCAGAGTGCGATTATCGCGCCCCGATCAGCTCTACCCCGCCCATGTAGGGCTTCAACGCATCGGGCACGCTGACCATCCCGTCCGAGCGCTGATTCGTTTCCATGATCGCGTCGATCGTTCTTGGCAGCGCGAGGCCAGAGCCGTTGATCGTGTGCGCAAAACGCGGTGGCGTTCCGCGTCCCGCCCGATAGCGGATGTTGGCGCGCATCGCCTGGAAGTCGTTGAAGGTCGAGCACGAAGACACTTCCAGGTAGCGGTCCAGGCCCGGCGCCCATGCCTCGAGGTCGTACTTCTTGTACTGGGCGAAACCCATATCGCCGGTGCACATCGAGAGCACCCGGTAATGAAGACCAAGGCGCTGAAGGATGTCCTCCGCGTCGCGGGTCAGCATCTCGAACTCATCGAGCGACGTTTCTGCTGTAGTCACCTTCACGAGCTCCACCTTCGAGAACTGATGCAGCCGGATGAACCCACGCGTGTCCTTGCCGGCGGCTCCGGCCTCGGTCCGCCACGACGGGGCGTAAGCCACGTACCTCAGCGGCAGCCGCTCACCATCCAGGATCTCCTCGCGGTGCAAGTTGGTCACCGACACCTCAGCGGTCGGAATCAGCCACAGGTCACGGCTCTCGACCTTGAAGGCCGCGTCCGCGAACTTCGGCAGGTTCGCCGTTCCGACCATGGAGGCCGAGTTCACGAGCATCGGCGACCACACCTCGGTGTAGCCGTGCTCGCGAGTGTGCACGTCGAGCATGAACTGCACCAGCGCGCGTTCGAGCCGCGCTCCTTCTCCGATCAGGAAGGCGAATCTCGAGCCTGACACGCGAGCTGCGCGCTCGAAATCCATGATCCCCAAGGCCTCGCCAAGGTCGTAATGGGTGCGCGGAGGGAACCCCAGCTCAGGCTTGCTCCCCCACTCCCTGGCCACGACGTTGTCGGCCTCGGTCTCGCCGATGGGCACCGACTCGTGAAAGACATTCGGCACTTGCAGCAGCAGATGATCCAGCTCCCGCTTCACGGCGTCGGCAACGGACAGCTCGCTCTTGGCGTTGTCCGCCATCTGCCGCAGCCTTTCCTTGAGCGCCTCGTCTCGGGTCCTGGCGAACTCCTTCGACAGCTCGTTCTGCTCCGACTTGATGCTCTCCGCCTTGTGCTGGTGGCTTCGCCACTTGGCATCGAGCCGCAGGATGTCGTCGATCGGAGCCGGCTCACCCTTGAGCTGGGCGGCTCGCCGCACCTCGTCGGGATTCTTGCGGATGAATTCGAGCGAGAGCAACTAGGACTCGGCCTTCATCACCGGGAACAGGATCACGTCGCGAATCGAGGGCTGATCGGTCAGCAGCATCACCAATCGGTCGATGCCGATGCCGAGCCCGCCGCACGGCGGCAGCCCGTATTCCACAGCCCGGAGAAAGTCCTCGTCCATCGGATGCGCCTCCACATTTCCGGCCGCACGCATCGCGGCCTGCGCCTCGAAACGCTGGCGCTGATCGATCGGATCCGTGAGCTCGGTGAATGCGTTGGCGTACTCCCGCCCAAGGATGATCAGCTCGAAACGCTCCACGAAGCGCGGGTCGTCCTCTCGTGGCCGCGCGAGCGGGGAGATCTCGACCGGGTAGTCGAGGACGAACGTGGGCTGGCGCAAACGCGGCTCCACGTGCTCCTCGAACAGGTCGTTCAGCTCCTCGCCCACGGCGTGGCGGCCCGTGTGCTCGAGCACAAGGTCCGCCATCCGCTCGCGCCGGAACGGTGGCGTGAGATCTACGGATTCGCCCTGATAGGCGCCCTCTAGCGGCCGTCCCGCAGCCATGGCGGAGACGACGATGACGTCTTCGACCAGCTGCATCACGTCCTCGTAGTCGGCGTAGGCCTGGTAAGACTCGAGGAGCGTGAACTCAGGGTTGTGTCGGGGCGACAGGCCTTCGTTGCGGAAAACCCGCCCGACCTCGTAGACGCGTTCGAAGCCGCCGACCAGCAGCCGCTTGAGGTGAAGCTCGAGCGCGATGCGCAGAAACAGATCGCGATTCAATGAGTTGTGGTGGGTCTGAAATGGGCGCGCATGCCCGCCTCCGGGGATCTCCTGCAAGACAGGCGTCTCCACGTCGATGAAGCCACGCTCATCCAGCAGGCCGCGAATCGCGGTGATGATCTTGGTCCGCGCCCGGAAGACCTCGCGCACCTGCGGGTTGGCAATCAAATCCACGTATCGCTGCCGATAGCGGATCTCGACGTCCTTCAAGCCGTGCCACTTTTCCGGCAGCGGTCGGAGTGACTTCGTCAGCAGCTTGAACGAGTGCACCTCGAGGGTGATCTCGCCACGTTTGGTTCGGAAGATCGGCCCGATCACGCCGATGATGTCGCCGAGATCCAGTTCGGCGAACCGCGACAGTTCCTCCTCGCCGAGGATGTTGCGGTTGGCCATCAGCTGAATGCGCCCGTGCCCATCCTGCAGGTCGGCGAACACAAGCCCGCCCTGCAGGCGCTTCACCATCAGCCGGCCCGCGAGCGAGACCGGCTCGGTTCTCTCAGCGTCACCGAGAAGAGCCTTGGCCGCCACGGTGGTATGCGTGGGCTGAAAACCGCGCGCGTAGGGGTCGATGCCTGACGCGCGCAGCCGCTCGAGCTTCTCGCGGCGGTCCCGCATGACCGCGGGAAGGTCGAGCTCGATCTCTTCCGTCACGACGCCAAAAGATTAGAGGCTAAAGCGCGAGCTCCTGCTCTTCGGCGGCGGGGAACGAGTTCACGTCGGTGCCGCCCGACGCGCGGTGATTCCCCAACGCTTGCTCGATCAACGCGTCGACGTCGGTGTCGGAATGCATCGGATCGTGGTGGAAGAACGCCAGTTCTTTGACCCCGGCCTGCTCCGCGAGCGACAGCGCCTCCTCGTACGTCGAGTGGCCAAACCCCGCGTGCGTCTTGTACTCGTCCTGGCTGTACTGCGCATCATGAACGAGAAGGTCGGAATCGCGGCACCAGTTGGCCAGGTCATCCAGGGTGCCGTTGTTGCCGTTGGCAAAGAGCGCGATCTCGTTGTCGGTGGCGAACGTGAAACGCGAGCTGCCTTCGTCGATCCGGTACCCGAAGGTGGGGATCGGATGCATCAAGAGGTGCGGCGTGATCCGGAGCGCGCCGACCTCGAACGTCTCCCCGGGGTTTCGCTCGATGAACTCCATCTCCGCAGGCATGTGACTCAGCCGGACGGGAAAGTAGGCCGGATCGGTCTGATCTGCAAACGCCGCCTGCAAAGACTTCGCCGAACCAGCGGGACCGACGATCGTCAGATGGGTCCCAGGGACGAACGCCGGCAGGAAAAACGGAAAGCCCTGGATGTGGTCGAGGTGCGTGTGGGTGATGAGCAGATGCGCTTGCAGCGGCTCGCTCGGGGTGTACGCATTCCCAAGCTCGGCGATGCCCGAACCGGAATCGATAATTAGCAGGTTATCTTCCTTGTCCCTCACCTCGACGCACGTGGTGTTGCCGCCGTAGCGGAGCGTTCGCCTGCCCGGGGTCGGTCGCGTCCCGCGCGTGCCCCAGAACCTGACCCTCATCGCGCGGTCGCGGGCTGATAGATCTTCTTGTTGACGAATATGCCGAGCAGGTCGTTGTCCAGCTTCCCCTGCCTGGCTTCGTTGTGCAAGATGTCAAGTGCGATCGTCGGTGAGACCGCTCTCTTGTAGGGACGATCCTGCGCGGTGAGGGCGTCGAAGATGTCGGCAATCGTCATCATCCGGGCCTGCAGCGGGATCCGCTCGCCGGTCAAGCCGCGCGGATAACCTGATCCGTCCAGCTTTTCATGATGACCGTAGGCGATCTCCGGGATGCCTCGCATCACGGGCGTCCAGGGGATCTTGGTAAGGAAATGGAAGCTGTGGGTGACGTGTGATTCCATCTCCAAACGCTCTTGCGGGTCGAGCGTGCCCTTGCGGATGCTGAGGAACCGGAACTCCTGCGGCTCGAGCATCGGATGGGCCTTGCCGGAAATGTCGTGGTAGGTCTGCTGGGCCAGGAACTCGATCGTCGAGGTCTTGTCTTCGGGCATCACCGTGGGCTCGTTGGCCGCGACGATGCTCTGCACCCACTGGTTCAGCTGCTCCAGCTCTTGCTGCAGGCGGCGATCGATCTCGTCCAGGTCCGAATCACCTTTGCCCGCCCGGAGTGCCTCGAGCTTTTCGGTCGCGTACTTCACCTGCACGGATCGCTCGATGAACTCGAAGCGAGCCTGGATGACTTCGAGCTGGCCAGGAACGAGCTTTTTCGCCTTGATCAGGATGTGCTCGCGCACGCCAACCTTGCCAAAGTCGTGCAGCAGACAGGCGTACCGCAACTCCTTGAACTGGTCGTCGCTCAGCTTCACGTCGCGGTACTTGCCAGTCGCAATCTCGTTGACGGCACGAGCCAGTGACGTGGTCAGGCCCTCGACTCGGCCCGAGTGACCTGCGGTGCTCGGGTCTCGTTGCTCGATCGCCGTCACGCTGGCCTGGACGAAGCCGTCGAACAACGCCTGGATCGAATCGATCAAGTTCTTGTTGTCGATGGCGACAGCGGCCTGGCTGGCGATCGACTCGATCATCTCCACGTCCTCGGGTTGAAAGCTGACTATCTCGCTGTCCACGTTGTCGACGGTCAGCCTGGTCTCGAAACTTCGTTTGGCGTTGATCAGCTGCACTGCGCCGACCACTTCGTTGTTGTAGTTGCGCATCGGGACTGTGAGCATCGACTTGGTCCGGTATCCGAACTGGGAGTCGAAGCTTTTGCCACCGACGGGTTTTCCGGGAGGTGGGTTGTACGCGTCTTCGTAGATCTGACTCGAACCGATCGACACCGCGTAGCCGACCACAGTCCTCTGGTCCACGGGCACCGTGAAGGCCTGGTAGGTGTTCTTGTCGATTGAATGGTTCTGGCTCGAAGCGAGGAAGAGCTTGGGCACGCCGTCCTCCTCCATCTTCAGCCACAGGCTCGCGCCGTCCGCGTGCGTCAGCTGACGCATGGTCGTGAGGATGAAGGTCTGGAGGCGGTCGAAGTCCTTTTCAGCGGACAGGGCGATTCCGATCCGGTTGAGCTCCCGGAACTGGCGATGCCGACGGTGAGCCTCGCTCTCGAGCTGGGTCACCTGCTGCCGGAGAGCAACGTTCTCCATGGCGACCCGCACGATCTCTCGCACCGCCGAGGCGGGCGCGTCCAAGGGCACGTCGACGGAGGTCGCCTCCAGCTCCGGAGGCGCCTTTTGCCCGGGAGCCAGCAGGATCAGCGCCGGCTGCTCGATCTTGGCTGGATCGGGCAAACGTTCCGTCTCGAGGCCGGTCGCGTTGAGCCCTGCCAGCTCGCCGCCGTCCAGCACGTAGAGGTGAAACCGGGGGGCGGTTTTCATGAGCGGCCTCTTATCTAGCACCCCCGTCGGAGTTTTGAGCGTAGATAAGCCGTAAACCCTCGAGGGTAAGAAGCGGGTCGGTGACCTCGATGACGTGGGTGAGGTCAGCCACCAAAGAAGCCTGGCCGCCGGTGGCGATGACCCTGGCCTGGCCCCCCAACTCATCCACCATCCGTTTGACCATCCCTTCGACCTGGGCGACGAAACCCCAAACGAGGCCAGACTGGATCGAAGCCACAGTGTTCCGCCCGATGACCGAATCCGGGGCCACCGGCTCCACCCGGCGCAGCATCGCCGTCTGCGACACGAGTGCGTCCAGCGAGATCTCGACCCCTGGAGCGATGGCACCTCCGAGGTAGTCGCCGTCGGCATCGATCGCGTCATACGTCACGGCGGTGCCGAAGTCGATGACCACGATCGGTCCGCCGTATTTCGTGTAGGCGGCCAGGGCGTTGGCGATCCGGTCCGCGCCGACGTCCTTCGGGTTTTCATAACGGATGCGGACGCTGGTCTTGACGCCGGGACCGACCATCACCGGCTCACAGTTCAAATAGCGGCGGGAGGCCTCGACCAGGGCGGGGTTGATGGTCGGCACCACGCTCGAGATGACCACGCCGCTCACCACGCCGAGGTCGAACCCGCGGAGCTCGAACAGCTGGCGTAGCTCGACCGCCATCTCGTCAGCGGTGCGTTCGCGGTGAGAGGTGACTCGCCAGTCGGCAGCGAGGCGCTCGCCGTCGAACAGGGCCAGGGTGACATTGGTGTTGCCGACGTCGACCGCGAGCAGCATGAGCGGCCCGAACTCTACAGCGGCAGCGGCGGCGGGAGACGCTCGCTCCAGCGGCGCCAACTTGCCGCTTCCCGGCTGACCGCCCGGGCACGCGCTCCTACACGCCGGACATTGGGCGCGCCCGGCTGGTCGCGCTTCGCCAGCGACGCTCTCGCATCCCCGGGCGCCGCGAATTCGCCATTCCGCACTTGGCGGCCCACCCTCTCATGCGCGCGGCGAAAGGGCACGCCGGACAGCGCGAGCGCTTCGGCTGCGTCCGTCGCCAGCAGCGCAGGATCCCCGGCCGCAGCCTCGAGTCGCTTCTGGTCGAACGCCAGATGGTCGACGAGCAGCGCCGCGGCCTCCAGCGACTCGAGCGCGTTCGCGACCGCGGAGAAAAGCGCGGGCTTGTCCTCCTGCAGATCACGGTCGTAGGCAAGGGGCAGCCCCTTCAGCACCGTCGCCAGGGTCACGAAGCTGCCAAGCGCCCGGCCCGCCCTGGCGCGCAGGAGCTCGGCGATATCGGGGTTCTTCTTCTGGGGCATGAGGCTCGAGCCGCTGGAGACCTCATCGGCCAGCTGGACGAACCCGAACTCCGAGCTGGCCCAGATCACGATGTCTTCGCCGAGCCGGCTCAAGTGGGTGGCCACGGAGACGCACGCAAAGGCAAGCTCGAGGGCGAAGTCGCGGTCAGACACCGCGTCCACGCTGTTGGGGGACAGATCGGCCATACCGAGCTCCTTCGCCGCGACGCGCCGATCGATTGGAAGGGTGGTCCCCGCCAGCGCCCCAGACCCCAAAGGCACGCTGTTGGCCGATTCGAAGGCGTGCACAAAACGAACCAAGTCGCGCAGGAGCGGCTCCGCGTGGGCGAGGAGGTGGTGCCCGACGGTGATCGGCTGCGCACGCTGGAGGTGTGTGTACCCGGGCATCAGCCAGTCGGCGTGGTCGGCTGCCTTTTTCGCCAGCGCCTCGATCAGCGTGACGAGCGACGACACCGCCTCCACCGCCGCCTCGCGACTGTAGAGGCGCAGGTCCAGCGCGACCTGGTCGTTGCGCGATCGGCCCGCGTGCAGCGCCGCGCCTGCAGGTGTGATCTCGGTGAGCCGCCGCTCGACCGCGGTGTGAATGTCCTCGTCGGCGTCCTGGAAGTTGAACTCGCCCGCGTCCAGCTCGCGCTTGACCCGTCGCAG
>Ga0209690_1000412_pt1 | contig 22666 bp, 25 predicted proteins | sample GraSoiAngelo_150_FD_186164 | JGI IMG/M metagenome (GOLD analysis project Ga0209690, IMG submission 186164) | Grasslands soil microbial communities from the Angelo Coastal Reserve, California, USA - 14_1009_09_40cm (SPAdes) (version 2) | ecosystem: Environmental > Terrestrial > Soil > Grasslands ... | reverse complement strand
TTCGGTCGCGCTCCGGGTCGTGGTTGGCATCGCTGCCGTGGCTGTAGGGGCTGATGTGGCACCCGACGAGCCAGGCCTCCTCGTTGCGCATCGTCGCGTAGGAGTCCTTGAAGGTCACCTGCCCGGCGCGGAGCGATTTCACCTCGGTGCCGCGCAGCACGAGGCCGGCCTCGACGGTCTCGAGGACCTCGTAGTCGTGCCGGGCGCGCCGGTTCGTGGCGACGGTGCGGTCACTCGCGCGGGCGCTCGCTTGACTTGGCATCCTCGGACGGTATTATGACTGACGCTGCTCGCGCCGAAGTGGCGGAATTGGCAGACGCGCATGATTCAGGGTCATGTGCCCGCAAGGGTGTCGGGGTTCGAGTCCCCGCTTCGGCACCAAACCAAAGCAGCTAGTTGCCGCGGCACCCTCACGAGTCGCTACGTAGTCAACGACGCTTTGTGCTGACGGCCGGGGAGTTCGCGAGCCGCTCGGTCTTGGCCACCTCCACCTGGCGCATGGGAGCCTCACGCCGCTTGCCCGACTTCGTAGGCCTGCTCAAGGTCATGCGGCGCCTCGACGCCGGCGGTCGATCAGGAGCTGGCGCCGCTCGATGGCTCGCTCAGCGGCGATCAGCAGCTCGTCCATGAGCCCGGGCCTCCAGAAGTGGGCGTAGGCGCCGAGCTTCAGGCACGCGATACGGGTCTTCATGTCCACCAAGCCGAGGGCGATGACGGCAACGTCCGGATCCTCCTGGCGGATCTGCTGGAGCAACTCGATTCCCTTGATGCCGGGCGTCGTTAGCTCGGTGACGATCAGCGGCGGCCGCGACTTTCGAAACGCCTCGAGCCCCTCGCGCCCGTCGTTGGCCAGGAGGCACTGGTAGCCTGCACTGAGGAAGGTCTGGTGGAGCAGGTCGCGGATCTGGCGGTAGTGCTCGACGATCAGGACCTCGCGCGGCGCCTCCTGGCGTTGCCCGTGGGCCTGCTGATGCTGGCGGCGTTCGATCAGGAGTTGACGGCGCTCTAGCGCGCGCTCGGTGGCGATCAGGAGCTCGTCCATGTAGACGGGTTTCATAATGAAGTCGTGGGCACCGAGCTTCAGGCTGGCGAACGCCGTCTTCACGTTGGCAGCGCCTGTCAGCACGATCACGGCGACGTCGTCGTCGACCGCGCGGACCTGCTGGAGGAGCTCGATGCCCGTGATGCCTGGCGTCTTGAGGTCGGTCACCACGAGCGGCGGTCGCCCGGCCTTGAACACCTCCACGCCCTCGCAGCCGTCGACGGCGAGCAGACACTTGTAGCCTGCCGCCTCGAAGATGAGGCGTAGGACCTCGCTCACTTTCGGGTCAGGCTCTACGATCAGGACGTCGCGCTCGGCCATATCAGCCCACCTTCTGTGCGTATCCAGCCCCGACGTGTGGTTGTCATTACGCGCTACCCCCCTTCGGTAAAGGTAAACGAAACGGGCCGGGAAGAACATTCCCGGCCCGTCGTCGAGAAGTGGCTCACGATTCCGCTGTAGCTGTTGCTGCGGAGCGCCGGAGCGATGCCAGGATGCGACCCGCTGCACCACCTCTTCCGGCGAACCCGACTGTCTGCTAGAGCGCGACGGTGCGGCCGAGCTCGGCCGCCCGTGCCGCAGCCTCCACGACGGCGAGCGCGTGCACACCGGCGCTCGCGTCCACGGGGCTCGGAGCCTTCCCGGCGCACGCGTCGAGAAACGCGGCGAGCTCGCGCCGGAGCGGCTCCTCGCCGCGCGCCGGCAGCTCCTCTTTCCCCATGTCCACCGCCTCCCAGGCCCCGTCCCTTTTTACGAACTCGCCCAGGTGGAGCGTGACCGTCGCGCTCGCGTAGTCGGCCACGAGGCTGCCGCGCTCGCCGACGATCACGCAGTCGCGGTGCGTGCCGGGGACGAAGTAGCTCGCCTCGATCACCGTCGGGATGTCGCCGTAGTGCACGATCGTGACCGACAGGTCGTCGAGGCCACGCCCGAGGTAGTCGCGCTGGAGGGCCGCCACGCGCGTCGCGGGGTGAGCGAAGAGATAGGCGAACAGATCGAAGTAGTGGATCGCGTCGGTCTGCGTCACGCCCACATCGGTCCGCGGCCGCTTGAACCCGGAGAACCGTCCCGTCGCGTAGCGCACGGCGCCGATCCGTCCTGCGCCGAGCGCCTCGCGGAGGGTCACGGTCACGGGATGGAAGCGGAAGATGTGCCCGACCTGGACGACGCGGCCCGCCGCACGCGCCGCGGCCTCGAGCTCCCACCCTTCGGCGAGCGTCGCCGCGAGCGGCTTCTCGACGAAGCAGTGGCGCCCGGCGGCGAGGCACTCGCCCGCGATCGCGCGGTGGCTGTCCGCCGGGGTCACGATGTCCACGGCGTCCACGCGCGCGATCGCCTCGCGGTAGTCCCGCACCGCGCGCGCCGGTTCCACGCCCTGCCTCCGGGCCCACTCGAGCCGCGCGGGCGCGACGTCGGCCACCCAGACCGTCGCGCCGAGCTCACGCAGCACGCGCAGGTGCTTCTCGCCCCAGCGGCCGAGCCCCACGAGGAGGACGTTCATCGCGGGGTCACTCGCGGACGAGATCGCCGCCCAGATCCTCGGCGACTTCGTAGCGAAGCCGGCGCGACTTCATCCAGCGGACGACCAGGAGGTCGGCGAAGGCGACGAACGCGCGGTTCCACACCCCGTACTTCGAGCGGCCGAAGCGCCGCGGGCGGTGGTTGACCGGCACCTCGATCACGCGGTAGCCCCTCATCTTGAGGAGCGTTGGGATGAACCGATGGAACCCTCGGTAGAGCACGAGATCGCGCAGGCACTCGCGACGGAACGCGCGGAACGTGCATCCGCTGTCCTGGACGGTCTCGTCGCTCAACCGGTTGCGCACGCGGTTGGCGATGGACGCGGAGAGGCGGCGGAGCCAGCCGTCACCTTCGGCGCGCTTCACTCGCCAGCCCGTCGCCGCGTCCCAGCGGTCGAGGTGCGCGAGGAGCCTCGGGATGTCGCTGGGATCGTTCTGGAGATCCGCGTCCATCACGACGACCCACGCGCCGCGCACCGCCTTGAAGCCTGCGTCCGTCGCCGCGGTCTCCCCCGCGTTCGCCTTCAGCCGCACGAGGCGCACGCGCGGGTCGGCCTCGCGAAAGCCCCGGACGATCTCCGCGCTGCGGTCGCGGCTACCATCGTCGACGAAGACCACCTCGAAGGCGAGCCCGAGCCCCTCGAGCACGCCCCGGAGCTCTTCCCAGAGCAGCGGGAGATTCGCCTCCTCGTCGTAGACGGGGATGACGATCGAGAGGTCAACCACCGGGCTCGTCCTTGCCCAGGCGATTCGTGCCGAGCCACTCGGCGACGAGCGCTTGCGGCAGGCTCAGCCGGTCGAGCACGCGCGCGACGGTGTGGTTCACGATGTCGTCGATATCTTTTGGATGGGTATAGAAGGCGGGCATCGGCGGCAGAATCACCGCCCCCATCTCCGCGAGCGCGGCCATGCATCTGAGGTGCCCGAGGTGCAGCGGCGTCTCGCGCACGAGCAGGATCAGCGGCCGGCCCTCCTTGAGCGTCACATCCGCCGCCCGCGCGATGAGCGAGTCGGTGTGACACGAGGCGATCGCGCCCGCGCTCTTGATCGAGCACGGCGCGATCACCATGCCCGCCGTGCGGAACGAGCCCGACGCGATGGAGGCGCCGATGTCCTTGTTGTCGTAGTGGTGCGTGGCCAGCGCCTCGACGTCCTTCAGCGCGTACGCGGTTTCTTCGACGATCGTCCGCTTGCCCGGGGCGGAGACGACCAGGTGGGTCTGCACGTCCGTGTGCCCGCGCAGCACCTCGAGGAGCCGGATCCCGTAGACCGCGCCGGTCGCGCCCGTGATGCCGACGACCAGACGCATCAGAGGCGGAACCTCTTTCGGAAGACTTCCTCGCGCGTCTTCTGGTACATCACCTCCCACTCGCGACTGCCCTCGGGCATCGGACGCGCGTAGGACCCGAGGATCTTCCGCACCTCGCCGTCGATCGATTGCTCGAGCTTCGACTCGTCGGTGAGCGCGCGGATCACCTCGGGGCGGAGATCGTCGGGCGCCTTGACGTGCACGCCCGGCATGGCTCCGAGCTCCTTCACGATCAGGTCGGCGAGGTGGAAGATACGCTCGCGGCTCATCCGCATCAGAGGATGAACCCCCGCTCGCGGGCAAGCTTCTCCTTCACCTTCCCGAGCAGCTGCCGGTAGTCGGCGGCGGACTCTTTGATCTTCTTGGCGTGCTCGAGCAGGAGCTGGCGCGCGTCCGCTTCGAGCTTCTCCTCGGCGAGGATGTTGTCGACGAGGACCTGGCGCACGACACCGCGAGCCCCCGCCTCGTCCTTGATCTCGACGACCTTTCTCGTCGTCAGGCGCTTGACGATGGCGTCGGCCATCCGCTCCGCGACGATCTCCTCGCGCCGAGGCATACGCACTCACACTACACGCCCGCGACGCGGAGAGTCAAGGAACGGCCGGCAACGAGAAGGCCACGCGCGTGCCGGCGTCGCGCGCGCTCTCGACGTGGATCACGCCGCCGTGAGCCTCGACCAGCGCCTTGACGACGGCGAGCCCGAGACCGGTGCCGCGGACCGTGCTGGTCGCGGGAACCCGATAATACGGCTCGAAGATCCGCGCGAGCGCGTCGCCCGGAATGCCGGCGCCGCGGTCGAGGACCGCGACCTCGACCATCGCGCCGGCGCGGCGGGCACACAGCCGCACCTCGCTGCCGGGCGGCGAGTACTTCACGGCGTTGGAGACGAGGTTGGTCAGGATGCGCTCGAGGGCGTCTGGGTCGGCGTCCACTGGAGGCAGCGCGGGCGCGCAATCCACGACGATCGTGTCCGCGACGCCGCGGCGGAAGAGGTCGGCAGTCGCGACGAGCGCGGCCTCCACCGCCACCGGCACGCGGTGGAGCGTCGGCTCGAGACCGCGCTCGATGCGCGAGAGATCGAGCAGGTCGCTGACGATCCGCCCGAGGCGCGCCGCCTCGGCGCGCATGATCCCGGCCATCCGCCGCACCTCCTCCGGCGCGAGCGAGCGCGCCGCGAGGATCTCGCTGAATCCCTGGAGCGCGGTGAGCGGTGTCCGAAGCTCGTGCGAGGCGACGGCGACGAAGGCGGACTTCGCCCGGTCCAGCTCTTCGAGACGACGCGTCGCGCTCGCGACGCTCCGCTCGAGCTCTTCGGCGAACCGCCGTTGCCGCGACGTGAGGCGGGCGTTTTCGAGCGCGACGGCGATGTGCACGCCCAGTGCATCGAGCGCCGCGCGTTCGTCGCGGTCGAGCTCGGCGACCCGCTCGACCGCGAGCACGCCGATCGGCTGACCGGCCACGAGGAGCGGCGTGGCGAACACCCGGCGCGGCCGGCGGCCCTCGCCCACGTCGGGGACGAACACCGACGTCCCGACGGCGAGCACGCCGGCGGCAACCGACCCAGCAGCGACACGATCGGCGCCCGCCACCACCTCACGCGCGCCATCGCGCACGACCAGCCCGACGTCGGCCGCGCGCAGCCGGTCGATGAGCACGGTGCGCAGGCGCCCGAGCGCGGCCTCGAGCGGAGTCGCACCCGCCAGTGCCCGCTGAACCGTCAGAATGGTCTCGTACCGCGCCCGCTGCCGGCGCGCGCGCGTGGTGAGCGCGCCGCCGAGGGCCCCAACGCCCGCGACGACGGCGCAGGTCACGAGCCCCTCGATCGTCTCCGGCGTGAGCCCCGAGCGCTCGATCTCGAGAAGCACGACCGGCGCATACAGGCCGAGCGCGGCCCCGGTGCCCAGCGCGCCGCCGAGCCTACCGAACGCGAGCGCCAGTGCGACGACGGGGAGCAAAAAGCCGTGACGGAGCACCGACGCGGGACCGCCACCGGTGAGCGCGATCAACGCTGTGACAACCGCGAGCGTCAGCGCCGCGGCGGCGGCGAGCCCGCGCGTCACCCGCCGGTCCCCAGCAGCCGGTACGCCGCGAAGAAGACAAGCGCGCTGACGACGCCGGGGACGAGGCTCCCCGACCACCAGAAGAGCCAGCAGTTTCCCGCGCTCAGGAGCGTCAGGTAGAACACCGCGCCGACGACCCACTCGACGCTCTTTGGCAGGAGCGGATCGACGAGATACCGCGCCACGTACGCCGCCGTCGCGAGGGCAAGCGCGGTGGCGAAGGACCAGCGGCGCTGGGCGCGGTTGAACAGCGCGCCGCGGAAGAGGCACTCCGCAGCGAGCACGTTCGCCCCGGCGTCGTAGGCCAGGGCGGCGAGGACCCCGGCGCCCCCAACGGGCCTGATGTGCACGCCGAGCGTGAGCGAGGCAGACACGAGCAAGTGACCGCCGAGGAACGCGCCGAGCACGACCGCGGCGAGCAGCGCTCGCCGCGGGACCGGGCCTGCGAGGCCGAGTGCCACCAGGCGCTGACGCCGCGCAAGCCAAGCCACCCACAACGGCACAGCGAGGTACGCGAGCGCGCCCGCGGGGCCCAGCGTGGCGGCCGCGGCGGCCGCCGCAAGGAGGACGATCGCGACGACCCCGGACCCCGGGACGCATCCGGCCCACGCGAGCGCAGTCGCGAGCAAGGCACCGTGGCCGGCCGCGACGCCGACCACCCGCATCGCTCCTGTCGGGAGCGGCGTCCGGCTCGCGAGTACCAGCGCCGCCACGACGACGCACGCGACCGCCACGAGCAGCCGCGTCGGCGTGTCAGCGAGAAGTGGTCGTGTGCCAGGCCGCCAGGGCCGGACGAGCGCCCACATGCGGGTCCGCCGACGGGGTCTCGCGCGCCAGCGCGACGAAGGCCGCCACCACGCGACCGTCGAGCGTCCGTCCAGCCTGCCTGGCGACATACGCAAGCGCCGCCTCGCGGTCGAGCGCCGCGCGGTACGGGCGATCGGAGGTGAGCGCGTCGTACACGTCGGCCACTGCCACGATACGCGCGCCGATCGGGATCGCCTCGCCGGCGAGGCCGTCGGGATAGCCGCTGCCGTCGAGGCGCTCGTGGTGGTGACGGATCGTGAGCGTGCCGACGGCGAAGAACTCGAACGGCGAGACGATCTGGGCGCCGATGAGCGGATGCTTCCGCATCAGCGCCCACTCATCGTCGTCGAGCTCGACGCGCTTGCGCAGCACCGCCTCGGGGACGCCGATCTTTCCGATGTCGTGGAGGAGTCCAGCCTGGCCGACGATGTCGGCCTCCTGCGACTGGAGCCCGAGCGCCACCGCGACACGCCGACTCGCGGCGCCGACGCGCTCGGAGTGACCGCGCGTGTACGCGTCCTTCGCTTCGAGCGCGTTGGCCAGGCCGAGCAGCGACTGATAGATCGAGCGGTGCAGCTGCTGATACAGCCGCTTGACGTCCTCGGCGTAGCGGAGCGTCTGCTGGTATGCGGCGCTGAGCCGGCGATAGGTGGCCGTCGGGTCGGCGCCGGCCGGGAACGCGGCGGGCGTTACCCGCGCTGCCATACGATGGCGCGCGGGAGGAGCGTCTCGATCAGCCCGAGCAGCCTCACCGGCGAGAAGGGCTTCGTCAGATAGTGGTCTGCGCCGGCGGCCAGGCCGCGCGCAACATCGTCCGCCTGCGCTGCCGCCGTCAGCATCACGATCTTGGTCGAGGCGAAGCGCGGCTCGCGCCGGAGTTGGGCGCAGACGTCCAGGCCGCTCATGTCCGGCAGGTTCACGTCGAGCAGAACCAGGTCGGGCCGGTGCGCCTCGGCGAGCGCGAGCGCCGTCACGCCGTCGAGCGCCTCGACGACCTGGATCCGCTCGTCCTCGAGCGTCGCCCGCACGACCTCGACAATGTTGGCCTCGTCGTCGACGATCAGGATCGTTGGCATCGCACCCGGTGAGGCGCAAGCGCGATGCCAGACGGCGGTGGCTGCAGCGGCGCGGAGTTAGCGAGCGCGGGGCGGCCCGACTGCAAAACGGAGAGGGCAGAGTGCCCTCCCCACTGAGCAGCCGGCGCGGGGCGCTACTTGACCTCGATCGTGCCCTTCATGCTCGTGTGCAGGCCGCAGATGTAGTCATAGGTGCCAGGCGTGGCTAACGTCTGCGTGTGGCTCTGGCCCTTGAGCAGCACGGGGGAACGCTCCTGGGTCTTCGGGAACGCGATCTGGTGAGGCGAGTCGTCCGCGTTCGTCCACGTGACCGACTGCCCGGGCCCGACCGTGAGCTTGTTCGGCCCGAAGGCGAACCCTGCGATGTTCACGTCGTTCGCGCCCGTGCGCATCGCGACCGGGCCGGTCGGGAAGGTGCCGGCCAGCTTGGCGAGCGAGATCACGTAGTCCTGCTTCTCGTGGGGCTTGTGGCATTGGAAGCACCCCTTGAAGTTCGCCTTGTCGTTGAACTTCCCCTCCGCGGTGAACGCCGAGTACTCCCACTCGCCGTTACGGAGGTCGTCCGGGTACTCGGCGCCCCAGCCCGCACGCTTCTCCATGACCGTGAAGGCAACCAGCTCGCCCTTGACGAAGCGGCCGTTGGCGTCCTTCACCGGATTACCCTGCGCGTCCACCTGCGCTTTGTACTGGACCAAGGTCAGGACGGAGCCGCTCGGGATCGGCTTGCCCTCCTTGGCCGCCCGGACCGCCTCCGGAGTTCCGTAGAGCTCGCGATACTGCTTGGTGTCGTACCGATCGAGGGTCGCGTAGAGGACGTGGTCCTTGTAGTTCGCGGGAAACGCGATCTTCTCGGGGCCCGCTTGGATCGCGCTCGCGGCCACGGCGAGCGCTCCCGCGGCCACGAGAACGACGACGCTCGGTCGCTTCATGTCATGCCTCCCGGGTGGCTGGTGATGGATTGCGCTCCACGCTGGATACGCAAGGGGCTAGCGATTGCGGCTCACAGTCTGATGGCGCGCGAGCGCGCGATCGAGCGCCGCCGTCGCCCGTGCGTAGTCGATCGCCTCCTCGGAGCTTCCTCCGAAGATGCGGCGCTCGGCCCGCTCCTTCGCCCGCGCGGCACGACCGCGGTCGATCTCCTCGGGCCGTTCGGCGGCGTCGGCGAGGACGATGACCTTGTCGTTTCGAACCTCCGCGAAGCCGCCCGACACGGCGAGGTAGAACTCGTCGCGGTCGATGCGGTATATGACCTCGCCGGTCCCGAGCGTCGTGAGGAACGCGGCGTGGCCCGGCAGCACGCCGAAGTATCCGTCGCTCCCGGGGACCACGACCTCGTCGACGGTCTCGGCGACGACGAGGCGTGTCGGCGTGACGACCTCGAGCCTGAGACGATCGGCCACTACGCCACCTCGCGCAGCTTCTTGGCCTTCTCCGTCGCCTCGCCGATGTCGCCCACCATGTAGAACGCCTGCTCGGGGAGGTCGTCGTGCTTGCCCTCGACGATCTCCTTGAAGCTCTTCACGGTCTCGGCCAGCTTCACGTAGCGTCCCTGCGTCCCGGTGAAGGCCTCGGCGACGAACATCGGCTGCGAGAGAAACCGCTGGAGCTTGCGCGCGCGCGTGACGATCAGCTTGTCCTCGTCGGACAACTCCTCCATGCCGAGGATCGCGATGATGTCTTGCAGGTCGCGGTACCGCTGCAAGATCGACTGCACCGTCCGCGCCGTCTGATAGTGCTCGTCGCCGAGGATCGCGGGGTCGAGGATCCGTGAGGTCGACGCGAGCGGGTCGACGGCCGGATAGAGCCCGAGCTCGGCAATCTGCCGGCTGAGCACGGTCGTCGCGTCCAGATGCGCGAACGCGGTCGCCGGCGCGGGGTCGGTGATGTCGTCGGCGGGCACGTAAATCGCCTGCACGGACGTGATCGAGCCTTTCTTCGTGGACGTGATGCGCTCCTGGAGCGTGCCCATCTCCGTAGCGAGCGTCGGCTGGTACCCCACGGCCGACGGCATGCGGCCGAGCAAGGCGGACACCTCCGACCCGGCCTGGGTAAATCGAAAGATGTTGTCGATGAAGAGCAGCACGTCCTGCCCCTCCTCGTCGCGAAAGAACTCGGCCGCCGTGAGCCCGGTGAGGCCCACGCGCAGGCGCGAGCCCGGCGGCTCGGTCATCTGGCCGAAGATGAGCGCGGTCTTCTCGATGACGCCCGACTCCGTCATCTCGTGGTAGAGGTCGTTGCCCTCGCGCGTCCGCTCGCCCACGCCGGCGAAGACCGAGATGCCGCCGTGCTGCTTCGCGATGTTGTTGATGAGCTCCATGATGATGACGGTCTTGCCGACGCCGGCGCCCCCGAAGAGGCCGGTCTTGCCGCCCTTGGTATAGGGCTCAAGCAGGTCGACGACCTTGATCCCCGTCTCGAACATCTGGACCTTCGTGGACTGGTCCTCGAAAGCCGGCGCCGGGCGATGGATCGGGTAGGTCTTCTTTGCGTGGATCGCGGGGCCCTTGTCCACAGGCTCGCCGATGATGTTGAGGATCCGGCCCAGCGTCTCTCGGCCGACCGGGATCGTGATGGGCCCGCCCGTGTCGTTGACGGTCATGCCGCGCGTCAGGCCGTCGGTCGACGCCATCGCGACGGTGCGCACCGTGCTCTCACCAAGGTGCTGCGCCACCTCGAGCACGAGCCGCTGTGAGTAGGAGAAGATGTCCTTGATCTCGATGCCCTGCACCTCGAGCGCGTTGTAGATCCCGGGCAGCTTGCCCGGCTCGAACGCGACGTCCACGACCGGCCCGATGACCTGGACGATCTTCCCGACGTTCATGCCTCCGCTCCTTGCGTGAGGGCCTCGGCGCCGCCCACGATGTCGAGCAGCTCCTTGGTGATCTTCTCCTGGCGCGCCTTGTTGTACTGGATCGTGAGGACCTCGATCATGTCCTTCGCGTTCTTGGTCGCCGCCTCCATCGCCGTCATCCGCGCGCCGTACTCGCCCGCGAGCGACTCCATGAGGGCGCGAAAGATCTGCGTCCGCACGTGGCGGGGCAGCAGGTCGCCGAGGATCGCGTCCGGCGCCGGCTCGTAGATGTAGTCCACCGGCGTCGTGCTCCCCTCGCCCGTCTCCGCGCGCGGGATCGGCAGGAGCTGCTCGCGGCGCGGACGCTGGACGGCGACCGAACGGAACTCGTTGTAGATGAGGTGCACCTCGTCCACCTCACCGTCCAGGTACTGCTGCATGACGTAGTTGCCCAGCTCGGTCGCGTGGGTGTAGGCGAGCCCGTCCCAGAAGCCGATCATGGCGCGCTTGATCGGCCAGCCACGCCGCCGGAAGAAGTCGCGGCCCTTCTTGCCGACGACGACAAGCGTCACGTCCGGCGCGCTCGACTGGCGGATGAAGTCGAGCGCCCGGCGGACGATGTTCGAGTTGAACGCGCCCGCGAGCCCGCGGTCCGCCGTGATGATCACGATCTGTCGCCGCGGTCCCGCGCGCTGGATCAGGAGCGGGTGCGGCGCCTCGTCGGCATCTGCGCTACTCACGAGGTTGCCGAGCAGCTCGGCCATTTTCCCGGCATACGGGCGCGCGGCGAGAATGCGCTCCTGAGCCCGCCGGAGCTTCGCCGCGGCGACCAGCTTCATCGCCCGCGTGATCTTCTGCGTGGACTCGACGGACCGGATCCGCCGCCGGATGTCGCGGAGGGTCGCCATGCGCGAGGGCCGTTACGCGGCCCTGATGCCCCTGGCGGCCACGAACTCCGCCTTTGCGTCGGCCACGGCCTTCGTGAGGCTCTCACGCAGCGTGTCCGAGATCTCCCTCTTCTCACGGATCTCGGTGAGGATCCCGGGCGCCTCTCGCTCGAGCCAGCCGAAGAAGTGCGTCTCGAAGTCCCGCATCGCGTCCACCGGGAGGTCGTCGAGAAGCCCCTGCGTGCCCGCGAAGATGATCGCCACCTGCTTCTCGACGGGCAGCGGCCGGTACTGGCCCTGCTTGAGGATCTCGACCATGCGCTGGCCGCGCGCGAGCTGAAGCTGGGTCGCCCTGTCGAGGTCGCTCCCGAACTGCGCGAAGGCGGCAAGCTCGCGAAACTGTGCGAGGTCGAGCCGCAGCTTCCCGGCCACCTGGCGCATCGCCCTGATCTGCGCAGAGCCGCCGACCCGCGAGACCGACAGGCCGACGTTCACCGCGGGGCGGGTGCCGCCGTAGAAGAGGTCCGACTCGAGGTAGATCTGCCCGTCGGTGATGGAGATGACGTTCGTCGGAATGTAGGCGGACACGTCGCCGAGTTGGGTCTCGATGATCGGCAACGCCGTCAGCGAGCCGCCGCCGAGCGCGTCGTTGAGCTTCGCCGCGCGCTCGAGCAGCCGCGAGTGCAGGTAGAACACGTCCCCCGGGTACGCCTCGCGCCCGGGCGGCCGCCGGAGCAGGAGCGAGAGCTGCCGGTATGCCGCGGCGTGCTTGGAGAGGTCGTCGTAGATGCAGAGCGCGTGGCGCTTGGAATCGCGGAAGTACTCCCCCATCGTGACGCCGGCATACGGCGCGATGTATTGGAGCGGCGCCGGCTCGGACGCCGAGGCCACGACGACCGTCGTGTACTTCATGGCGCCGGCGTCCTCGAGGACCTTGACCACCTGCGCGACGGTCGAGCGCTTCTGCCCGATCGCCACGTAGAAGCAGTACACGTCCTGGCCCTGCTGGTTGATGATCGTGTCCACGCCGATCGCGGTCTTGCCCGTGCCGCGGTCGCCGATAATCAGCTCGCGCTGGCCGCGCCCGATCGGGATCATCGAGTCGATGGCCTTGAGCCCGGTCTGGAGCGGTTCCTTCACCGACCGGCGGTCCACGACGCCAGGGGCGTAACGCTCGATCGGCCGAAACTCGTTGGCGTTGATCGGGCCCTTGGCGTCCACCGGCTGGCCGAGCGCGTTGACGACCCGACCAGTCAGCGCCTCGCCGACCGGCACCTGGGCGATCCGGTTCGTCCGCCTGACGATGTCGCCTTCCTTGATGAGCGTGTCGTCACCGAGGAGCACCGCGCCGACCTGTTCCTGCTCGAGGTTGAGGATCATCCCGACGACGTCGCCGGGGAACTGGAGCAGCTCGCCCGCCATCGCCCCCTCGAGCCCGTAGATGCGCGCGATGCCGTCGCCGACCTCGATGACGCGGCCGACCTCCTGCAGGTCCACCTCCGCCTCGTAGCCCGCGAGCTGCTGCCTGATGATCTCGCTGATCTCTCCGGCCTTGATCATCCCTGTCCCCTCACCAGCCGCTCGCGCAACGCCGCCAGCTGGCCGTCCAGGCTTCCGTCCACCAGGAGGCTGCCGATTTCGGCGACGAACCCGCCCAGGAGCGCGCCATCCACGGCCTCTTCGAGCACCACCTGCTTGCCGCCGAACACGCGGCTCAACCGGCCCGCCAGCGCCATGCGCTCGCCGTCGGCGAGCACGATGGCCGTGCGCACGCGCCCGCGCACGCGGCGGGCGGCGGCGTCCACGAGCTCGCGGTACGCGGCAGCGATGCCCGGCAGGTGCTCGGCGCGGCCCCGCGCGGCGACGAGCGCCAGGAAGTCGCGCAGGAGCGGCCCACCCTCGAGCCGTGCCGCGACCTCGGCCGCCGCGTTGCGCTTGACCGCCCCGGTGATCCAGGGGCGGCCGAAGACGGCGCGGAGCGCGGGCTCGTTGGCGAAGAGGGCCGCCGCGGCGTCGAGCCCGCGGCCGACCGCGTCCGCCTGCGTGAGCTCCTGCGCGAGCGAGAATAACGCCTTTGCGTAGGAGCGGTCGACACCCGCCGTCACGGCCACCTAGTCGCCGATCTTCGCGATCGCCTCGGCGAGGAGGCGCCGGTGATCCTCGTCCCGCAGGCTCTTCCTGATGAGCTTCTCGGCCACCGCAGTGGCGAGCTCCGCGACCTCGCGCCGCAGTTCATCACGCGCGCGCCGGACGTCCGCCTCCATCTGCGCTCGCGCGCTGTCGATCAGCCGCTGCGCCTCCGCGCGGGCCGCATCGACGAGCCGCTTCTGCTCCTCCGCGGCCTCCTGCAGGGCCCGGGCGCGGATCGCGGCCGCCTCGGCCTGCACGGCCCGTAGGCGCGCCTCGTTCTCCTCCTGCTGACGCGCGGCCTCGGCGCGAGCGGCGCGCGCCTCTTCGAGCGCCGTCCGGATCGCGGCGGCCCGCTCCTGCATCTTCGCGAGCAAGGGCTTGTAGAGGAGGCGGTGGAGGATGACGAGCAGGATGAGGAAGTTGACGACCTGGACGATGAGTGACTTGTCGAGGTTGATCAGGCCGCCCTCCTCGCCGGCTTCGGCCGCTGCCCAGACGACGCCGGATTCTGGTAGTCCCGATCCGGCCAGGAGCAAGACGATGGCGCACACGACCCCGCCCGTCCAGTCACGTCCACGCCAATACGTCAAGGAGGTTCTCCCGATCTCGTGAAGCTCGCGAAGGTTTGTGAAAACTATCACGCGACGACGCCCGGTGTCAATCACGGCGCGGACGATCTAGCGCGAGATCACGCCGCCACCGACGACGCACTCGCCCCGGTACCACACCACCGACTGCCCCGGCGTGATCGCTCGCTGCGGCTCGTCGAACACGACCTCGGCGGTGTCCGCGTCGACGACGCGCAGCGTGGCCGGCGCGGGCACGTGGTTGTGGCGGATCTTCGCCTCGACGCGCATCGGCTCCCGCGGCGGAGCGCACGCGATGAAGTTCACCGAGCGCGCCACGAGCCGGTCGCGCTCCAGATCGACCGCGTCCCCCACGACCACGGTGTCCCGCTCGGCATCCAGGTCGACGACATACAACGATCGCCCGAGGGCGAGGTGGAGCCCCTTCTTCTGACCGATCGTGTATCCAGCGACGCCGCCATGCGTCCCGAGCACCTTGCCCTGGAGGTCCACGATGGGGCCGGAGCGGAACATGCCGGGCTCTCGGCGCCGCAGGAAGCCGCGGTAGTCGTCGTCGGGCACGAAGCAGATCTCCTGGCTCTCGGGCTTGTCCGCCGTCACGAGACCGAGACGCCGCGCGTGTTCCCGCACTTCGTCCTTCATCAGCTCGCCGACCGGAAAGCGCGCCGCCGCGAGCTGCTCTTGCGTGAGCGGCCAGAGGAAGTCGGTCTGGTCCTTCCGCGCGTCCCGCGCGCGTAGGAGCATATGCCGTCCCGTCACCTCGTCGCGCTTCACGCGCGCGTAGTGGCCCGTCGCGACGGCCGTCGCCTCCCAGGCACGGGCCCGTCGAAGGAGCGAGCCGAACTTCAAATCGCTGTTGCACGCGAGGCACGGAACCGGCGTCACGCCCCGTCGGTACGCGTCGGCGAATGGACCGACGACGGAGCGATCGAACTCCCCCTCCATGTTGAGGAGGTAGTACCGGATGCCGAGGGCGCGGGCGACGTGCCGCGCGTCGTCCGCAGCCTCCGTGCCGCAACAGCTTCCGAAGCGCTTCGTCGGCTCGGCTGGCTCGGACCAGGGCCAGACGCGCATGGTGACCCCGACGACGTCGCAGCCCTGCTCTACGAGGAGCGCGGCGGCGACCGAGGAATCGACCCCCCCGCTCATCCCGACGACGATTCGCTCAGCCATGTCCCAGAGTTTAGACGCTCCCCGGCTCAGTGTCTCGCGCCGAGCAACTCGGCGAGCCGGTCGAGCTCCTCCGGCGTCGCGTAGCCGACCTCGATCTTGCCCTTGCCCTCGTTGCCGACGATCCGCACGCGCGTCATCAGCGCTCGCTGGAGCTCGGCCTCGAGCGCGGCCAGCTCCGCGGAGCGCCGACGCCCCTGCCGCGACGCGGTGTCGCGCGGGCGCACCGCCTCCTCGAGGGCGCGGATCGAGTCCTCCGTCGCCCTGACCGACCACGCGTGCGCGAGAATATCGTCACGCAGCCTGAGCTGATCTGCCGGGTTCGCCAATGCGAGCAGCGCCCGCGCGTGCCCCATTGTGAGCCGCCCCCCGCGCAGATCCGCCTGGATCTCCTCCGGCAGTCGCAGCAGTCGCAGCGCGTTCGCGATCGAGCTGCGGTCGCGACCGATGCGCTTGGCAAGTTCCTCCTGTGTCCAGCCGAACTGTCCGAGGAGCTTTTCGTAGGCCTCAGCCTCTTCGATCGGGTTCAGGTCTTCGCGGAGCAGGTTCTCGACCAACGCGAGCTCAAGACTCTGGGCGTCTGTCGCGTCGCGAACGATCGCCGGGATGTGCTCGAGTCCGGCCTGGCGCGCCGCACGCCAGCGGCGCTCGCCCGCTATGAGCTGATAGCCGGCGCCTCGCCTCCGGACGATCACCGGCTGGATCACCCCTGACGCTCTGATCGAGGCAGCGAGTTCGTCTAATGTCTCAGGATTAAAGAATTTTCTCGGCTGAGATTGGCTCGCCTCGATCTGGTCGAGAGGTACTTCGAGCAGAATGTCGTCCGCCGTTGGTGTCGCAGAAAGCAGAGCGCCGAGGCCGCGGCCAAGCCCTCGCCTATTCATGCTTCAGCACCTCCCCGGTGAGTTCGAGATATGCGACCGACCCACTCGATCTCAGGTCATGGAGCATCACGGGCTTCCCGTAGCTCGGTGCCTCCGAGAGGCGCACGTTGCGCGGGATCACCGTGTTGAAGATCTCGCCCGGGAAGTAGCGGTGCACCTCGTCTCGGATCTGAAGCGCCAGGCTCGTCCGGCCATCGAACATCGTGAGCACGATGCCCGCGACGGCGAGGCGCGGGTTCAAGCGCTCGCGCACGAGCCTGATGGTCTGGAGAAGCTGCGTGAGCCCCTCCAGGGCGTAGAACTCGCATTGAAGGGGCACGAGGACGCGGTCGGCAGCCACAAGGGCGTTGATCGTGAGGAGTCCGAGCGAGGGCGGACAGTCAACGATCACGAAGTCGTAGGCCTTGGTCACGGACTCGATCGCGAGCCGCAAGCGATACTCCCGCTGGTCGACGGACACCAACTCGATCTCAGCGCCGACCAGATCGATGTCCGACGGGAGCAGCTTGAGGTACTTCAGCTCGGTCTCGTGAATGGCCTTCTCAACGGGCTCGTTCCCGAGAATGGCGTGGTAGACCGTCGGGTAAAGCCCAGACTTCTTAACACCGAGCCCCGTCGTGGCGTTGCCCTGAGGGTCCAGATCTACGAGGAGGGTAGGGCGCTCGGCGAGGGCAAAGCCTGCTGCGAGGTTAACGGCGGTGGTAGTTTTCCCGACTCCGCCCTTCTGGTTCGCTATCGAGAGAATCCTAGCTATTGGAGTGTTCCACGCGGAACGCGACCAATCATATGACGTGTGAACGAGGGGCGTTCCACGGTGCACATTCTCGTGGTAAGAGGCCGATCACGTCAAGAATTACGGTAGACCGCGAACCTACGAGCCTTTCCTCCCCTTCGGCGAGTCACCACCGTGATCCAGTCACCAACGGGCAGAGGCCGGGGCTTGGGTGGACCAGAAGCCGCAACCGTCCCTCCACGCCTGAGCAATCGGGCGGCAATCGGCAAGAGCTGCCCCGGGTCGCCGGCGCAGCGCATGACGACGGCGTCGAACCGTCCTTCAAGCTCATCCATGACGTCCTCGACCCGCCCGCTCACAACGCGCACATTTTCCAGTGCGAGCTCTCGCACCGCGCTCGAGAGGAACGAGACGCGCTTCTGGCGTGACTCGACGAGGACGAGCTCGACCTCACCTAGCACGATCTTGAGCGGGATCCCAGGAAGGCCAGCGCCTGCACCGAGATCGAGCAGCGTGCTGGGCGGTGAGGGAAACACCTTGAGGAACAGCAGGCTATCGAGAAAGAGATTCTCGACGATCCAGTGGGGCGCGGCCGAGCCGATGAGCCGCTGCGATTTCTTCCACTTGATTAGTAATTCCAGATACTTACAGAAAAGCTCCCGCTCGCGCTTGGTCAGCGGGCGACCGAGAATCTCCTGCGTTCCTTCAGCCAAACTCTCGAGCGGATCGGTCACTTGCCTAGACAGAAGGTCGCGGCGCCGAATCAGGCCCGGCCGGCGTCTTTGGCCTCGCGCCCAGCGCGCTCGCGCGCCGGGCGGTTCATCCACCATTGCTGGGCGATCTGTAGGATATTCGACACCGTCCAGTAGAGGACGAGCCCTGACGGAAGGTTCAGAAACATAAACGTGAAGACGAACGGCATGACGAGCATCATCTTCGCCTGGCGGGGGTCGCCGGCGGTCGGCGTCATCTTCTGCTGGATGAACATGGTGATGCCCATCAGGATCGGGAGGACGTAAGTAGGATCGTGCGCCGCGAGGTCACAGATCCAGAAGTCGATCCCGAACAGTCGCGCGATGCAGAGGAACTTCGCATTCTGCAGCTCCACGGAGACCGAAAGAGCCAGGTAGAGGCCGTAGAAAATCGGGATCTGGGCGAACATCGGCAGGCACCCGCCCATCGGGTTCACCTTGTGTTTCCGGTAGAGCTCGAGCGTCTCCTTCTGCAGCCGCTGCGGGTCGCTCTTGTACTTGTTGCGGAGCGCGTTTACTTGAGGTTGCAGCGCCTGCATCGCCTTCATCGACCGCATGCTCTTCACGGTCAGCGGGTAGAAGAGCACGCGCGTCACCACGGTCAGCAGGATGATCGCGAGGCCGTAGTTCCCGACGTACTTGTAGACCCAGTTCATCAGCAGCAGGATGGGCACGCCGAGCCACCGCATCGGAATCGACGGTGTTGGCACGCCCTTGATCTCGCAGGGCAGCGGGAAACACCCGAAGTTCACGGAGCCCTCAAGCCCGCGGGCGCTTAGACGGTCGTACTCCTTCGGCCCGGCGTAGAGCAGGGCGCGCCCCTCCCACGCCTGGCCCGGTTGGATCGTGGGCGACGCCCGCAGCGCGATGCTCGCGCGGCCCGCGGGCGCGTTGTCGCCGTTCTTCGGTTCAGGGGGCTTGCCTTCGCTGGTTGCCACGAGCTTGAACCCTGGCGTCTCGGGGACGAGCGCCGCGAGGTACCAGACGCTCCCGACGGCGATCCACTCGCCATCGGCGACCTGCTCAACGACCGCCATCAGGTCTTCGATCCGCTTGATCTGGCCGGCCGACGACCAGACGATCTCCGTCGGGTGCTGGCCCTGGAACTTCTCTTGCGTCGCGTGCCACGCCTGGCGGGTGAGCCAGGGCAGTGCGATGGTGACCGTGCGCGGCGCGCCGGCGTCGTTCTCCACCCGCAGCGATACGTCGATCGCAAAGTCGTCGGCGCGAACCGTGAGGGTCTGGCGAACGTGGAGCCCGTCCACATCGCCCGTCAGGACAAGGTCCTGCGTCGGGCGTTCTGGGCCGACCGCGATCCGCTCGGTGCTTAGTGCCATAGGGACGACGGTGGGGGACTGGCGGGCGTCGGGTGCAATCAGCAACCCGGCCGGCCCCAGGTCGCCGAGGATGACCATCGGCTTCTCGCCGCGGTACTTCAGGACGAGCTCCTGGAGTTTCCCGCCCTCGCTGCTCACGACGGCCCGGTAGAGGGGCGTCTCGACGGTCGCGAGCCGCTGCGGGGAGCGCGGCGCTGCCGGCCGTCGCGTGACGGGCGCCGCAGGAGCCGCCGGGGCGGCCGGGGGAACGGCGGGCGTCGCCGTCTGAGGCGAGGGCTTGGGCGCCGGCGGCTCCTGGGGCACCGGGAAAAAGAACATTTGGTAGGCCAGGAGAAGCGCCGCCATGAGGACGGCCGCGATGAGCGCGCGCTTTTCCATCGTCAGACGTGCCCCTGGCGGACCGGCGGCGGGTCGTAGCCTCCTGGATGAAAGGGGTGACACTTCAAGACCCGACGGAAGGCGAGCCAGCCGCCGCGCCCCGGCCCGTGCTCGAGCACCGCGAGCCGCGCGTACTCCGAGCACGTCGGCGCGAACCGGCACACCCGCGGCAGGAGCGGGGAGACGAAGCGCTGGTAGATCATGAGCGCGGCGAGCGTCACGCTCGGGCTCGCGTGAGCGCGGCGAGCGCCCCACGCATCTCGTCGGCCAACGTCTTGAACGGCGCGCGGAGCGCCGACGGCTTCCCGATGACGACGAGCGCCCCGCACGCGGGCGCGGCCTCGCGCGTCGCCCGATACGCTTCGCGCAGGCGGCGACGCACGCGATTGCGGTCAACGGCACGCCGGACCTGGCGGCTCACGGCGAAGCCCACACGACGCGGTTCGACGCTCTCGCGCCAGAGAATGATCGTGGACGGCCGGTCAATGTGTTTGCCCCGCTGGAAGAGCGCCCGGAAGTCGGCGCTGGTGGTCAGCCGTTCGCGTCGAGGGAAGCGTCCCGTCAGACGGTCAGCCGTTTGCGCCCCTTGGCCCGCCGGCGTTTCAACACCTTCCGCCCGCCCTTAGTCTTCATCCGCTCGCGGAAGCCGTGTGTTTTCTTCCGCCGACGTACATTCGGCTGAAACGTCCGCTTCACGAGCGCTGCCCCCCCTGCGATCGTCGAACCGAGACAGTGTAGACATCGCTCGTGGGCGAGTCAACAGGCCGCATCGACTCAACACGCAGCGACGACTGGTTTCGGCGCCGCGGCGTCACGTTCACCCGTAGCCGCGCCTGGAAGGTGAACGACAGTGCGCATGTTGAGCAGAAGCGTCACGTCTACGCGCTCGCTCGGTTGCACGTCAACTTCCTGCAGCCCGTCCAGAAGCGCGTGACGAAGACCCGCCTCCCTGAAGTCTTCTCCTGGAGGCTGCGAGACGATGGCTTCGGCAACCCTGAGTTATGAGGTGACGAGACCCGCAGGCTCCTACGCAGGCGATGCCTCTTGCGACCCGCTCCGCGTGCGTGCTACAGTCCGCCATCCACTGAGCAACGTGTGATGTGTTTTGCCACGGATAGCCCTGTCAGCCGAAGCGTCCCGAGCTATCCACACCTGTGGATAACTCTGTGCGTAAGTGAGGTCGCTGCCCGTGTTGGATAGCCTGTGGGCCCGTCTCCTCGAGTCCGTGTCGCACAAAGTGCCTCCCGCCGCCTTTGACAGTTGGCTCCGCCCCTGTCGACTCCTGGCTGTCGAGGGCGACCACCTACGGATCGGCGCGCCGAACCCGTTCTCGCGCGACTGGCTGGCGCAGCACCACCTAGATGCACTGCAGCACGCCGCACAGGAAGTCGTGGGTGGCCACCCGCGCGTGACCATCGTCGTGGACGAGACGGCCGCGGCCGAATCCGCGCCCGCGCCGACGCCGACGCGGGCCGGGGGGACGGGCACGGCGGAGGGGCTGAACCCGCGCTACACATTCGACGCGTTTGTCGTGGGCTCCTCGAACCAGTTCGCCCAGGCCGCCTGTCAAGCGGTCGCGGAGTTGCCGTCGCGGGCGTACAACCCGCTCTTCATCTACGGCGGCGTGGGTCTCGGCAAGACGCACCTGCTCCACGCGGTCGGCCACCAGAGCGTGCGCCTGTTCCCCGGCATGGCCGTCGTCTACATCTCCTCCGAGCGGTTCACCAACGAGTTGATCAACGCGATCCGCTACGACCGCACGGCCGAGTTCCGGGCGCGCTACCGCACGATCGACCTCCTGTTGATCGACGACATCCAGTTCATCTCGGGCAAGGAGCGGACCCAGGAGGAGTTCTTCCACACGTTCAACGATCTCTACGAGTCGCGGAAGCAGATCATCGTCTCAAGCGACTGTTCGCCCAAAGAGATCCCGGAGATCGAGGAACGGCTCCGTTCACGATTCGAGTGGGGACTCATCGCCGACATCCAGCCCCCGGACTTCGAGACGCGCGTCGCGATCCTCAAGAAGAAGGCGGCGCTCGAGCGCGTCCGCCTGACCGACGACGTCGCCTACCTGATCGCGAGCCGCATCAAATCGAACATCCGCGAGCTCGAAGGCTCGCTGACCCGCATGATCGCGTTCTGCGCTCTCACCGGGCGCGAGATGTCCGTGGACCTCACCCAGGAGGTGCTCGGGGAGCTCTGGGGCGAGGAGGAGAAGATCATCACGATCGAGCAGATCCAGCGGAAGGTCTGCGACCTATTCGGGATCAGGCTCTCCGACCTCAAGGCGAAGACGCGGACGAAGGCCATCGCCTTTCCTCGGCAGATCGCCATGTACCTGGCGCGCCAGCTCACCCACGCCTCCCTGGCCGAGGTGGGTCGCGCCTTCGGAGGGAAGGACCACACGACGGTCCTGCACGCCGTCGACAAGGTGCAGACACTCCTCCAGGAAGATCCCAAACTGCGCAGGACCATCGACGGGCTTATCCAAGGCATCACCCTGTGATCCCCGGGTCTCCCCGCGGCCTGCACACGGCTATCCACGGGGACCGAGTGCCGGAACCTCAGCGGCAAGCGCCACTTACCTTCAACTTTCCCGATCCACACCGACTGCATACTATTACGACTACGCTGTTGTTGTTCTTCTCTGAAAACCAACGGAGAACTTCATGGAAGTCGTAATCGACCGTGACGCGTTTCTCAAGGGCCTGCAGATGGTGCAGAACATCGTGGAGCCTCGCCAGACGCTCCCGATTCTGGCGAACGTCCTCCTCGAGAGCGACAGCGAGGCAGTGCGCGTCACCGCGACGGACCTCGAGGTCGGAGCACGCGTCGCGATCCCCGCGAAGGTCGCGTCCAAGGGGGCCATCACCGTGTCGGCTCGGAAGCTTGCTGAGATCGTCAAGGAGCTCCCCACCGCTCCGGTGGCGCTCAAGGTGACAGACAACGCGAGCGTGAGTCTCCGGTGCGCCGGCGCAACCTATAAGCTCGTTGGCCTGTCGCCGGACGATTTCCCGCCGGTCGTTCCGGCATCGCCGGCGTCGTGGGTGAGCCTGGACACGAAGATGCTCCGAGAGATGCTTGCCCAGACGAGCTTCGCGATCTCCCACGACGAAACGCGCTATGCCCTGAACGGGATCCTCTTGGTGCTTCAGGAAAAGGACGTCCAGATGGTCGCGACCGATGGCCATCGGCTCGCC
>Ga0209690_1000411_pt1 | contig 22670 bp, 33 predicted proteins | sample GraSoiAngelo_150_FD_186164 | JGI IMG/M metagenome (GOLD analysis project Ga0209690, IMG submission 186164) | Grasslands soil microbial communities from the Angelo Coastal Reserve, California, USA - 14_1009_09_40cm (SPAdes) (version 2) | ecosystem: Environmental > Terrestrial > Soil > Grasslands ... | reverse complement strand
TTTTTCCCCCAGCTCGGCAAAGGCGGCATCCAGGACCGCCTGACGGACGCGCGCGCTCCTACCGCCGGGTCTCCTCTTCGAATCGTTCGCCCCCCGTGGACTCACGGTCATATCTTATCGCAACACGAGTTGCATTTACGGCCGACTTCATGTAGGGTCTCATTAACGCAACTCACGTAGCTGTAAGGAAGGTAGTCATGCACAACAGCATCTCGGCCAAGAGCTCGATCCCCAGTAATGAGACAGGCGCCCCAGCACGGCCGATCAGTAAGGGCCGTGTCGGTCTGATGGTCGCCGGCTCCATGTTCTCGGGATTAGTTGTCTCACTCGCGCTCGTTTTGGGGCCGTTCGAAGGAGCTCAGGAGCACGTGATCATGGGAACAGCGCTGCTCGGCTGGGCTCTCGGCTGGGCGTTGCTCGCGGTTCTCTCGATCCGTTGGTCCGATCAACCCCAGCGGTGGGCAGTCGTGCCGGCGGCGCTTATGGCCCTCGCTGGCGCCAGCCTCCTGATTTTTAGACCTGACGCCAGTGCGTTCAATGCGCTTGGGTGGATCTGGCCGCCGGCCCTGATCGCTCTCGCTATCTGGATGACGATGCAGGCACGCGCGCACCTGCGCAGCGTCACGCGCCGGTTGCTGCTTTACCCGCTGTTCGCCGCGCTCGTTATTGCCGGGGTCGGAGGCAGCTACGAGACGATTCAAGAACAGGTCGACCGGAGCGCCACCGCGATGCCTGGCCACCTGGTCGACGTCGGCGGACATCGCCTGTATGTGCACTGCACGGGCTCGGGCAGCCCGACCGTCGTGCTGGTGTCCGGTCTGGCGGAAACCTCCGTCTATTGGGATGGCTGGATCGCGCCGGCGGTCGCGCAGAACACCACAGTCTGCAGCTACGACCGTGCGGGCCAGGGCTGGAGCGATCCCCCGGCGAGTCCGCAGGACGGTGTCGCGGTTGCCAGCGACCTCAACACGTTGCTGGATCGCGCACAAATCGCAGGCCCGTACGTCCTGGTCGGTCACTCGACAGGCGGGGCTTACATCAGAGTCTTCGCTGCCCGCTACCCGGACCAGGTCGCCGGCATGGTCTTCCTCGACTCGCAGCCAAACGAAGCCTTCACCGGATTGCCTGACTTTCCGTCCCAATACAACATCATCAGCAGAGCGTCTGCACTTTTCCCCTCACTGGCGCGGCTAGGTGTGTTTCGACTGGTCAATCAGTTTGCTGCGGACCCTCTGCCGGTCCCAACCCTTGACGAAGAACGTGCCGTGGTCTCGTCGGCGAGCCTCAACCGCATTCAGCGCGACGAGTTTGCCGAACTGCCAAACACCCTCAAAGAGGCGGCCGAGCTCGCAACCCTCGGTGATCGGCCGCTCATCGTCGTCACAGCTGCCAAAGGGGCTCAGGCCGGGTGGCTCCCGCTGCAGGACGAGATGACCGGCCTTTCGTCCAATAGCGTTCACCGGATTCTGCCTGATACCGATCATCCAGGTCTCATCCACGATCGGGCCGGCGCTGCGCAAGCAAGCCAAGCAATCCTTGACGTCGTCGCCTCGGTGCGTTCTGGGACGCCGCTGACGAAATCTTGAGCGGCCTTGGGCGGCTCACCTCACTCATCCGCACTGCTCGGTCTCCCTTGAGTGAGATCCGGGCCGAGGCCAGCTCACTCTGGTTCAGCGATTACAGCGGGCGATACTGCGGTTGACTCTCGGTACACAGGACTGTCACTGACCCATCATGCCTCGCATCATGGCGGGCATTCCATCGCGTACGAATCCAGTCACCTCTTGGGCATGCTCGCGGATCGCGCTTGCAATCCGCGGATCGCTCGAGGTCTCTTTCACAACCACGCCCTTGGCAGTTAGCGTCAGCTCTCGTCGGTAACTGGTCGAATTACTGAAGAGAGTCGGGAGACTAGAGCTCATGCACGTGACCTCGGCATGTTGGTTGAGATGCGTGTACATGCTCGAAACGTGAACCTGGAGCAGCGCGATCAAGTCGGGGGCATCGGATTCAGTCGTGGTGCGCACTCCACCATCAATCGTCTCGACAGTTCGTTTTAGCTCGGTGTGGCGGTCAAAGAGTTTCATGTAGCTGCTCATGTCGGCCTGGGTCGCGCCGCCCATCATTCCTGACCCCATCATCCCGCCGCCGCCGAGGGACTTAAGGGCGTCTCGAAGCAGGTAGCCGCCCGCAACGCCCAGCCCTAGCAAGCCAGCGCCCGCGGCCATAAGGCCGATCGCGGCGCGCCGCGTGATGCCTGTCATAGACGTTTCGCTACCTCCGATTCAGAGATGGCCGGCTCTGCCCCACCCATGCGCTTGCGATCGGGTGCCGCGCCGAGTTTCCAAGACCGATAGAGAGCTGTCACGACGGCCAGCGCGAGCAGCCCTAACGCCATCGCCTGGATGGCTATCGGAAGACTCCCGAGCCAAACCGACACATTACCGGCGAGGCCGGTCGCCCAACGGTTCCAGACCTCTAACCAGCCGGGGAGGTAGGTGCTCTGGCCGGTGTAGGCGATGAGCAAAGCAAGGACACCGATCGTGAGAAACATGACCGCGGCAACAGCGTCGGTCCATGGCAATGACCAGCCCCGAAGCCGGATGCGCCGGGTTCGCAATGCGAAGCCAGGTGAACCGGGGTGCACCCTATCCCAAACCAGCACCGCGATCAGGAGCGGAAAGACCATGCCGAAGACGTAGGCGAGGCCAAGCCCGAGGGCGCCGGTCACAGACGAGGCGAGGGCAGATAGGGCGACGACTCCAGCGAGCACCGGCGCGCAGCAGGAGCTGGCAACTCCCGCTGTCAGGCCGAGGGCGAATATGCCGCCCGGCGTCGATCCGGAAACGCGAAGCCGCAACATCGGGAACGGCAACGACCACGGCCGGCCTGAGAACACCTGGAGCGCCAGCAGGACCAGGAACAAGCCGACGACGAAGAAGATGAGGCGGTGCTGCGCGGCGAACAGCTGCCCGAGAAGGCCGACACCGAGCACGATGGGCAGCATCACCGAAGCAATGCCGGCCGCGAAGATCGCCGCCATCGCCGGCAGCCGCAGTCGTCCGCGCTCGAGGGCGGCGCCGACGAACGTGGGCAGCAGCGATACAACACAGCAAGGTGCGAACAGGGCGAGCACGCCCCCGAGGAAGGCGGCAACTAGCGAGCTCGAGTAGACGAGTGCGTTCACGAGACTCTGGCCAGCCGGCTCCGAACCCCGCCTTCAGAGATCCGGCCGTAGCCGAGCAGTTGATCGCCGACATAGAGCGCGGGCGGAAACGGGACCCCGTCACGGCGAACAACGTCAGCGTCCGGGCTTTCCCAGGCGAGCTCTTGGACCTCAACCTTGAGTTCAGCTGCCAAGCGATGGGCGACGCTCCGCGCATGTTCGCAAAGATGGCAGTCGACCGCGGTGACCAGGGTAATGTGTGATGTCATCGAGGGATCAAGCCCTGACAGCTGCCACGACCTGGTCGACGGGGACATGCATGGAATCCGGAGCCAACTGCTTCCAAGTCACTCGCCCAAAGGCGTCGACAACAAAGATCGAATGGCCGTCCACCGCCCCCATGTCCATGCCGCTTCGAAGGCGGAACACTCCGAAGCCTGAGCCAAGCACGTGATTTCGATCCTCAAGGATTGGAAATCCGAGGTGGAGCTGAGCCGCCAGAGAGGCCGACGTGGCGGCCGGGTCGGTGCTCACGCCCACCACTTGACCGCCGGCAGCCTTGATTGCATCCAACTGTCCCTGCAGCTCCACGAGCTGCTGTTGACAGGCGCCTCAAGCGCCTCCTTCATAGAAGTAGACGACCAACTTGGAGCCGCGGAAATCGGTCAGCGACACCGTGCGCCCATCGCTGGACGGAACTGCGTCGGTGGGCACGGGCGACCCCACTGCCAGGCCGCCGCTAGCGCCACCACCACCTCCGGACCCTGCATGCCCGAATTGGGTGACGGCGACAAACGCTGCAACGAGAACCACGACGCCGCCAGCAATCGCGTACGGCCACCACTTGCCTGAGGTGGAGCGGACGGGGGATCGCTTGGGCTTCGACTTCGTCCAACCAGGCGAAGGGCCGCCGCGTTTCTCGCTCATCGTGCCAGTCTACTAGCCGCTCGTAGTATCAGATTGGAGGCCAGTGAGCGGTCGCATACCAGGCCAAGACCGGTGAGATCAATGGAAGCCATCGATCGCTGACGAGCAAGACTCCCATCACAACCAATAGAGCGCCCGATACCGGCTGGAGGAACGCTGTGATGCGGCCGGCGGATTGCAACCACAGGCGGACCCGCGCCACCGAAACACCCAACGCAAGGAACGGCACGCCAAGGCCGAGGCTGTAGGCGGTGAGCAGCAGCACGCCGTGGCTCAAGCTCGCCGTCGTCCCGGCGAGGGTCAACACCGCACCCAACACAGGTCCGATGCAGGGGGTCCAGGTAACTGCAAAAGCCGCTCCCAGAAGCTGTGCTGTCCAGAGGCTGCCTCCGGCCAGCCGCTTGCTCCAGTCACCACCGCGACTGAGAAAACCGATACGTCCTTCCAGAAGAAGGACGGCCCCCATGACCGCTATGAAGACCCCGGCTACACGCGCCAGCGGCAAGCGGTTGTAGAGGAGCAAGGCACCAAGCTCCGAAGCTGTCGCACCCAGCGAAATAAATACCGCCGTGAAGCCAAGGACGAAAAGCGCAGCTGCGGCTATTGTCCGGTTCCGGTGAGCGGGCGCCTCGCCGCCGAGTCCCGCCAGGTAGGCGAGGTAACCGGGCAGCAGGGGCAGGCAACATGGCGACGTGATGGAGATCAGTCCGGCGACGAACGCGATGGCAATGCCCGGTTCGCCCACTCCGGGCATCCTAGTACTATCGCTCATTAGTAACGTGGGGCCATGACCAGGCGCACTCTGCTCATCCGGCGTGCTGCCCTGGCGGTGGCAATCGGTCTCGCAGCTGCTGTCTTGGGCCGCCTGTTGCTGACGCCGGTGACCGGCAACGTTCTCTTGCTCCTGACAGCCCGGCAAGCAGACCGGATTGCCGCCACATCGGTCGATCTTCATTCGGCTCACGGTTGGATGACGCTCGGCTCGATTCAGTCGCGCGCGGTGCCGAAAGCGCCAGAAACGGCTGAGGCTTTCTTGAAGCGGGTGCCGGTCGGGAGCTACGACCGTGTCCGCTTTGCCGGCGTGTCCGTACCAGTTGTGCTCGGGGTACAGAAGGACATCCTCAATCCACTGCTGGTGGGTGTCGAGGCTGGGCAACCGTTGCCGGACTCGGCGTACGGCGGGACACAGGCGGTGAGCCTCGGGCTCAACGAGCTATCTGGCCAGCTAAAGGCAATGCTCCCGTTCAGATTGGTCGACCAATTCGGCCGGCCTTTCACAAATTCCGATATCGCCGGTCATGACGTCCTGCTGGCTGCCTTTCACACAAGCTGCCGTGAGACGTGCCCGCTCGTCGCGGGCCTCTTCCTCCAATTACGCCAGCGGCTTCCGCCGTCGGTCCTTCTTGTCGAGGTCACGACGGATCCCTCGGAGGACACGCCCTCAGTGCCGCGCGACTACGCCGGTCGCATCGGGGCGTCCTGGACCTTTGCCACTGCGGACCCCCAAACGCTCGCTGCCTTCTGGAAGCCCTTCGACGTCGTGCTGAGCACCAGCGATGTTCACCGTTCAACCCTGGCTTTGATCGACCGTCACGGCTACATCCGAACGTACTTCTTCGGTGCCCCTGACGTGGGTGGAACGCTTCCGGCTCCGCTGGACACGCAGCTCAGCGCCGCCGGCCGACAACTCTTGTTGACTCATGGCAACGGTTGGGGTGACTCACAGATCCTCGATGCCCTGCAGGCGGTCGGTGGCCTCGGATCTCCATCCTCCTCGGGCGGCGGCCCGGCGCCAGCGTTCACTCTGGACACGCTCGGCGGCGCGCGCATCAGCCTTGCCGACTTCCGAGGGCGTCCGGTTCTGATCAACTTCTGGGCGACCTATTGCGCGCCGTGCCGGCGCGAGATGCCGCTGATCCAACAAACCGCCGCGCAGCATCCCCGTCTTGTTGTCCTGCTCATCGACGAGCGCGACAGCCACCAGTCGGCGTCTGTCTTCGTAAACGAGCTCCACATCACCTCCGCTGTCCTGTTCGACGGTGACGGGAAGGTGCGCGACGCTTACGGAATCAGCGGACTGCCGACGACCATTTTCATCCACCCCGACGGCGGAATCGAGGGACGATACATCGGTGAGACCAACGCCGGAATTCTTGGCCCACACATCAGCGCAATCGGCGCGTAGCCGAGAAGCGCCGCTGGCCGCCGTCGCTACCGCGACGGCCGGCGACCGATGGTTCGCGTGGACGCTCCTCGGCGTCGGCCTGCCCTGGCTCGCCTACACGCGTCTGTACTTTTTTCTACACCCTCGCCATCTCACCTTCGACGGTGGCCTGTTCATGTGGTATTTCAAGAAGCCCGACCCTTTCTGCGGCGGAACACGCACATTCGCCTGGATGTGGAGGGGGGACCTCGGCCGGGCCGTTGCGGTCTATCCGCTGGGTCCATTGTTGTTCGTGACGACGGTCGGGCTGGTGGTCTACGGCCTGTACGTGCTGGTCACTCGACGTGCCGTGCAACTCAACCTCTCGCCGGCGATGGTTCGCGGTTTGCTTGTCGTAGGTTTCGTAGCTCTGGGACTGAACTGGATCGCCAAGTTGGTTTGGCTTGGCATGTGAGCTCTCAGGGCCGGGATCGCTAGCCGAGAATCGCCGCCATATAGACCTCCAGCTGCTGCGCATCAACCGGCCCGATGATCCGGCTCTGGACGATCCCGTGGCGGTCAACGAAGAATGTCTCGGGCGGAGCGGTCACTCCGAAGTCGCGATACGAGCCGTGGATTGCGGGTCCAACCGGATACGGACTTTTGATTTCGGCCTCATAGGCACGGGCGGCGCTATCGGTGTCCTGTATGTCGACGCCCACGAATTGTGCTTTGCCGGAAGCACGCTCGGCCGCGGCCGCGAGAGCCGGCGCTTCCTGACGGCAGGGTACGCACCAGGAAGCCCAGAAGTTGATTACCAAGGGCGTGCCTTTCAACGCGCGAAGGCTGATCAGATCGCCGTCAAGCGACCGGATCGTGAGATCGGGGACCTGACTTCCAACAAGCGAGCTCGGCTGCTTTTGCGCTACATGCAGCAGACCCCACCCGAGGGAGGCCAACAGTGTGCCACCCGCGAGACCGCCAACGACCCAGGCCGCTAGTACTCCACGAGTCACTGAGGGTAACTGCACTCTTACTATCTGGCCCTAGTAAGAATAGCGGTCGGTCGCGTTATGATCGCCGGTGATGGCTCGACGGGACGCTCAGCTGAGCCGGGCGATGTCACTCCTCGGCCCACTCGAGGGCCGGTTGATGAAGGTGATCTGGGATGGCCGTGTCCGTGAGCCCTTTATCGTTCGCGACGTGCTAGCGCTGACCCCGGAGCTCGCCTACACGACGGTCATGACCACACTCAACCGCCTGGCCGACAAAGGTCTTCTGAGGATGACGAAGATGGGCTCTCACCAGCCTCACAAATACCGTGCCAATGGGGGAGTGAAAGACTTCCTGGCCGATTCGGGCCGGGCCGAGGTCGATCGCCTCGTCGACCTTTACGGTGACGCCGCGCTCGCCGCCTTCGCCGCGCGTCTCGACCGGCTGTCGCCGGCTACACGCGAGGCCCTCAAGAGGCTGCGGTCGCGGTGACGGGGCGCCGATTCGCTCTGGTTGCTGTGCTGGCCGCGGTGCCAATTGCCTGCCTCAGCACGGTTGTCGGTTGCCAGTCGGGGGGAGCGTGCAGCTGGATTCCGACCCAGGGTACGTCTTGGTGGCCCGCAGCCTCCGTGCCGCCGCTGCTCGTGATTTTGGCTTCGGCTCTGGCCTGGACCCTCAAGTTCGGACTCGTGGCCTCGAGGACAGAGCGCGAGTTGGCAAGGTTGCCGCGCGTTCCCATCCCACCGAAGCTAGTGCGCACGGCCAGAGCAGCCGGCCTTGACCGCTTTGAATGTGTCCGAGCCGGGTCCCCGGTGGCTTTCTGCGCAGGCATTGTTCGGCCCACTGTGTTCATCAGTGAGGGGGCAGTTGCAGGCCTCTCCGACTCCGAGCTGCTGGCCGTGCTTCACCATGAAGCGGACCACGCGCGGCGCTACGAGCCGCTATGGCGAGCGGCCCGAACCGCTGCCGCGGAGGTTCTCACGTTCCTTCCCATCGTCAGCTGGTGGTCAGCGCGGCAGATCGTGCGTTCCGAGCTGAGTGCAGATGCCGCCGCCGAGCGGAAGGTGGGACGATCTGCGCTCGCCGGAGCTCTGCTCGTGATGACCGCCCCGGCGATTCCGCTGGCCGCCTTTGTAGGTCATGCCGAGCTGCGCGCTCGTCGGCTACTCGGCATGCGAATCGATGAGCCGAAAGCTCCGCGGGCGGTGTGGGCGGCGAGCTTTGTTTACTCGTGGCTCGCCATCAGCCTGGCTGGATGTCTATTCGCGGTTCTGGTTGGGCTTACACGCTAGGAGCGAAGATCAGGCGCGGGCAAGGCCGTAGCCTTTGCCTTCGAAAGCCCGGCGGATCTCGTCTTCGCCGATCTTCTTGTCGTCGTAATCGATTTCTGCGCGCTGTTTGTGAAGGCTCACTTTCAGACTTCGGATGCCCGCCAACTCGTCCTCGAGCCCTTCCAACGTCATCACGCATGCCGAGCAATGCATGCCCTTGACGGTGAACACTTGCTTTGCCATATCTCAATCTCCTCAGGTGAACTCGAAGTAGCCGCTATACATGCCCATCGAGCAGGTGTAACCGCAGGTTTCCGTTAGCGGCGCTTGCCGGAATATTGATGGTCGTCTGACCGGTCTCGGGTAGGGTCCGTTGGTAGCCAATCGAGGGGATCACGAAGCCTCGGGTGCAACCGGTCGTGCCGTTGCTCACAACTGTCAGGCTGACCGGCTTGCCGGATGGCGCCTTGATCAGGTCTGGGGAGTAGCCGGTGTTGTAGACCTGGATCGTGATCGCTCCGTTTGCGTCCGGCTGAGCTGCAACCTCCGGCGATCCGCCGCTCGCCTGGGCCAGCGACACCGACGCCGCGTTGAGCAGATTGGAAAAGGAGTATGGCGAGCCCATCAGGTTCAGCCCACCTTCGATCGAGACCAGGCCCAGGATCAGAACGACTGCGCCTGCCAGTTCTAGAAATCGCGTGTGCATCACCTCACCCAGGCGCGTGGCCACGTAGGCGAGGCCGAAGAAGACCGGAGTAGTGCCGAGGATGAAAGCGAACATGATCGCTGCCCCGAGAAGCGGCGACCCGGTGCCAACGGCGAGCACCATCATCGCCTGGGTTACACCACAGGGAATGAAAATCGTTAGCGTGCCCAAGAACAACGGCGTGGCGACTGTGCTTGCATTGTTCTTCGCGTAGCGGCGGATGAAGCGAGTTACGAATCGGGGCGGTTCAATTATGAAGTAGCGAAAGATCGGATGCAGGTTGAACAGCCTTGCCGCGGTCCCGAGCATGAATATGCCAATCCCAATTTGAAGAGCCGCCCGGCTGTACGGACTGAGCTGGAGGACAGAGCCGATCCAGCCCAAGAAGATGCCCAGGATGCTGTAAGCGAGCAGCTTCGCTCCCAAGAAGAGGGCGATTGGGGTGGCCGCATTGCGCCGCTTGGGCTTCTCCGGTTTGCGCCAGAGTCGCAAGCGCCGCGCGCTCCCGGCGTCGCTGCTCCTTGGTCAACCGGCGGTTCGAGCGCTTCTTGCGCTGCGCGACCACGTGTCTGATCGCGAGCTGGGCCGTCACATCGGTCTCGGCCTGGCGCGCGACTGACGTGGCCAGAAGGCCGGCCTGTACAGCCAGGCAACTCAGTCCACCGGTGGTTACGCCGGTGACGAAGGCGAGGCCCAGAAGGTTGGTGGAGGCATCGAAGGTCACGGGGTCGATATCCAACTAGGCGGAAACTGGTCGACCCGGGCGGCCACGGCGACGAGTCTACTACCTGGGCATAGGAACCTGGCTCTGCGCCCGCACCTGCTACTATGCCTCGATAGTTACCTGAGGAGGTTGCCCGTGGACCATATCCTTCCGTACCTGTTTTTCCTGGCCTGTCCGATCTCGATGGGCGTGATGATGTGGATGATGATGCGCAAGGATCACGGCCAGGCTTCGGCGCCGACGAGTGACCCTCGCGTGGCCGAGCTGGAGAGCCAGGTCGGCGAGTTGCGGATGGCACTCCACCAGCGACAGGAGGTTGAAACGGCGGCCTCGACGTCCACCCTGGACAGGGAGTGACTGCCAAGGTCGCGCCGATGAAATCGGAACCATTCCCGACTGAAATAGACGATACCCCCAAGGGGTATAGTCATCGGGATGCCAGGATACAAATCGCACAAGACTCAGGTCCAGACCCGCCTCAAGCGGATTGAGGGTCAGGTTCGCGGTGTCCAGAAGATGGTGGACGAGGATCGCTACTGCATCGACGTGCTCACGCAGGTGGGCGCGGCGAAGGCGGCACTAGACGCAGTGGCCTTGCTCTTGCTACAGGACCACACCGAACACTGTGTGGTCGAGGCCATCCAGGCAGGCGATGGCTCAAAGAAGATTCTCGAGCTCAACGAGGCGGTTCAGCGACTCGTTAGGGGACGGTGAGGTCGCGGCAATGAATCCGGCCGACATTGCCGTCGTAATCGTCGGACTTGGACTCAGCGGAATTCTGGGCTGGTTCTTCTTCGGGCCCAAGAAAGCACACGCAGCAACCCAGCTCGGGAACCTCCAGGAAGTCACAGTGACCGTGAAGGGCGGGTACTCGCCTGACCTGGTCCGAGTTCGCCAGGGAGTACCACTCCGGATCGTCTTCGACCGCCAGGAGAGCGGCGAGTGCACGTCGCGGGTGGTCTTTCCTGACTTTGCCCTGAATCGGTCGCTCTCTGCCTACGGGCAGACAACCGTCGAGCTCCTGCCAGACCGTGTCGGTGAGTTCGGGTTCGCCTGTGGGATGAACATGGTCCACGGCAGGCTGATCGTCGAGTCGAGCACCAACGGTCACGGAGCACCCTCGGCTACCGCTCGAGCGAACGACTCATCACCGTCCTCCAAGACTGGCGGCACGAGTGAGCAGCCCGACGCGCTGTCCGAAGACCACGAGATGGCCGAACGCAAGGCTGAGATCAGAGATCTCACGCTTCGGATGGCAGTCGGGGCAGTGCTCACCGCTCCGGTGCTGTTCGCAACCATGACGGGCTCCTTCCTGCCGGTCGCGATCCTCGCCAACCATTGGCTGCAGCTGGCGCTGATTACGCCGGTGATGTTCTACTCGGGCTGGCCCATCCACCGGACCGGCTGGCTCACCCTCCTCCACCGGCAGGCTGAGATGAATTCGCTGATTACGCTCGGCACCTCAGCCGCATTTGGCTACAGCCTCGTCGTGACAGTGGCTCCGGGAATCCTGCCGCCCGGACTCCGCGACGTGTACTTCGAGGCTGCCGGCGTGATCATCACGTTGATCCTTCTGGGCCGTCTGTTTGAGGCCCGAGCGAAAGCCGGCACCGGCGAGTCGATTCGAAAGTTGATCGGCCTCCAGGCGCGCACCGCGCGTGTCGTCCGTGACGGCACGGAGACGGACATCCGGATCGAAGATGTGGTCGCGGGCGACGTCATCACCGTCCGCCCCGGCGAGAAAATACCCGTCGACGGCGATGTGGTCGACGGCGAGTCCTCTGTCGATGAGTCGATGGTTACCGGCGAGCCGATCCCGACCACAAAGCGCACAGGCGACATCGTGATCGGCGCCACCATCAACCGCACCGGCTCGTTCCACTTCCGAGCCGTCAGGGTCGGCCGCGACACAATGCTCGCCCAGATCATCAAGCTGGTCCAGCAAGCTCAGGGCTCGAAGGCACCGATTCAGCGCCTCGCGGACACCATGTCCAGCTACTTCGTGCCCGCGGTCATCGGCATCGCGATCTGGACATTCGTGGCCTGGTTCGTGTTCGGACCCCAACCCGCATTCACCTCGGCGATGGTGGCTGCGGTCGCGGTGCTCATCATCGCCTGCCCTTGCGCGCTCGGCCTGGCGACCCCGCTCTCAGTGATGGTCAGCACCGGCAAGGGAGCTGAGCAGGGGATTCTGATCCGCTCGGCGGAGGCTCTCGAGACCGCGCACAAGCTGAACACCATCGTGCTGGACAAGACGGGAACGATCACGCGCGGCGAACCCGCACTGACAGATCTCGTCGTCCTTGCAGGCGGGATTCAAGAAGACGAAATTCTGCGGCTGGCCGCCTCGGCCGAACTGCCTTCCGAGCACCCCCTCGCGGCGGCCATCATTGCCGGAGCCCGCTCGCGCGAACTCCTACTCAGCCAACCCGTCGGATTCGATTCCATCACGGGTAAGGGTGTCCGCGCCAATGTCGACGGTCGATCGATCCTTATCGGAAACCCCGCCCTTCTCCGTGACGCCGGCATCGACAGCGCGGCTCTGGAGGCCGAGGCGGACCAGCTCTCGGCCGACGGCAAGACGCCACTGCTTGTCGCGATCGGGGGCAAGCCGGCCGGCGTCCTCGCTGTGGCCGACACATTAAAGGAAGAGTCCGTTACCGCTGTAGCCGGCCTGCGAGCGCTCGGCCTAGAGGTCGTGATGATTACCGGCGACAACCGCCGCGCGGCCGCCGCGATCGCGCGCAGAGTGGGCATCGGACGCGTGCTCGCGGAGGTCCTCCCTAATCGCAAAGCCGCCGAAATCCGTCGGTTGCAGGCTGAGGGGAGACAGGTGGCGATGGTCGGCGACGGCATCAACGACGCGCCGGCGCTGGCTCAGGCCGATATCGGCATGGCGATCGGCACTGGCACCGACGTGGCGATCGAATCGTCAGATGTCACGCTCATCTCCGGCGCCCTCACGGGCGTGGTCACGGCGATCCAGCTGAGCCGGGCCACGATGCGGAACATCCGCCAGAATCTGTCGTTCGCGTTTGCATACAACGTGGTCGGCGTCCCGATCGCTGCCGGTGTTCTCTATCCGTTCGTGGGTTTACGGTTGAGCCCCATGATCGCGGCGGCCGCGATGGCGATGAGTTCGCTGTCAGTGGTTTCCAACGCGAACCGCCTTCGCGGGTTCAGATCGAAGCCCGTACAACCAACAACCATCGGGCATCCAGAGGCTGAGCCCAGTGTTGAGGTCGGTGCGGATGGTGCACGACCTATCCAAGAAAGTGCCCCTTGGGGCGCAGGAGACGACATGAGCGAGAAAACCACTGTCATCGATCCGGTTTGCGGAATGACGGTAGATACCGCGTCCGCCGAGTACCGGTCTTTCCACGACGGCAAGGCTTACTACTTCTGTTCAGCCGGCTGCAAGGCCAGCTTCGACAAAGACCCCGCAAAATTCGCCGGGGCCGGCGCCAAAGGTGGTCACGAGGGCCACTAACCCAAGAGGCGCAATCATCCAAGCCGTCGGCCATGAAGGGATCGCACATTCGTTACGTGGTCGGGCGGCTAGGCGTTCGGTCAGCAAATGGGAGCTAGGGTCGTCGTCGTGCTGGGAGCTCTACTGTTCGCTGCCGCTTGCCAGTTGCCGGGCTCGTCCTCGAGCTGCAACGCACAGATCGATTGGGTCAATTTCATCCAGGTCGGTTCAACGCAATACGTCGCGGGCCCACAATCGCCCACCGTCCTTCAAGAAAGCGAACTCGGCCCTGTATACGCCCACGTCAAATTCAAGGTCAGCGGGAATGTCTGCGACCCCAACTACCGGCTGAAGGATGGCGACTCGGCGTTCCTGGATCCGGGAACGCCGATCTATCAGGTGACAGGCCAACCCTCCAGCCAGCAGTTGGCGGCGCGGTTCAACGGCAAGATCGTCGTGTACGGAGCGATGCTACCGGCGTCCTAGCCGACCGAGCATCGGCACCTGAGTGCTAAACGCTGGCGCCGCCCCTCGAGCTTTTCTAGAGGTTCTTCTGTCATTGCTTTTAGGTTGTTGGGGGCCCAACAAGGGCCGCGCCGGATCACAGCCGGATCACGCATTCCCGGAAACGGACGGTTACGACAGGTCACCTAAGGACACAAAGGCGGCGGCATTTGAGTTCACGAGGACCGTCGCGGAGGCGGCAGGACAGGCGAGGACACGCCAGCAAGACGGTTCGGGACCGTGAGGACGAGGGTTCAAATCCCTCGCCCCCGACCATTTTCGTATTCAAAATCGTCGATTTCCGAGTCTCTCTAGAGTCAGCGGCACACAGCCGGATCACAATTTCCTACGGAGCCACCAAGTCGAGGCGGCGTAAACGGTGTTCTCGTGGGGCACTGTGAGATCGCAGGCCAGCGACCAGGTGACCACCCGGCGACCCAAGCCGGCGGATGCACAGGCCAGGACCGTGAGGCGCCCGGTTCAAGATTCCACGGTCGATTGGCAGTCAGTTTTATCTGACGCGCAACCAGGCGCGGATGGCAAGTACCGCAGCGACGACTAACGCCGCCCCGCCGCCCACCACGAATCCGCGCGTCGCCAGCCAGCCTCCAGCTCCCGAGGCGATCAGCGCGCCGAGAAGCAGCGGGCCCGCGCAGCAGACCACGACCAGGATTGCTGCTGCAGGAGCTGCCCACCAATCCTTGGTTGAGTGAGCCGCCACGCGGTGGTGCATCTTCATCGGTTGTTGCAGCGGCTAGGGTCTCTTGCATCACACCCAATCCGGGCCGATGCGCGTGCAGGTTGCAAGCCGCTTGGCAACGGGGGACATGGTGTCTAAGGCTCGATCCAAAATCCCATCCAGTCCGCCTAGAGCGAGGCGATAGACGACCTCTTTACCGCGACGTTCGGTCTCCACAAAGCCACAGTGACGCAGGCACGCGAGGTGTGTGCTGATGCGCGGCTGCGGTTGTGCCACCGCGCTAACTAGTTCACTGACGGTGCGCTCACCGTCGCCTAGGAGTTCCAGGATCTGAAGGCGGGTCGGATCCCCCAGGACTCGAAAGAAACGGGCCGCCGCACTCCTGTCAGTTGGCATTAAGATCTGGGAATACATATCTGGAAAGCAGGATACCATTTCCTAATCGCCTGTGTGGGGCGGCATTCCCTCAAGGAGGAGTCAAGTGGCAGACCAGGTAGCGCAGAAGAAGTTCACGGTCGACGATTTCGCGGGAGCCATTAGCGCAGCGATGCCCAAGCTCGATCTGACAGACCAGCAGATATCGACCGAGATCCATCAACTCATGAGCGCAAACGAACCGGTCGATCCGGCGGACGTGGCAAGAAACATCGGGGTTCCGGTTGAGCTGGTGAATGCGAGGCTGGACTCCTGGCCCGGCGTCTATCGCGACTCTGCAGGCCGACTGGTTGGCTTCTGGGGGCAGGCCCTCTCGATCATCGACGCCGAATATCGGTTCCAGGTCGACGGCAAGACGACGTATGCGTGGTGCGCGCTCGACACGCTGTTCATCCCCAAGATCATCGACAAAACGGTCCGCGTCGAGGCCTACGACCCGGTGACCAACGAGCCCGTCTCGCTGGTGGTGCAACCGGATGGCGTCCGTGACGTGCAGCCGGCGGGCGCGGTAGTTTCCATGGTGGTTCCGGACGCGCCGTTCGGGTATGACGTAATCGAAGCGTTTTGCAGCCGGGTCTTTTTCTTTGCCTCCGAGGCAACCGGAGCCAAGTGGGCGGCCGAGAACCCGGGCACGACGATTCTCTCTGTCGACGAGGCCTTCAAGGTCGGGCGCGCCCTCAACGAGCGTGTCGCGCCGGACCTCTTCGGACAGAAGGGATGAGGCCGGAATACGACCTCGCGGTGATTGGCTCGGGGGCGGCCGCCTTCGCGGCCGCCATCGCCGCATCAGACCTCGGAAAGCGAGTTGTCCTGGCTGAGTCGAATCAGGTCGGCGGAACGTGTGTCAACGTCGGCTGCATTCCGTCCAAGGCGCTGCTTGCAACCGCAAGCAGGAGCATTGAGCTCAGCACGATAGTCGACGCGAAGAACAGGCTCGTCGACCAGATGCGGACGGAGAAATACATCGATCTGGCGCGCGCGTACGGCTTCGAGATACTTCGCGGCCACGCCGAGTTCGTCAATGGAGAGTCCGTCACTGTCGGAGGCGAGCCAATCTCGGCGCACGCCTACTTGATCGCATCGGGTGCTTCGCCCGCCGTGCCTGCAATCGATGGCCTACAAGAGGCCGGCTACCTGACCAGCACGTCGGCACTCGAGGTCCGGACACCACCCCGGGAACTGGCTGTCATCGGTGCCAACGCGGTCGGGCTGGAGTTGGGTCAACTCTTCATGAAGCTCGGCAGCAAGGTGACGTTCCTGGAGGCCATGCCGCGGATCACACCACTCGAGGAGCTGGAGGTGTCGGCCGTGATGCGCTCCATCCTCGAGGAGGATGGGGCGACAGTGCTGACCGGCGTCAAGATCGAATCCGTTCGGCGTTACGGCGACCGGCGAAGGGTGAGCTTCGAGCGCCGCGGTGAGCGAAATGAACTCTCAGTGGACGAAGTCCTCGTTGCGACCGGGCGCCGGCCGAACACGTCCGAGATGGGACTGGATAAGGCCGGAATCGAGCTGACGGAGCGCGGAGCAATCAGCGTCAACGAGCGACTGGGCACGAGCAATCCTCGCGTGTGGGCCGCGGGCGACGTGACCGGCCACCCACAGTTTGTTTACGTCGCAGCTTATGAGGGCAACCTGGCGGCGCGAAACGCGCTCGAAGGCGCGGACCTCAAGGTTGACTTGGCGGCGATGCCGCGCATCATCTTCACCACTCCCACCGTCGCGGCCGCGGGACTGACCGATGGTCAGGCCAACGCTCAGGGAATCAGATGCGCATGCCGGGTCCTGCCGCTATCAGCCGTGCCGCGAGCATTGGTCAATCGCGACATACGGGGCTTCGTCAAGATCGTCGCCGAACGCTCGAGCGGTCGGATACTTGGCGCCACGGCGGTAGCGGACGGCGCGGGTGACGTGATTCAAGCGGCCGTCTACGCGATCCGGTTCGGGCTGACCACCGACCAGGTCGCGGCGACCTGGTCGCCCTACCTGACATTTGCCGAGGGGTTCAAGCTCGCCGCCCAGACCTTCAGGCGCGACGTGTCGAAGCTGAGCTGCTGCGCCGCATGACGGCGAAAATCCTGGAGCCACCAAGCGACGCCCAGGCCCTGATCCGGACCGCCGCTTTCCGCCTTCTTTTGGCGCAAGACGAAGCGGTATCTATGGAGGACCTTGTCGCAGCCACAGGAATCAAGCGGGAGAGGCTGACCGAGCATCTAGAGGAGCTGGACCGCGCCGGCCGGATCCGGCGCGACCGAGCCGGGCGTGTGGTCGGATCTGCCGGATTGAGCGTGTCCAAAGACAGACATGTCATCGAGCTCGACGGCAGACGCTTCTGGACGTGGTGCGCCTACGACATCTTCGGCGTCTTCGGGGCCCTCGAAGCCAGCGGCACGGCACTCTCGCCCAGCCCCGAGGGCCGGACCATGGACCTTCGGTTTGAGCGAGGTCGGCCGGTGAACGGCGATGCGGTGCTCTTCCGGCCCGATGACAATCTGATGAGCTGCTGCGAGAACGTCTACGAGGAGTGGTGTCCGAACAGCAACCTGTTCAGCGATGCCGCCAACGCGAGGAAATGGGCCGGCGAGCGGGGCCTGCAGGGACGAATCCTGACTCTGGCCGAGGCCTCAAAGCTGGGCGCGAAAGATTGGGCGGATGTGGTCTAGGGAGGTAGTCATGCCAAGCGAAATCGGTCGCGAGGAATTGGAGGTGCCACAGGCCCCAGAGGACGCCCACGATCAGCGTGGCTAGCAACGCGCCATGCCGCGACTGAAGGCGCGGCAGCGCGAAGCCGCGCCAGCCGGTCTCCTCACCCAGTCCGGTCGTGATCGCCGCGACCGCGACGGTCGGTAGGAACAGGAGGACGACCCGTTTGCCATTGGCCGGCCGAAGCTGCCAGCGGCGCGCCGCGGAACATGACCATCGCGCCGATGAGCAGCGCGAGCAGGATCCCGAACACGGCGAAGAGGTACCACTGGACTCCGACTCGCCACTGCACGAGCCGTCGGAGCAGCTGACCCACACCCGCTCGGCCGCTTACGGCCGCGGTCGCGATTAAGGCCGCAATCGCGGGACCGAAGCTGATCAGCCGGCTGGTGATTGATACAACCGGCGAATTGGCCGGCAACACGCCGAGCTGTGTGGCGACGAGCACCAGGGCCACCGGTATCCAGGTGAGCGCGTAGGCGAGCATGAAGAACGTGACTAGCGGATGACGTCTCAGCAACGGGGCTTTGACCGGAACAGACGACATGGCGCACCTCTCAAGGCTTTGGCGTGGCTGGGATCGCGTCTGACCCATTGCCCACGACCGTATGTGCAGGAGTCCTGGCCGAAACCCGGAGAAGTACTTAGACGGCTACTGAAACTTAGGGTTTAGCTGGAGAGGACGTTCGCCATCGCCCAGCTTGCGATTTGCGTTCGCGAGTTGAATCCGAGCTTTTTGAGGATGTTCAAGATGTGGGACTCGGCAGTCCGCTCCGAGACGACGAGTTTGGCGGCGATCTGCTTATTGCTCAGTCCCTGAGCGACCGGGGCCGCAATTCCCTTTTAGCGCCGGGTGAGGAGAGGCAACCATCAAGACGCATGTCGCGCGGCTGCTCGGATAGCTAGGGCTAAGGGACCGAGCAGGCTGTGGTCCTGACGTATGAAACCGGAATGGCTAGCGCCCGCTTGCGCGAGGGTGAGTCAGACTCCGAGTTCTGAGGGTTCGTCACTTCCACAACCAAGTCGACGACGGCTCATTGAAAAGCAGGGTCGTCGTTGGACGAGGCGCCACCGCATTACTCCACTGGAGCCGACACCGGATCTCCTGAAGAGCGGCCATCGACCGAATTGTCGGTCTGATTTTGATGCGAGACGGGGCACAGACGGGGCACAGATTCCCGGCACCAGGCGGCTCTAGGAGGACAAATCGCGGTTGACCAGCGCCCTGGGCACCGCCGACATCGTGATTTGACTGGCGGGTCTCGGTTCCAAGACCGTACGCCGCGCAGAGCCAATAATGAGGAAGTGCAAATCCGCATTGAAGCCTCAGGGTTCCCTGGGAACTCTTGCGCTCCTAGCCCTGGCTCACCCGACGGATATCGCAACATCCATGTTGGGGTCCAGCGACGGAACCGACGAAACGAACTGCTCGGTCTCGTTCCTGGCGGCGCATCTTCAGCGACGTGGACGGTGGGCTGCGATGCCGCTCGATCATCGGGTGGTGTCGACCTGAAGGGCCCCTATATTCAGGGCCCGCCGGGCGGCCGGTTCATCTACCTCTCATGGGGCACCATCGATGATGACAAAAGGTTCACGCTGTTTCGGCGAGCGAAGCTGTGGCTCGATGCGATTCCTCCCAGCGTGATCGAGGGCGCCTTGGTGAGCGGACTGCTGGTTGGGCGTCTCGGCTTAACCGATCGGAAAGGCAATCCCCTATGCGCTGCCGTCCGACCTCCCCTGATCGAATGGTCGGCAGTGGCCGAGGGGCCCGCGACGGACAGTGCGGGCGATTGCTGAGGTGGCTGAGGACGACTCCGATCGATCGGAAGCCGCCAGACATCGCCAGATCGGCCCAATAGGCACGCTGGTCCGTGTTGTCCTCGGCCTCGTCCTCCTTTTATTCGGGGTCATAGGCGGGCAAATCATCGTGATCAACGGCCAGCTACGGTCTCACGTCGAGCTCCTGTCCCTCATCCTCGGCGTGGTCGCATTGCCTGTGCTTCTGCTCGGTTTGCAATGGGTGCGGGCTCGTCTGGCGCCTGCCCGCCTGCAAGCGACAGGACCCGTGAGTACGGCGCTCAACATCGTCATATTCATCGCGCTGGTGTCGACTCCGTTGTTCGCGCCACAACTCTCCTTCGTCGGCTACGCAGCGTTTGTTTTTTATGGCGCCTCAATGTTGCTGGCCGCTGTGCGGGGCTATGCGGGATGCGAGGTGCTTGCCATCTCCAACTGGATTCTTGCCAGGGACGACCAGGTTGGGTGCCTTGTGCTTGGTCCGGTCGACTACGCGGAGCATCGCTTGACGCGGGGTCAGGTCCCTTAAATGGTTGAAGCGCCCTCAGCGCTTCGTAGGTGGTTCGTGTTCTACTTTGCAGTCGACTGGGCCGTAGGTGTCCCGCTTCTCGTGGCCCCCGAGATCCTGCTTCGATTCTTCGGCTGGCATGAAATCGATCCCATCGCCACACGACTCTTCGCGGCGGCGCTGATCGCCATCGGTGGTCAGTCACTGCTCGGCCGAAACGGGTCGGTCAACGAGTTTCGGGCCATGCTGAACCTCAAGCTGATCTGGGCGGCAGCGGCTGTGATCGCGCTTGGTATCGGGGTGCTGTCTGGCGGCCCTGCCTTGACCTGGCTTGGACTTGCCGTCTTCGTCGGTTTCTTCCGCGTCTGGCTCTACTGGCGGATCAGAATCGGTCGCGCGGTGCGGCTGGTCGAGTCCCCCAATGTCACCTGAGCTTTAAGGATCGCGTGGATCAGGCGATCGACTTCGAGCTGCCCGATCAGCAAGGGGCGACCTGGCGCCTGGCCGAATTCTTGTCGCGAGGACCGGTTGTCCTCGTCTTCTATCGCGGTGATTGGTGACCCTACTGCAACGGGCAGTTGGCCTCGTACGCAAGAAGCTGGGACCGGTTCATCGGTGAGGCCGTGAGCCTCGTCGGGATCTCAGTCGATCCCGTTGAGAACAATCGAGCCATGGTCGACAAGCTGCTGCTGCCCTTTCCGCTCTTGAGCGACCCGGAAGGCCGCGTGATCAGAGATTGGGGGGTGTGGAACGACGCCGACGGCGGCCTCGCCAAGCCGGCGATCTTTGCCATCAGGAGGGATGGGTCGGTGGGCTGGTCGTTCACCGGAAGTGACTTCGCAGACCGGCCGACTGATGACGAATTGTTCAATTCGCTTCGGGGAGGTAAGTGACATGGCGCGTGGAGATCGACCGTTGCCGTTGGAGCAGCTGGAGCCGTACATGAGGGGCGCCAAGTTTGCCGTCCGCGCTTTGAGCCGGCGCCACGAAGCGCACGATCCAGACATCGTCGCGGACGCCGAACGTTACTTCGAGATGGCTGAGCGCTATCGGCAGGCGGCCATCGCGACCTTCCGCCTGCGGAAAGAACGAGGCGGCAGCACATAGCTCTTCAGCCTCGTCCGGGATTGACAAGCGGTACTGGAGGGTGTAGATCGGAAGCTGATAAGGCCGGTTCAGAGTGGGAAGGGGGTGGCTATGAGTCTTCGCAACCTTGAGTTGACGCGCTTCATGCCGCCAGTAGGCGCTTCGTTCGGCCATCAGCACTTCTGGGAGCGCGCCATATCGAGGCGGTCATTCATGGCCGGCGCCGCTGCGGGAGTTGGCGGCACCGCCCTCCTCGCAGGGCTGCCCTTGACCGCGGCGGCCAAGGGCGCCCCCGGAGCTCCCAGACCAATCCCGGGCAGCATCGATGTCGCCGGCAGCCACTTCCATATCAACCTGCCGGGCGGCGGCGATCAATCCACGATCTTCGATTTCAACGGCCTCGTCGCGGCCACCGACACAGGCGGTGTTGGCAAGGGTGAGTTTGCCGACCTCACCTTCGACGCCGACATGCGGATCATGGAGGGCGAGTACATCGACCTTGCCGGCCGCCAACAACACGCCGTCTTCGGGTTCATCTGACTCGACGTGTTCGAGGGGCCGGCGGCCCCTGACTTTTCGAACCAGGTCCACGACTTCGACCCAGGGTTTGGCGACGGCGGTCTTTTCTGGACGGTGCGCGTCCCGAGTGGTGCGGCGCACATCGAGCCAGGCGCCGGGAAGGCAAGCTTCCACATGGAAAACCTGGCGATCACCGACTACGGCTCGATCCCGAACGGGCTTTTCCACTTCGCTCCGCCCACACCGGCAAGGGTGTCATTCGACATCGAATGGTCCGGCGTGACCGCTCGCAACAAAGTCCAAAACCCGGATCCGATGCAGCGTTTCGGCGGTGAGTTCGCCACGACGCAAGCTCACGTGATGTGGCGCGGTTGGATCGGCGACGCACTCGTTTTCGAATCTAGCGACGACGGCCAGACAACCGCATTTGGTCAGGTGGGCCACGAGTTCAACGGGGCGTTCTTCCCCGGCTGAGTGATCGACGGAGCTCGGTTGGGGGCAGCTGCTGCCCCCAACCGTCCCTTTGGGTTATCTCCGACATCCGGACTCCGATCTGTGCCGCTTTTGGCGGAGCCGCTGACATCAGGCAGTAACACAAGCCTGGGAACGTGGGCGGTGCCGCGCTACCTCGCGGTAATCAAGAAACAGAGAGGAGTTACGACTATGAAGCTCGTCCGCCTCGCGACCATGTTGTCTGCGTCGATCGTGGGTCTATTGCTGTTCGCACAGCCAGCCTCGGCCAACGCAGTCGCGGCAAACTCAGGCTTCTACGACCACCAGGTCATCCAGTACCAGGCCACCGCAGAAGTCACCTCGTCGCCTCACGCGGCCCAGTTGATCAGCCACGGCAACATCGTCTTTCACATCGTCGACGCCAGTGGCAACATTCCGACCGTGCAGCTTGCGCGCCTTCACGCCGCCCTGCCCAACGACCCCACAGCCGGCAACGTGCTCAACTTCATTCCGACCGAGGTCGGCTATTCAGGCGGTGCCTGGAACCTGCAGATCTTCCACTGGAA
>Ga0209690_1000409_pt1 | contig 22714 bp, 14 predicted proteins | sample GraSoiAngelo_150_FD_186164 | JGI IMG/M metagenome (GOLD analysis project Ga0209690, IMG submission 186164) | Grasslands soil microbial communities from the Angelo Coastal Reserve, California, USA - 14_1009_09_40cm (SPAdes) (version 2) | ecosystem: Environmental > Terrestrial > Soil > Grasslands ... | reverse complement strand
ATCTGTTGGAAAGGCGCTTGCCTGCGCGCCCGGATGGCGGGCTGCCGGGTGGTCAATTTCGTACATTGAAGCAAGCCTGCGACCGCTCGTAGGGTTTCCCTACGACCGGCGCGCCACTCCCGATCCACGGGAGGGCCCGCCCGGCTGGGATGGGGTGGCGCCGCCGGTGGGCTGCGCCAGGCGCTCGGCGGGCCGTGGCGGCCCGCAGCAAGAGCCGGAGCCGTGCGGAAGCGACGCCGCCTGGAGGCGCTTTGCTCGCTGTAGCATCGATGGCTGCCTGGCTCGTGGTCGGAGCGGCGCACCCGCACCTGTTCTTCCGCTCGGGCGACGTCGCGGCGCTTCGCGCGGCGGCCGCGGGTACGCACCAGCAGATCGCCTCGCACCTGACTTCGATCCTATCGCAGCACTTCAACGACCCCGCGCCGACCACGACCGACTATGACGATCCCCGCTTCTTCGGCCAGGACGTCTGCGCGTGGGGGTTCGGCTACCAGCTGACCGGCGACTCACGGTACGCGGCGCAAGCGCAGCTCCGGCTGAAGACGTACCTCGGCTGGTCCGACTGGGGCTTCGGCGAGATCGCCGACCTGGGGGCGCCAGACTTGAATGTCGGCCACTTCCTGCTCGGCGTGTCGTGCGCCTACGACCTGCTCTACGAGGTCCTGCCCGACGCCGATCGCGCGGCCATCGCCATCCGGCTGGGGACCGAGGCGGATCGCATGTACCAGGCCTGGGCCAACGCCTGGTACGTCGACCAGTACCCGCAGAACCACAACTGGATCAACGCCGCGGGCATGGGCCTTGCCGGCATGGCGCTGCAGGGCGAGGACGCGCGCGCCGGCAACTGGCTCTCGCGCGCGCAGGACGATCTAGCCAAGGTGAACCTCGTGCTGGGAGAGATCCCCGACGGTTCCTGGCACGAGGGAATCCTCTACCAGGAGTACGGGATCTCGGTGTCGCTGCCTTTCTGGATGGCATTGCGCGCGGCCGGTTCCGACTACACCGACATGGGCATCCTGCGCGGCCTGGGGAAGATGTTCCTGGCCGCGATGATCCCGGACTCGCCTCGCCAGCAGATCCTCCTGCACGGCGACTTCACCGGCTGGCCCGAAGGCGGGATGATCTCGATGCTCCGGTTCACCGCCGGGCGCTTCCAGGACGGCCTGGCGGAGACCGCCGCGCGCAGATGGTTGAGCGCCGGCGCGCGCTCGCACCTCCTGCCCGACATGTACTACGAGGCGTTCGAGTTCCTCTCCTACGACCCGGCCGTCGCGCCGGTCGACGCCTCTACGCTGCCCCTCGACACCTGGTTGCCGGACCTGCAGGCGGCGGTGCTGCACAGCTCTTGGGACCAAGGAGACCTCGCGCTCGCGTTCAAGGCTGCCCCGTATGGCGGGCGCGCGAACTTCGACCGGATGAAGGCGGGAGACGCGCCGGGCGGGCACCTCAACTGGGGCCACGACCACAACGACGACATGTCCTTCTGGATGTGGGGGAACGGCACCTGGCTCGCGCCGGAAGCAGCCGGCTACACGGCGGGCACCAACACCGGGTACGCGCTCGACAAGCGCGCCAACATGACCGCGTTCCACAATGGCCTGCTCATCGACGGCGCCGGCCAGCTCGGCGATGTGCGCGCCTCGGACGACGAGACCGCGAACCCGTGGTTCTTCACGAGGGACGCGCAGCCGCTCCTCTTGCCCACCGGGACGGCGGACTACGCAGTGGCGGGCGGGCGAGGCGCCTCGCTCTACCCGTCGGCGGTCGGGCTGTCGCGCTGGGATCGGATCGTCGTGCTCGCGCGGAAGCGGTACGCGCTGGTTCGCGACGACGTCGCCGCCAGCGCCTCGCACGCCTACGACTGGATCTGCCACTTCCTCGACGGGGCGAACGTCGATACCGCTTCCGGATGGGTGCAGGGCGTCAATCGCAACGGGATGTCGCTCGGCGTGCGCGTGCTCTCGCCCGCATCATGGACGGCGACCACTGGCGCGCAGAGCGAAGACCTGACCTTCCTCTTCGAGCCCGACGCTTCCATCGCCTGGGTGCGCGTCCGGCCGCAGACCGCCGCGCCCGCGGTCCAGTTCCTCACCGCGCTCGTCCCTGTGCCAGCCGCCTCCTGGACGTCGCGCGTCCGGATCGACCCGCTGTCCACCTCGGACACCGGAGCCGGCGCGGTTGTCGCACCGGGGAGCGCGCTGGAGGAGCGGTGGATCTTCGGCCGCGCCGGCGGCGACGGGTACGCGGCAGGCGACCTCGCGTTGACTTCCGCTCTGGCGGGCATGGCGGCGCGCAATGCCGGCGCTCCGGCGCGCGCTGTCTTGATCGGCCCGGGCAAGCTGTCCGACCAGAACGGTACGCGCGAGCTGCTCTCCAGCACCTCGGCGAAGATGATCGAAGCGGATCTGCAGGGGACCACGCTGGCGGTATCGGGGGACGGCATCTCCGACTTCCGGGCTTACGCGCCACAGACCACTGCCCTGCGCATCAACGGACAACCCGGTTCCGGGACTCTGGTCGACGGCGTGGTGATCTATCCCGCGCTCCCGCCGCCTCCGCCGGACGGCGGAGACCCCGCGGTCGACGGCGGGACGTTCATCGACGGCGGCTCGCCGGACGGCGGCGCCATCCCCGATGCCGGGGTCGGCTCTCCGCCCACCCTCACGGGCTCCTTCCCGCACGGTGGTTGGGGGTGCGCGACCGGCGGCGGAGCAGCGCTTTGCATCGAGCTCGCGGCCGCTCTCGGCCTCGCTGCTCTGCGTCGACGCCGCCCGAGAAGGTGAAAACTGGCCGCCCTCCGGGAAACCGGGCAGACAGGCGTGGGGCCACTCGTCCGCTGGGCACGCGCGTGCTACCGTGTGCGCTCAGCGCCCCGGCTCCCGAGCGGGAAGCCGGGCGCCGGCACCCGCTGTTGATCAGGCCAGCGATGACCCACTCGTTCCGCCGCTTCCTGCCGTTCGTCGTCGTCGCCGCCGCGGCGGCGTCCCCGCTTTCCTGCAAGCGCGCGCGCCCAGCAGTGGATGCGGTGCCCGTTGCCAAGCCGCCCGCCAGCGCCTCGCTCGTCACCGCTCCGGCCGCGTCGACCGCCAAGCCGATCGACGCCTCGGACGCCGTTCGTGGCGCCCAGCGGCCGCAGCCCGAGCCGCCCGCACCTCCCTGCCTCCCGTCTCCCGAGGGAAGGGATCCGGCGGTGCCGGATCTGCTCGAGCAGGCCTCGCGCGACTTCGAGAAGGGGCGCTTCGAGGACGCGCTGGAGTGCGCGCGCGAGGCTTCGCGGCTCGATTCGCAGAGCGTCGCCGCCCATCACTTCCGCGGGGCGGCGCTCACCGAGCTCGGGCACGTCGACGAGGCGCGCACCGCGTACGCGCGAGCGCTGGCCCTGGATTCCGACGACCCCGAGGTGCTGCGCTCCGCGGCCGACCTGCACGTCCGCCGTCTGGGCGGCCGCGACGACCTGGAGCTGGCGCTCCTCTACACGCGGCGCGCCTTCCCGCGGGCGCACCGCATGAAGGATCGGGCGCTGCTCAAGGATCTGCACCTGCTCGAGGCGATGGCGCTCGACGACCTGGGCCGCCCGGGCGACGCGCTCGCCGCCGCCAGCAAGGCGGTCGAGCTGGACGGCAAGGACCGCGAGGCGCGGCGCGAGAAGGGCGTCGCTCTGTTCGAGCTGTGCCGGTTCGACGAAGCCAGGGCCGAGCTGGAGAAGCTGGGTTCCGAGGAGCCGGACGCATGGGCGGAGCACTACCTGGGCCTCATCGCCGAGCGCGCGCAGGACGACGTCGCGGCCGCCGCTCACTTCGCGCGGGCGCAGAAGCTCGACGCCGACGCCTTCAAGCCGACGGCGGCCCCGAGCCCCTCGGTGTTCGCCCGGGTGGTGCAGGAGGAAGTCGCGCGGCTGCCCGCCGACGTCCAGGCCGGGCTCAAGCGCTCCAACTTCGCGGTGGTCGACCTGCCGGACGTCGGCGACTTGACGGCGACCGATCCGCCTCTCTCGCCCGGCATCCTCGGATTGTTCCGCCCGCCCGCCGACGGCTCGAACGACCAGGAGAGGCCCGCCATCTTCCTCTACCGGAAGAACCTGGCGCGCGCGGCGCACAACGACGACGAGCTCCGCCGCGAGGTGCGCGACACCCTGATCCACGAGGTCGGGCACCTGAACGGCGAGGATGACGATCAACTCCGCGATCGCGGGCTATAAAGGCACCGCGATGAAGATGATCGACGTGGGGGAGAAGGAGCGGACGAGCCGCTTCGCGGTCGCCCGGGCGGAGCTCAAGTGCAGCCGCGCCGCGCTCAAGCTCCTCAACGAGGGAAGGTTGGAGAAGGGTGACGCGCTCGCGGCGGCGCGGCTCGCGGGAATCATGGCGGCCAAGCACACGCCGCACCTGTTGCCTCTCTGCCACCCGATCTCCATCGCGGGCGCGGACGTGGAAGTCGCGGCCGACGAGGAGGCCGGCGTGGTGCGCATCGAGGCGCGCGTGCACGCCATCGAGCGGACCGGGGTGGAGATGGAGGCGATGACCGCCGCCTGCGCCGCCGCGCTCACCGTCTACGACATGATGAAGCGTCACGACCGCGGGATGGAGCTGGTCTCGCTGCGCCTGGTGAAGAAGTCCGGCGGCCGCAGCGGCGAATGGCTCCGACAGGGCGAAGAAGTCCGCGACGGCGAACCCGCACCGACGGCTCCGCGCGCCAGCAAGAAGCTCGGAAAAGGCTGAAGGCTTCGTCTATTCTTCAGTGGACGCCGTGGGAGGCGAGCCAGCGTTCCGCGTCGATGGCGGCCATGCAGCCCGTGCCCGCCGCGGTGACGGCCTGGCGGTAGACCGGATCGGCGGCGTCGCCCGAGGCGAACACGCCGGGAACGCTGGTCTTGGTCGTGCCCGGCTGGATCTTGATGTAGCCGACCGGATCCATCTCCAGCTGGCCCTTGAACAGGTCCGTGTTCGGCTGGTGCCCGATGGCCACGAAGAGGCCGTTCATCGGGAGGGTCTTGTGCTCGCCGCTCTGCGTGTTCTTGGTCTTGATGCCGGTCACGCCCGACTTCTTGTCGCCCAGCACCTCGACCACTTCCTGGTTCCACTCCCAGCCGATCTTCGGGTTCGCGAAGGCGCGCTGCTGCATGACCTTGCTGGCGCGCAGATCTCCGCGGCGGTGGACGACCGTCACCTTGGAGGCCATCTTGGTGAGGAACAGCGCCTCCTCCATGGCGGTGTCGCCGCCCCCGACCACACCGATGTCCTTGTTGCGGAAGAAGAAGCCGTCGCAGGTGGCGCAGGCCGAGACGCCGTGCCCGCTGAGCGCCTTCTCGCTGGGGATGTCCAGCCACTTCGCCGAGGCGCCGGTGGCGATGATGACCGCTTCCGCCTGCATCTGCCGCTTGCCGGCCTCGATGAGGAACGGCCGCTCGCGGAGCACGGCGCGAGTCACCACGTCGTCGATGATCTGCGTCCCGAAGCGCTCGGCCTGTGCGCGGAACAGCTCCATCAGCTCCGGGCCGAGGATCCCGGTCGGGAACCCGGGATAGTTCTCCACGTCGGTGGTGATGGTGAGCTGCCCGCCCGGCTGGACACCGGTGAAGATCACGGGCTTCAGGTTCGCGCGAGCGGCGTAGATGGCGGCGGTGTATCCAGCGGGGCCGCTGCCGATGACCACGATCGAGTGCTTCTCCACGCGCATCACTCCTCAGGCCGCCATTCGATGCCCGGGCGCCGTCGTCGGTGCGCCGCGAGCATAGCGGAGAAATCGCCTCGGCCGGGGCGCATTTGCTAGAGTGACCGCGAGGAGCCACTTGGACGCCGCGCAGCTCAAGAAGATCCCGCTCTTCGCCAACCTGACGACCGACCACCTCCACAAGGTGGGCGCGATCGCCGCGCAAAAGCAGCTCAAGGCGAACGAGCGCGTCTTCCAGGAGGGCGAGGTCGGGACCGAGATGTACATCATTGCATCGGGAAAGGTGCGCATCTCGAAGATGGTCCCGGGAGTGGGGGAGGAGGCGCTCGCCATCCTGGAACCCGGGAGCTACTTCGGCGAGATGGCTTTGATCGACGACACGCCTCGCTCCGCGGACGCGACCGCGCACCTCGCCTGCACGCTCTATGTCATCCAGAAGGCGGACCTCGAGCAGCTGATGTTCCTGCACAAGGACCTGGCTTACGAGCTGCTCTGGACCTTCGTGCGGACGCTCTCCGCGCGGCTGCGCGAGACGAACGACAAAATCAAGGCGTTCTTCGCCCTTTCCGCCCGCTTCTAGTGTTGCCGAAGAGCGTTTCGCGCAGAGGTCGCGGAGGAGCAAAGCGAGAGCGCGGAGATCCCTTTGGTCACCTGATCTCCTCCGCGCCCTCCCTTTCCTCCGCGCGCTCGGCGTGAAACGCCTTTGGTCAGCGCCGTGACTCGCTTTGGGCGTAGGTGTCCTGTTTTCGGACCCCCCGCGCCGCCACCAATCCTTCTCGCGGACCGTGGCACATGTGCTGCAATGGCAACGCGCATGTCGCGCATCCTCGAGGTCGGGCCCGGCGGCGTGTCCGACGTGGAGCTGGTCGCCGCGGTGCTCGCGGGCACCGGCCGGCGCGAGCGGCCGGAGGCGGTCGCGGCGCGGCTGCTCGAAGGCGGGCTGCTGCGGCTGCGCCGCATGCCTCCTTGCGAAGTGCTGCGGGACTCGCGCATACGCCCTGCGCAGGCGGCGCGCCTGGTTGCCGCTCTCGAGCTCGGGCGGCGGGCCATGTCCGCCGAACAGCGCCAGCGGGAACGCTTCCTCTCGCCCGATCTGATCGCGGCGCGGCTCTGGCCGCTGCTCGCCGACCTGTCGCACGAGGAGTTCTGGGCGTTCCTGATGACGGCGCGCATGGAGGAGGTCCGCTGCGTGCGCATCGCCTCCGGCGGGCTCACCCAGTGCTCGGTGCTGCCGCGGGAGGCATTCGCGCCGGCGTTGGTGCACGCGGCGCCTTGCGTGGCGTTCGCGCACAACCATCCCTCGGGCGATCCTACCCCTTCCTCCGACGACCACCGCCTCCAGCTGATGCTCGACGAGGCAGGCCGCGCGCTGGGCGTCCGGGTCGTCGACCATCTGGTGATCGCCGCCGACGGGTTCCACAGCGCGCGGACGGGGGCGGGGGAGCCGCCGCGGCAGCGCGCCGTGGCATAAGGGGGAACCATGCAGGAGCTTCGCGAGGCGCTGTCCACTCACTTCGGCTACGACGGGTTCCGCCCGGGGCAGGAGGCGATCATCCGCTCCGTGCTCTCCGGGCGTCCCACCCTGGCCATCCTGCCCACGGGAGGCGGAAAGAGCCTCTGCTTCCAGCTTCCCGCGCTGCTATTCGAGGGCACCACGGTGGTGGCGTCGCCGCTGGTCGCGCTGATGAAGGACCAGGTCGACGGCCTCGCTGCACGGGGCATCCCTGCGACCTTCGTGAACAGCTCGCTGTCGGACGCGGAGCGCAGGGAACGGCAAGCGCGTATCCGCGCCGGCGCCTACCGTCTCGTGTACGTCGCGCCCGAGCGGTTCCGGTCCAGCTCCTTCCGGGACGCCATCGCGCAGGTGCGGGTCCCCCTCTTCGCCATCGACGAGGCGCACTGCATCTCGTCGTGGGGACACGATTTCCGACCCGACTACCTCAAGCTCGCCGAAGCGTGCGGACACTTGCGCGCCGAGCGCGTCCTGGCGCTCACCGCCACCGCCACGCCCGAGGTGCGAAAGGACATCGTCCGCGCGCTCGGGCTGGACGATCCCCAGGTTTTCGTCGCCGGCTTCGACCGGCCCAACCTCTTCGTCGAGGTGGCGCGCGCCTCCGGCGACCAGGAGAAGGTCGGCCGCATCCTCGCGCTCGCGCGCCGCGGTGGCCCCGGTCTCGTCTACGCGGCTACCCGGCGCAACGTGGAGAAGGTCGTGCTCGCGCTGCGCGCCAACGGCGTGGACGCGGCCGGCTACCACGCCGGCATGGACGACGCGGAGCGGAGCGCAGCCCAGGAGAGCTTCCTGCGCGGCGAGGTCTCGGTCGTCGTCGCCACCAACGCGTTCGGGATGGGCGTGGACAAGGCCGACATCCGCTTCGTGGCCCACTTCCACGTGCCGCGATCGATCGAGGCGTACTACCAGGAGATCGGACGCGCCGGGCGCGACGGCGCGCAGAGCCTCGCTCTGCTCTTGTTCAACTATGCGGACGTCATGCTGCAGAAGCGCATGATCGAGGGCTCGCGGCCCAAGGAAGAGACGGTGCGCAAGGTCTGGGACGCGGCGCGCGGGCTCGGCTCGGGCGGCGCCGGCCAGCTGGCGGCCGTCTGCGGCGTCCACCCGGCGGACGCGCAGGCGGCGCTGAAGCTCCTGGAGTCCGCCGGGCACCTCGCGCGGCGCGGCCAGGATTTCTCGGTGCTGACGCCCGAGGTGGAGGAGCCTGCGGTCGACTTCGAGCTCACCGCCATGCGCATCGCGCACGAGCGGCAGATGCTCGACCGCATGGTCCGCTTCTGCGACACCGAGGGATGCCGCCGGCGCAACCTGTTGCGGTACTTCGGCGATCCGGATGCGCCGCGCTCCTGCTCGGCGTGCGACTGCTGCGCGGGACAGCGAGCACCGGCCGCCGAAGAAGTCTCGCTCGACCGCCAGCAAAGGCTACCGCGCTCGCCTCGCCCCATCGAGGTCCCGGCCGACATGGACGAGGAAGTGTTCGCCGCGCTCCGGGCGCTGCGCACCGAGATCGCGCGCGAGACGCGGGTACCCCCCTACGTCGTTTTCCACGATGCGACGCTGCGCGAGCTGGCCAGCGCGCTTCCTCAGGACGAGCGCGGCTTCCTCGCGGTCAAGGGCGCCGGTCCGAGCCGCTGGCAACGCTACGGCGAGCGCGTCCTCGCGGTGACCCGCAAAGGGCGCCGCGCGCAAGCGTCGGCGCCGGACACGTTGGCGGGGCCGCCGCACGGCCCGTCCCGATCGCAGGCGGAAGAAGGATCCACACCGGCGCCTTCGTACGAGGCGTTCGAGGTTCCGCCGCCGCCCGAGCCGCCCGTCGCGCGAGACCCGGCGGGGTCCGGCGAGCTGGAGACCGTGTGGCAGCTCTGCGCGGGAGGCGCGACGCTCGCCGAGATCGCGGATCGCACGCGCATCGCCCCGCCGGACGTAGCGCGCCGGCTGTGCGAGCTTCGCCGGACGGGGCGCAACCTCGACGTCGGGAGACTCCTGGGGCAAGCGCGGGTCGACGCGATCCGGCTGGCCGCCCGCGGAGCGAACGGCGACGTCGCGGCAGTCCGCCGCCGCCTGCCGTTCACGGCGCCGCTGGCGGAAATCCGCCTCGCGCTCGAGGCATAGGTTCTTGCGTTTTGGGTGGCGTCTAGCCGGGCGCGGCCGGCGGCGCCGAGCGGTCCGAATGCGTTTGCCAACGTGTCGGACCCCTGTGTTACCGTGCCGCGACTTTTACTGAGAGGCACTCATGGCGGGCAGCGGCGTCAACAAGGTCATCCTGGTCGGCAACCTGGGCAAGGATCCCGAGGTGCGGTACACGCCCGGCGGTCAGGCGGTGGCCAACTTCAACATTGCCACCAACGAGAACTGGACCGACAAGTCGGGGCAGAAGCAGGAGCGCACCGAGTGGCACCGCATCGTGGTGTGGGGCAAGCAGGCCGAGCTCTGCGGTGAGTACCTGACCAAGGGCCGGCAGGTGTACCTCGAGGGACGGCTGCAGACGCGCGAGTGGACCAACAAGGAAGGCGCCAAGCAGTACACGACCGAAGTGGTCGCCAACCAGGTGGTGTTCCTCTCGGGCGGCGAGCGCGGCCAGGGCCGCGGCGCCTCTCGCGGCGGCAGCGCTCCCGAGGAGTTCGGCTCTCCTCCTCCCGGGATGGACGAGGGCGCGAGCCCCAAGGCCGCCGAGGACGACATTCCGTTCTAGAGTGCGCGTGTCGTCCAAACGCGCTACGTGCCGCCCCGCGCGTTCAGCCGCCGGGGCGGGAATCGCGCAGGGATGGGCAGCGCGACACCTCGGCACTGCAGGCCTGCTGCGGCTGTGGCTGGGTCGCCGGAGCCGCGCGACCCGCGGGCGCGGCGGCCGGCCCGGAGCTGGTCGGACCGTTCGCGCGGGGTGGCAACCAGGCAGGGTTGGGGATGACCGTCACCGGCCAGTCGGGCTCCGCAGGGCCGTAGCTGGCGTTGACGGCGGCCTGGGCCGGACTGAGCGCCGCCGCGGCTGCCGACGCGACCGGGGACAACGTGGTGGCGGTGATCGGCGTCGCAGGGTGTGGCAGGGCGGGGCCCGAGGGCGGCGCGCCCGCACCCGCCGCGGCCGCCGGCTGGGACTCCGAGGCCCCGACTTTTTGCGGTCCTTCGTGCGGCGCCGGGCCTTGCGCCACCTCGGTACCTGCGGCGGGCGCCCGTTCGCGCCGCTCCAGGACCGCGAGCCACGTCTGGGCCTGCGCGGCGTCCGCGCCGCGCGCCTCCTTGAGCAATCGGGCCAGCTCCGACCGCGCCGGGTCCGACTCCGCTGCGATCAGACCGATCGCGGCGAGCTCCACCGCCGCCTGGGCCTGAACGGCCGGCGCGGCTCGCAGCGCCGAGACCAGCTCCTCCGGCGACGCGTCGGCCACGTCCGCGAGACCCTTGGAGAGCAGCGCCTCGAGCGGCTCGTCGTGCTGCGGACCGCGCGCGAGCGGAGCCAGGACGAAGAGCCGCGCCAGGGCCTCGGCGCTGCCGTCGACGGCCATGTCCAAAAGCGGCGACACGGCGGGAACGGGCAGGGACAGCTCGCGCCCGACGGCGCGGAGCTTCGCGAAGAGCTCCGCCGAAGGCGGCATCGCCTCCAGCAGCGCGCCGCCGCCTTGCTCGGGATCGCTCCGGACCAGCGCGTCCGCGACGGCGACGCGCACGACCGGGTCGCGCTCGCTGCGCAGCGCGCTGCGCAGGAACGCCAGGTTCTTCTTGTCCCGCGCCTGCGCCATCGACGCGTACGTGACGACCCGGGCGCGCAGCTCCGCCGGCGAAAGCTCGACCGGCGCCTGCGCGGCCAGGATCTCCTTCTCCGACGCGCCCGCGGAGGCGAGGATGCCTCCCAGCCGGTCCACGCTGGACACCACCGGCCCGCTGCGCCCGGACCAGTCGTTCACCAGGACCGAGAAGGCGAACCTCTCCCCTCCCACGCTCTGCACGAATCCGGAGAGCGCGGTGACCTTGTCGAGCGTCCCCGTCTTGGCGCGCAGCCGTCCCGCCGCGTCGGTGCCTTCCATCCGCAGCCGCATCGTGCCGTCCCGCGCCGCGATGCCCAGCGAGGAGACGAAGTCCGCCGCCACCGGGAACCGCTTCCAGACGGCCATGAGCAGGGTGATCATCTGGTGCGCGGAGAAGCGGTTGGTGTCGTTCAGCCCGCTCCCGTTGCGCAGCTGGTACGAGCCCCGCGGGATGCCCAGCTCCCCGAGCAGCTCCTGCGTCACCTCGATGCCCTTGGGCCAGGTGCCCGGAGCGCCTTTCAGCTCCGCCCCCAGCGTCTTGACCAGCATCTCGGCGATGAAGTTCGAGGAGGCCTTGTTCATGTCGCGGACGACGTCCGAGAGCTCGTCGGAATCGTAGGAGGCGACCAGCGCCGACGACGCCGGCGCGGCGCCGAGCTTCACCCGCGGTCCCACGTGGATGCCGCGCTGCTTGAGCGCGAGCCGCAACGTCTGGCCGAAGTACATGGCTGGGTGCGTGACGCGCCGGTAGACCACCACCGATTCGGATCGGGCGGGCAGCCGGCCGTCGATGGCCACCCGCGTCCGGTCGCCGTCCGCGAAGGTGTGCGGCCGCAGCTTGCGCCGGGCGTCCTCCCGCACGGTGGTGACGTTGTTCTGCAGGACGAAGCAGTCGGCGTCAGGCTCCAGCTCGACCCGCGCGCGCTGGCCCGGGCGTGTGCCCGGCGAGACGTAGATGGCCACCGCGTTGTGGTTCAGCGACAGAGCGCCCACTGGCGCCGCGTATGCCTTGTCGCTCGTCTCCTGCTCCCAGCCCGGACCCCACTTCTCCGCGTCGAAGTAGGTGTCGTCGAGCACGATCTCGCCCACCTGGCGGATGCCCCGGTGCCACAGGTCCGCGGCGAGCCCATAGAGCCGCTCCGTGTTGAAGGTAGGGTCCCCGCGCCCCTTGACGTACAGCGTGCCCACCCTCCCATGGCCGTCGGGCGCCCGGTCCGCGAGGAGATCGGTGGTGAAGCGGAACTCGGGCCCCAGCCGCAGCAGCGCGGCGGCGGCGGTGACCAGCTTGGTGTTCGAGGCCGGATTGAGCTGGTCGTCGGCGGCGCGCGAGTAGATCACCGAGCCGTCATCGAGCGAAACCACCTCCACCGACGCGCGCGCACCCGTCAGCGGCGGCTGCGAGAGCAGCGCGTCGACGGCGCTGCGCAAGGCCTGCCGCTCGGCTGCGGAGGCCCAGGCCGTGTGGGCGGCGCAGAGCGCGCACACCGCCACCGTCGAGAACAGGATCCGATGCTGCAGCCGAGACAGGGGAAACCTCGTTTCGGCGGGCTCGCCCGCCTCTCGATCTCTACCAACCGCTCGCCCGCCCGGCAACGAAACGGCAGGCCTACATTCGCTCGGAATCCGACCGGGGCAACAATCGGGCGGGCGGGCCCCTTCCTGAGTGCCGCGCGGGACCGTTCCGTGCTAGGCAGCGCCATGGACTACGAGAAGCTCGCCGCGCGCTGCCTGATCGCCGGCATCCAGGGGCCGACCGCCACCCCAGAGGAGCTGGACCTGGTCGGGCGCGGGATCGCCGGAGTGATCCTCTTCAAGCGGAACGTCGTCGATCCTGCCCAACTGGCCGAGCTGTCGCGCGCGCTGAAGGCTGCCGCGCCTGGGCCGCTGCTCCTGTCCATCGACCAGGAAGGCGGCCGCGTGCAACGGCTCCGCCCGCCGCACTGGACCGAGCTGCCCAGCATGCGCCGCATCGGCGAGCTGGACGCGTCCGGCGGGATTCCGGGGATGAACGGAACGGCCATCGCCGAGAAGCTCGGGCTGCTCATCGCCGAAGAGCTGTCGGCCTGCGGCATCGATCAGGACTTCGCCCCGGTGCTCGATGTCGACACGAACCCGGACAATCCCGTCATCGGCGACCGCTCCTTCGGGCGCGATCCGGTGCGGGTGGCGCGCCTCGGGGCCGCGCTGGGAAAGGGACTGGAGACGGGCAGGGTGGCGAGCTGCGGGAAGCACTTCCCCGGCCACGGAGACACCTCGCAGGATTCGCACCTCACGCTCCCCCGGCTCGCCCACGACCGCGAGCGGCTCTGGCAAGTCGAGCTGGTGCCTTTCGTCGCCGCCGCCCGGGCGGGGCTCGCTTCGGTGATGACGGCGCACATCCGCTTCGAGGCGTTCGATCGGCTGCCCGCCACGCTGTCTCGCGAGGCCATGAAGCTCCTGCGGAAGGACGTCGAGTTCCAGGGCGCATGCATCTCGGACGACCTGGAGATGAAGGCGATCGCCGACACGTACGGGGTGGTGGACGGCGCCGAGCTGGCCATCGCCGCCGGAGTGGACGCGGTGCTGGTCTGCCACACGCTGACGCTCCAGCACGACGCGATCGAGAGCATCGCGCGCTCGGCCAACGCGGGTCCGCTGGCGCGGGAGCGGCTCGCCGAGGCCGCTGCCCGCATGGAGAAGCTGCTCCAGTTCGCGCGCCCGTCCTCCGCCGTCGAGCCGTCCAGCGCGGCCGCACGCTGCGGAACCAAGGAATACCGCGACTTCGTCGCGCGTCTGCTGGCCGCCCCCGCCGTCGCGAGCCAACCCCGCGATCCCACCGAATGGCGCCGGGCCTAGGGGCCTCGTCCAGCTATCGGCGGGTGAGGGCGCCTTCGCCCAGCAAAGCGAGAACGCCGAGGAGGAGGAGGCTGCCCCACAGAGGAGTGCCGCGGGCGCCTTCGGCGGCCTGCGCGCTCGAGGCGACCTGCGCGCTGCCCGCGCCGCCCAGCTGGGCCTTGAGCTCGGCCTCGTCGACGCGGCGCAGATCGCTTTCCTTCGGATCGAGGCGCGTCACGAAACCCAACGCTGGCTCGTCGCGTACGGCGCCACCCAGCGGCTGCAGCTGGACCCGATAGAGCCCGGGCTGCGGCGCCGGCACCGAGACGGAGTCCTGCGCCTGCGGCGAGGCCTTCTCCCTGCGCAGCGGCAGCGGCGAGCCGCCCGGGCCGATCACCGCGGCGATGCGGGTCCCCTGCGGAGCGACGACGGTGCGCTCGTTTCCCACTTGCGAGGGCAGAGGAGCCCTCTCCTCCAGCGACCCCGCCAGCCAGCTCACCGACTGCTGCAGGACGGGCAAGAAGCTCACCCGGACTGGCCAATCGGTCCACGCATGCGAAACGGTGCTGGTGTACAGCAGCACGCGCCCCTGGCCGTGTTGCCCCTCGACCAGCGCCGGCGCGCCGTCGTCGTAGGAAAGCAAGGCGCGCGAGCCCCCCGACGGATCCGGACGCAGGAGCGCATACTTGAAGGTGCGCGCGCCGAGGAGACCCTCGCGATCCGCGGCCGAGAAGACGCGGAAGAGCGGGTGCGTCCACTCGACCACGCCGAAGCGGGCGGCCTGGTCCGCGCCGCGCGCGTCCGCCTTGCCCGAAGGGTCCGCGGCCGTCTTGATCAGGTGCAGCGGCCGGGGCAGCAGATCTCCGAGCGAGTCGTTGTACGCGTCCGGCTCGACGTGGTCCCCGAGGGAGATGAAGAGGCCCACGCCGCGGTGCGAAACCAGCGCACGGAGCTTCTCGCTGAATGCCTTCGGCGGAGCGATGACGTCGAGCAGCAGGATGACGTCGTACCCGTCGAGCGGAGCATTGATCGCCGCCTCGGCATCGAGCACGGTGGGGGCGACGCGGCCGCCCGTGCGCGCCGGGGCAAGCGCCGCCTCGACGAAGAACGCTTCGTCCCGGGTGCGGAGCGCGGAGGGCGCGCCGTCCACCACCAGGACGCGCAGGTCGCGCGGGACCTCCACCGTGAAATCCTGCGCATCGTCCTCGTCCAGCCCCTCGCCTTCCGCCCGGGCGATCTCCACCCGTCCGGCGACGGTCCCCGGGGGCAACACCGCGCCGAGCGTCTTCTTCGCCGTGCCGTGCGCGGGGACGTCCACGAATCCCTTGGCGAGCGTCTGCTGCCCGATGCGCAGCGCGACGGGCAATCCGGCGATCGCCGCCGCGGAGTGGTTGGCGACGGTCGCGATCACGTCGTACCCGCGGGCCCCGAGCGAGGCGGCCGGCTGCACGGCCGTGGCGACCACGGCCGCGTTGGGGAGCTCGCTTCCCTGCGCCGCATCCACCAGCACGACGTTGGGACGGACCGGCTGCGTCCCCGGCGGGGCTCCTGGCGGAGGCGGAACCAACGGGGGCGGCGCATCGAGCCGCAGCGAGTGGGCGGCGAGGTCGGTGAAGGCGACGATGCGCTTCCCGGCCACCGGGCTCTCACCGAGCGCGCGTGCAGCGGCCGCCAGGCAACCGGTGAGGTCGGAGCCGAGATAGGTCGGCTTGGCGTCCTCCAGGACGTTCCGGACGGCCACCCGATCGAAGCCGGGCGCTGGGAGTGGCGCGGGATTGCCGGCGCAGAGCGCGACGGTGGCCGGTTCGTCCGGGCCGAGCCGCTCGAGGGCCGCGAGCGCCTCGCTGCGGGCCCGGCCGAAGAGCGTCTGCGAGCCGCGGCGGTAGCGCATCGACAAAGACGCGTCGACGACCAGCGCGGTCGCCTGCGGACCGCGAGCCACCGACGCCTGCGCACCGCGCGGCTCGATCGAGGGCCGCGAAAGGGCCAGCGCCACTCCGGCGATGAGCAGGCAGCGCAGCGCGAGCAGCAGGATCTGCCGCAGGCGCAGCCGCCGCACCCGGCGCTGCTGCGAGCGCAGCACGAACTCGATGGCGCCGAACGCGAGCGGACGCGGCCGGCGCCGGTTGAAGAGGTGCACGAGGATCGGCAAAGACAGCGCGAGAAGGCCCCACAGGTACGCGGGGTGCGCGAAGACCAGCCGGCCCACTACGCGCTTCCTTCGCGGCGCGCGAGCAGCTCGAGCAGCACGCGGTCCGGGGCCCGGTCGGTGGGAATCTGCACGTAGTCCACGTCCGCGCGGGTCAGCTCGCGCCGGGTGTCCTCGAGGAAGCGGCGCAATTCCTGGAGATAGCTCTCGCGGATCTGCCGCGGCTGTGCGTCGATCTGGCGGTCGTCCTCCATGGAGAGGAAGCGGGTCGGATCGTCGAAGGGGAAGTCGATCTCCTCGCGGTCGAGCAGGTGGAGGAGCAGGACGTCGTGCCGGCGCCCGCGGAGCATCTTGAGCGCGGGGAGGCTCCGCTCGGTCGGGTCGAACAAGTCGCTCAGCACCACCACCATTCCGCGCCGGCCGGCCTTCTCCGCCGCGAAGTCCAGCGCTCCGGAGAGGTCGGTCGGACCGCGCCCCACGGCCGCATCGAGACGGCGGAGCACCTCCTGCACGTGGCCGGTGGACGCGGCGAATGGAAGGAAGCTCCGCACGCCGGACGGCAGCCGCTCCGTGCTACCGGCGTCCGCGTCCCCGGCGACGATCAGTCCCACCTGGTCGCCCTGCCGCACGAGAAGGTAGGCGAGCGCCCCGGCGCAGACAGCGCCGTACTGGAGCTTGGTCATCGCGCCGCGGCCGTAGGCCATCGACCCGGAGCCGTCCACGACCAGCAGCGCACGGAGGTTCGTCTCCATCTCGAAGCGCTTGACGTAGTACTTGTCGAGCTTGGCGTAGGCGCGCCAATCGATGTGCTTGATCTCGTCGCCCGGCGCGTACTCCTTGTGCTCGGCGAACTCCACAGACTGCCCGTGCACGGGGCTCTGGTGCAGCCCGGTGAGCACGCCTTCCATCACCTTGCGCGCGCGCACCTGCAAAGGTCCCAGACGCGCCAGCAGAGCCGGATCGAGCGTCATGCGCGCGCGTCGCGCAGCAGCTGCGCGATCACCGCGCGCGAGTCCACTCCCTCGGCCTCGGCGTGGAAGTTGGTGAGCACGCGGTGTCGCAGGACGGGCTCGGCCAGCGCGCGCACGTCGTCGACCGTCGCGGCCGGGCGCGCATCGAGCGCGGCGCGCGCCTTGGCGCCCACGATCAGCGCCTGCGAGGCGCGCGGACCGGCGCCCCAGGCCACGTGATCGCGCACGTGCTGGTCCGCAGTGTCGGCGGGGCGCGTGCGGCGAACCAGATCCACCGCGTAACGGATGACGTGCTCCGCGGCGGGAACGCGCAGCACAAGGTCCTGGAGGCTCCGGATCTGCTCCGGGGCGAGCACCTTCTCCAGCAGCGGCTGGGCGCCGGAGGTGGTGGCGCGGACGATCTGCACCTCCTCCTCGGCGCTCGGATAGCTCACGTCCACCATGAACATGAACCGGTCGAGCTGCGCTTCCGGCAGCGGGTACGTGCCCTCCTGCTCGATCGGGTTCTGCGTGGCGAAGACGAGGAACGGCTCCTCGAGCGGATAGGTGCGCCCTCCCGCGGTCACCCGGTGCTCCTGCATCGCCTGCAGCAACGCGGCCTGCGTCTTGGGCGGAGTGCGGTTGATCTCGTCGGCGAGGAGCACGTGGGCGAACACCGGTCCCGCGACGAAGCGGAAGGCGCGCCGCCCGGTGGTGTGGTCCTCCTCCAGCACGTCGGTGCCGGTGATGTCCGAGGGCATCAGGTCGGGGGTGAACTGGATGCGGTTGAAGCTGAGCGAGAGGGCCTCGGCCAGCGTGGAGATGAGCAGCGTCTTCGCCAGCCCGGGCACCCCGACGAACAGGCAGTGGCCGCGCGAGAAGAGCGCCACCAGGAGCTGGTCGATCACCGCGGCCTGCCCGACCACGCGCTTTGCGATCTCGGCGCGGATGCGGCCGCGCGCCCGGCCGAGCTCGGCGATCAGCTCGGCGTCCGACGCCTGGCCGGTGGTCTTCAGATCCAGTGCTTCGCTCATGGAGACCCTTCCTTGGTGTCCTTCTGCGCGGGCCGTTCGCCGAGGGCGAGCGCGAGCGCTCGTTTCTCGCGCTCGAGCAGCGCATCGTCCTTCAGTTCCTTCGCAACCGCCATGTAGACGTCGTGCAGCTCCGGGTCGAACGGGTCGACCGCGATGCCGGCGTCCAGCGCACTGCGCGCCTTGGCATGCTCGCCGCGCTTCGCCAGCACCCGCGCGTAGAGGACCTGGGCAGCCTCGTCCTGCGGGTCGCGCGAGACGGCCGCGGCGAGGGCGCTCTCCGCCTCTCCGAGCCGTCCGAGCTGGATCTGCGCGAACGCGTATCGGCGCGCGAGCAAGGGCACCTCGCGAGAGAGGCGCGCGCGCGCCTTGCCGTACTCGAACGCGGCGGCGGCCCAGCGGCGTCGCGCGAAGAAGATCTCCCCGAGCCGCACCGCTCGTTTCGCCTCCGGATCGCTCGGCCGTTCTTCCGCCGACTCTGCTCCCGCCCCCTTCTTCTTCGCATCCTCCTTGAAGACGAGCTTGTGCGAGGCGAGGGGGCGCGCCGAACCGGGCGCCTGGGTGGCGGGCTCGCGGCGTGGCTTGAGCACGTCGGCGCGCCACTCCTGCTCGAACTGCGGGAACGGCTTGCCGTACGCCTGCGCCACCGCGTTCTCGTCGGAGAAACCGCTGGCCATCGCCGCCACCAGCTCCGTCAACGCCTGCTGCCCCCCGCGCTGATGGAGGAGCTTGATGGCGGACTCCACCTCGGCGAAGGCGAGCGCCGCCATCTCCTGGGTGGGCAGCTTGGCGATCGAGGGATGCATGGCGGCGAACGGGATCAGCTTGCGGTCCCGGGCCGCCCTGGTGAGCAGCGCCGTGGACATCTCGTCGACGGCCAGCCCGGGCGCGCCGCGCCAGCGCGTCTCGAGGAACTTCGCCAGGCCCTCCTGCAACCAGATGGGCACCCCGTTCCGTCCTTTGCGGGTGACGAGGTAGTGGACGAACTCGTGCGAGAGGGTGTCCAGCCACGCGTAGCCGCGCAGGAGCGCGCGCGGCGAGGTGATCATCAGGCGGCTGTACTTGCACAGCGCGATGGTGCCGCTCGCCTTGATCTCGGCCACCGTCAGCGGCGAGACGCGGGCCAGCGCCTGCGCCGTCTCGTACACTTCCACGCGGACCTTGCCCGGAGGCGAGTAGCCCAGGTCCTGCGTCAGAGCGGCGTGCGCCTTCTCCAGCGCTTCAAGCGCGTAGGGAACCAAGAGCGCGTCCTTCCCCGGCCGCGTGTACATGACGAAATGCGCGCTCTCGTGGGCCTCGTCGCCCTTCACCTCGTCGGCGGCGGCCTGGGCGAGCTTCGCCTGCGCCTCGAATCCGTCGATCCGCCCCGCGCCGCGCGAGCGCGCCTCGCCGAACGCGGTCACCGACTCGGCGTACTTGCCCTGCTCGAAGAGCACCCGCGCGCGGAAGTACGCCGCCGGGATCGAGCCCGGATCCTGGGACAAGAGATCGTCCAGACCGCGCTGCGCTCCCTCGATGTCCCAGGCCTCGAGGTCGGTATCGATCCGCTCCGCCAGCTGCGGCGTCGTCCGCGCCGCGGCAGACGGTCCGGCGAGCCCCACGGAGACGACGAGCAGAAGCGCCCAGCGCGCGCCGCCGCGAGCCGCGAGGCGCAAGCCGCAAGCCGGCCGCTTCACTTGACCAGCTCCTCGTAATACTGCTTCACGCGCTCCTGGTACTTCTCCGGGGCCTTCTGCTTCATCGCGTCGAGCAGCTCCTTGCGGAACTCCTGCGGCCCGCGCCCAGCCTCGGCATCGGGGATCTCGACCTTCTGCGTGTCCATGTCGCCCGATTCGTTCTCGCCCTGCTCGCCGGACGGCTCGCCCCAGGGCATCGGCATCCGCGGCCCGCTCTGGCCCTTCCCTCCGGCCTGCTTGGCCATCTGCTGCATGGCGTCCTCGAACTTCTGCAGCTGCTCGAGCGCCTGCTCCTCGCCGGCCTGCGCGCCGCGCGGCTCGCCCTGGCCCAGCCTCTGCTCCGCGCGCCCCATCCCCTCCTGGGCCTGCTGCAGCATCTGCTCGTGCTGGGGTCCGAAGATGGGCACCTTCCGGCCCACCTCGCCCAGCTGGTTACGCGCCTGCTGCAGGTCGTCGCCGATCTTCTTCTGCTCGGCTTGCTGGCGGAGCATCTCCTCCATCTGCTGCGGCGTTGACGGCTCGCCGCGGGGCATCGTCTGCTCCAGCTCGCTGACCACGTCGCGCAGCGGCGGCGCGGCGCTTTGAACACCCTTCATGCCGCGCTTGACCGCCTCCGGATCGCGCACGAACCCGGGGTAGCGCTGCGCGAGCTGCTCTTCCATCCCCAGCCGCGCCTGCAGCGTCTCCACCGCACGGAGGCTGCGCTCGGCTTGCTCCAGCGCCTCGGAGAAATCGCCGGACTCGAGCGCGCGGGAGAGATCGTCCACCCGCGACTGCGCCGCCTCCAGCACGTCCTCCAGCCCCATCCGTTCCGCCAGCTTGGAGTCGATCTGCTTCACGCCCTGGCGCGCCTGCTCCACCTTCTCGCGCAGTCGCTTCGCGAGCTCCTTGCCGCCGCGCTGATCGAACCGCTTCTGCTGCTGCGCGCCCATCTCCCGGCGGAGCTGGGCGGTGCGCTGCTGCAGCGCCTTCTCGCGCGCGGTGATCTCGCGCAGCTTCTGGGCCGCCTGCGACAGCTTCTGCGCCTCCTCGGAGTACTGCCCCCCCTGCTCGTCCTGGGCGCGCTGCGACAGGCCCTTCTCCAATTTCTCCAGATCCTGGCCGAGCTGGTCGAGCTGCTTCAACGCGTCGTCCACCTTCCCGCTCTGCAGCTTGCGCTGGATGTCGGAGAGCTGCGAGAGCAGGTCCTGCTGCCGCTCGACGTTCTCCATCGCCTCGGCGTTGAGGTGCTCGTCGCGGATGCCGCGCGCCATCTCCTGCATGCGCGCCATCAGCTCCTGGATGCGCTCGCGCATCCGCTCCACCTCGGAGAGGATCTGCCGCTTGGTCTCCTCGTCCGGCGCCCTGCGCAGCTTGTCCGCCAGCCGGGCCAGCTCGCGGCGGGAGGCGGCCAGCTCCTTGCCGATCTCCTGCATCGCATCGAGCCGCGCCTTGTCGAGCAGATCCTGCAGGTAGAGGATGTCCTTCTCCTCTTCGACGATCTCGGCTTGCAACGCGCGCGCGAAGTTCCGCTGCGCCCCGTCGAGCCCGGCGGATCCGCGGGAGAGCGGCGCGCGCGCCAGCGAGGTCCGCCGCACCGCCGGCCCCAGCGAGCTCGCGGCGTAGCGCAGCGCTCGTCCCACCTCGCGCGGCGCCAGCTTGTCCTTGATGAGCGCGGTCCCGGCCGCCTGCAGCTCCGAGACGAGCTGCAGCGCGCCTTGGTCCTTCGCGCCGGTCGCCGAGTACCAGCCGGAGGCGTCGGTAGCGGGCGCGGGCTTCTCCTCGATGCGGTCCGCCGCCAGGGCCAGCAGCCGTTCCCAGAGGGCCTGCGCGCGCAGCAGCGCCTCGCGGCTGTGCTCCGCCGCGGAGAACACCTTCAGCACCTGCGTGGCTGACGCGCCCCGCTGCGGCCCGTCCACCGCATCGTTGTCGCGGGCTTCCACGGCATACGTGAGCTTGTCGCCCGCGCGAAGCCGCAAGGGCGACAGCTCCCACGCGTAGGTCCCCCGCAGCCGCCGCGCCGCCTGCGCCGGCGTCTGGAGCACCACGCGCTCTTCCTTTCCGCCCGCGAGCTGGAAGAGCAGCGCCACCTGCGAGAGGCCGTAGTCGTCCGTCGCCGACCAGTTGACCACCACCCGGCCCTGGGGCTCGACTTCCAGCGTCTTCTCCGAGGGAGCTTCGATGGTCACCTGGGGCGGCTGATCGGCGACGATCTCGACCGGTCGCTCGGGGCCCTGGGCGAGGGTGCGACCCTTCGCGTCGAGGAAGCGGAAGCTCCAGCGTCCCGGCTGGGTCAGCGTCAGCGAGCCCGAGAGCTGCCGGCGCCCGGGGCCCTGCGCGAGCAGCTTGACCGGCTTGCCGTTCATCACCGCGACCGCCTCCGCCAGATCGCGGTCGGCGCGGGCGGTGATGTGCGCCTCGGTGCCGCGAGGCGCGCGCAGGTCTCCCGCGGTCCCTTCCTCGGTGCGGGCAGGCAGTCCGGTATATTGTGGGTACAGGTAGGTGATGGTCAGATCGCCGACGATGGGAGACAGCTCCGGCGGGGGCGCGGCGGCGTCGCCTCCGCGCAGCCGCGAGAGCCCCAGCGCCAGGCGGCGAGGCGCGGCAAGCTGGAAAATCCCGGCCACGATCAGCGCTCCGGCGAAAACCGCCAGCGGAAGCCCGGCCGAGCGCAGCGGAAGCTTGCGGCGGACGTCGAGCGAACGGGCCTGGTCCGCGGCGCGGACGTGCAAGAGCGAAAGAAGGTCGCGCGAGATTCCCGGCTGCTCCGGCGCTCGCGACAGCTCGACGCTGGAGAGCAACTCCGACGAGCCCAGGAGGAGCCGGGCCAGCGCCACGTCGTCCCGTGCCGCCGCGCGCTGCAGCGGAGAGCGGAGCGAGAACGCCACCACGCCCGCCACCGCGAGCAAGAGCAGCACCGCGGCCACGCCGCGCGCCACCATCGCCGGAGCGAACGAGCCCAGGAGCGCTCCGGCGCACACCGCCATCACCGCGCCCGCGGCGAAGAGCGCAAAACCGCGCAGGACCGCGAGCCCGCGCGCGCGCCGCCGCGCCCGCCCCAGCCGCGCGTCGATCTCGCGCCGGGCGGTCAGCCCCTGCTCGGCCAGCGCGGACAGCCGGGAGGAAAGGAGCCCGCCCAGCTCGGGGATCTCGGGTATTGGCTGCGGGAGTTGCATCGGACCGGCCAAGGGT
>Ga0209690_1000408_pt1 | contig 22765 bp, 19 predicted proteins | sample GraSoiAngelo_150_FD_186164 | JGI IMG/M metagenome (GOLD analysis project Ga0209690, IMG submission 186164) | Grasslands soil microbial communities from the Angelo Coastal Reserve, California, USA - 14_1009_09_40cm (SPAdes) (version 2) | ecosystem: Environmental > Terrestrial > Soil > Grasslands ... | reverse complement strand
GCCCGGCGCCGGCGTCGGGCAGCGCGACGAACGCCGAGTCGGACCGCATGATCCGCTGCGCGCTCGTCAGCACCGCGGTGAGGACGTCGGGCAGCTCGAGGTTCGACACGAGCGAATTCGTGAGCTCGAGCAGGAGCGTCAGCCGATCCTGTTCCTTCCGTAGCTGCTCATGGCTCAGCGCGTTATCGAGCACAAGCGCGATCTCGTCGGCGACGACCGTCAGCAGGCGGACGTCAGCGTCGGAGTATGCATTGGCGCGTCGCGAGCCGATCTCGAGCTCTCCCAGCGACCGGTAAGCCGTCGTCATCGGCACCGCGCAGACCGATGGGAAATCCTGGGGCGCGACATCCGACGGAACAGTGCCCTCATTCTCCAGCATGTGCCAGCAGGGCTTACTCGTGAGGTCCCCGTTCAACGACAGACGCACGCGATCGAAGGCCAGCCAGCGGCGCAGAGCGTCGGGAATAGTCCGCAACAGCTCCTCGACGTTTCGTGGCCCCTTCAGGGCGTGAAGGATTCCGAGCGTCATGCCGCGCCCTCGAGCATCGATCCGATAAGGCGTCCCATCTCCTACCTCCCCTACCTGACCCCCGTCGCGGCAGCAGGACCATGGTGACAGGACGTTCGTGGTTTGCGCGGCTCGACACGCCCTCTTGGCGTCGCCCGCCGATCTGGCTAGCGATTGGGACGCCGGCATCCGCGTCCGGGCGACGCGCGCGACAGGTTTCCGCAAGAATCGGACAGGCGAGTCCCAGTCCGGCGCTAGGTCCACGGCCGCATGCTCGGGCCTCGGCTCCCGCGAAGCTTTCCCGCCCGAGGTGTCGGAAGCCGTCGATCGCCTCTGGATCGAGCCCACGCTCACCCGAACCGTGAACGGATGCCCCGCCCATGTCCCGTTCGATGTCTACATTGCGTTCCTGGACACGCCAGAGGTGACCGCCGCCGCGGCGCGCTTCCGAGGGATCGGGAGCTATGAGATCCAGGCACTCTGAACCTCGAGCCACCGGGGGGATGTGGTCAATCCGACGCTCACGGCCTACGTATACATCGACAACCGCGTCGCCGCCGCCCTCGCCAGAACCCTCATCACGTCCTTCGGGTTCGTGGCCGACCGTCAGCTCGGCGAGGGGCTTCGCGTCACGGCGGAAGTCGCCGAGTGGGCGGTCGACCGATCAGGCGGCTTCTGCGAGTGGCTCGCCCGCGAACCGCTTCCGTCCGCGCGACGCGCCCGCATCCTGGTCGCCCTTCCCGCGTGCTCAGCACGCCTGAGCCCGGAAGCATCGGGGCGGATCCAAAGTCCCTGATTTGCGGACCCTACCTACACGCCGCGCGCGGCGCGTCCGGCCCCTTGCGCGGGACTAACGTGCAGGCGAAGGTGGCGGGCTGCGTGCGGTACTCGACAAGGAGGGCTTCCAGGCGCTGGAGTGTACGCTCGCGCCGGGCGAGGCCGATGCCGTAGACGGCGAGATCGTTGACGAGACGCGTGTAGAAATAGTGCTCGGCGTCGCCGGAGCCCGCCTGCGCCACACACGGTGAGGGCTTCTGGGCAACCCTGAGCTGGGAGCCGAATGCGCGGACGAACTCGGCGAGCACCGGCTCTTCGCGCAGGTCGCGGGGGACCTCAGGGAAACGGGCGAAGAACTCCTCGACGGTCATCGGGCCCGGTGCCACGCGCACCCGGTCTTCGAGGTCACGCGAGAAACGGATCTGCATGCCGTCCACCTCCAAGCGCGATTATACTTTTCAGATCACCAGTGGCATACAACGCGTGGTTCCAGTGCATCAACGGCTGCCCCGGCCAGTTCGACCTCCGCGAGGTCATCTACCGGTGCCCCACGTGCGGCGACCTCCTCGAGGTCCAGCACGACATGGACGCGCTGCGCTCGCGATCAGCCGCCGCGTGGATGCAGCTCTTCAAGGACCGCACCCACGGCAACGTCTATCCGTACGGGTCAGGCGTCTGGAGCAAGAAGGAATGGGTCGTGCCCTTCATCGACAACGAGAACATCGTTTCGATGTACGAGGGCAACTCCAACCTCCTGTGGGCCGACCGTTACGGCAAGCAGCTCCACGTCGAGGACCTGTGGATCAAGCAGTGCGGCAACTCGCACACCGGATCGTTCAAAGATCTCGGCATGACGGTCCTCGTGTCGATCGTGAAGCAGATGATGGCGAGTGGCGTACCGATCGACGCCGTGGCGTGCGCGTCGACGGGTGACACGTCGGCGGCCCTCGGCGCCTATTGCGCGGCGGCGGGCATTCCAGCCGTCGTGCTGCTGCCGAAGGACAAGGTCTCGATCGCGCAGCTCGTGCAGCCGCTCGCCAACGGTGCGCTCGTGCTCTCGCTCGACACGGACTTCGACGGCTGCATGGCCGTCGTCCAGGAGATCACGAAGGAAAAGCGGATCTATCTGGCCAACTCGATGAACAGTCTTCGGATCGAGGGCCAGAAAACCGTCGCCATCGAGATCGTGCAGCAATTCGACTGGGAAGTGCCGGACTGGATCGTGATCCCCGGCGGCAACCTCGGCAACGTGCACGCGCTCGGACAGGGCTTCGTGATGATGCACGAGCTCGGGTTGATCAACAAGCTCCCTCGGATATGCCTCGGGCAGGCCGAGCGGGCCAATCCCCTCTACCGCTCGTTCCAGGACGACTTCAGGACGTTCGAGCCGGTGACCGCGAAGCCGACGCTTGCCATGGCGATCCAGATCGGCAATCCGGTCAGCGTGAAACGCGCGATCCGCACGCTGCAGAGGTTCAACGGCGTAGTGGAGCAGGCGACGGAGCAGGAACTGGCCGACGAAGCGGCGCGCGCGGACCGCACCGGCATGTTCAACTGCCCTCACACCGGCGTGGGCCTCGCCGCGCTGCGCAAGCTCGTCGATCGCAAGCTCGTCCGCGCGAACGATCGCGTGGTCGTCATCTCCACGGCCAACGGCCTGAAGTTCGCCGACCAGAAGGCCGCGTATCACATGGGCGCGCTCGAGGGAATCAAGCCGACGCATCGCAACAAGCCCGTCGAGCTGCCGGCGGATCCCAAGCGCGTCGCCCGCGCCATCGCGCGCCACGTCGACAAAGCGAAGCTGCTGGCGTCCTGATGAGCGACCCGCTCGAGCCACCGAAGAAACCGCTCGGACCGAGCACGATGTCGGTGCACGGTGGCGAGCCGCGCCGGAAGCCGGCGCACTCGCTGACGACGCCGATCGTCCAGACGGCGACGTACACGTGGGCGTCGAGCCAGGAAGTGAAGGACCACTTCGACGGCAAGATCGAGGAGCGCATCGGCTACGGCCGGTACGGCAACCCGACACAGCGCATCGCGGAGTCGAAGCTCACTGCGCTCGAGGGCGCCGGCGACTGCCTCCTGTTCTCGAGCGGCATGGGCGCCATGACGACCGCGCTCCTCGCGCTGCTCTCACGCGGTACGCACGTCGTCGTGACCGACGACAGCTACCGGCACACGCGTCAGTTCCTCAACGGCATGCTGCCGCGCTACGGCGTCGAGGTGTCCACCGTCCCCGCGGGCGACTACGAAGCGCTGGAAGACGCGATCAAGCCGACGACCCGCGTGCTCGTGAGCGAGTCGCCGACCAATCCCTACAATCGGATCCTCGATCTCGAGCGCTTCGCGGCGATCGGGCGCAAGCATCGCGTGAAGACCATCATCGATGCCACGTTTGCCACCCCGTACAACGCGCGGCCGCTCGAGTGGGGTGTGGACCTCGTCATGCATTCCGCGACGAAGTATCTCGGCGGCCACAACGACCTGCTCGCGGGTGCCGTGCTCGGCTCGCGCGATCTCGTGGGAGGCATCCGCGCCTTGCAGGCGACGACGGGCGCGACCGTGGATCCGTTCGCCGCCTATCTGCTCGTGCGCGGCCTCAAGACGTTCGCGCTCCGCATGGAACGCCAGAACACCAACGCGCAGGCGCTGGCGGAATTCCTCGCCGCCCACCCTCGAGTGTCGGCGGTCCACTACGCGGGACTGCCGAGCCACCCTGGCCACGACGTCGCGAAGAAGCAGATGCGCGGGTTCGGTGGCGTGGTGTCGTTCGAAGTGCGCGGCGATCTGGACACGGCTTCGCGGGTGGTCGACGCGTGCACGATCCCCTATATCGCCGCGTCCCTCGGCGGCGTGGAAAGCCTCATCGAGCAGCCGGCGATCATGAGCTTCTACGAGCTGACGACCGAGGAGCGCCTCGAGATCGGCATCAAGGACAACCTCATTCGTTACGCCGTCGGCATCGAGGATACCGACGACCTCATGGCCGACCTCGCGCAAGCCCTCGACCGAGCGTTCGGCGACTGACCCAGGAGACAGGGCCGAATGAGGGACGGTCGCATGGTGACGACGCGCCGGCAGTGTTGCCTCGGGCTCCTGGCCGCGCTGATGGCGCCGGCTCTCGTGGGTTGTGGAACCGGATCGTCGCGGCCCTCGCTGGTCTCGGCGAAGAAGGAGCGAGAGCTCGGGCAGGAGGCGGCGAACGAGGTCGAGCAGACCGTGGGGCTCGTGCAGGATCCCGTGCTCCTCGGGTACGTGCGCGAGATCGGGCGGCGGCTCGCCCTCCAGGCCGCGCCGCCGGAGGCGTCATATGAGTTCCACGTCGCCGATGACTCCGAGCCCAACGCGTTCGCCCTTCCCGGCGGATTCGTCTACGTCACGCGGGGTATCCTGGCCCTCGTCAACAGCGAGGACGAGCTGGCCGGCGTCATAGGGCACGAGATGGGCCACGTCGTGGCCCGCCATTCGGTACGGCAGCTCGAGGCTTCGACTCCATTCGCTCTGCTCTTCGGCGTGCCGAGCGCGATCGTGGGCGTCGTGAGCCCCGCGCTTGGTGGGATCCTCGGCGGCGTCGGTCAGCTCGCGAGGGGGGTCGCCCTGGCGCCCTACAGCCGCGAACAGGAGCGCGAAGCTGACCGGATCGGCATCGATCTGGCCGCGCGCGCCGGATGGGATCCCGCGGGGCTGCCGTCCATGCTGAGGACGCTGGAGCGCGAGCAGGCGCTGGCCGGCAGTGACCCGTCGCGGATCAGCTTCTTCGCCAATCACCCGGCGACGCCGGAGCGCGTCAAAGACACGACGGCGGCGGCGCGGACCCTGACGCGCGGGATCGCGCGCCCTATCGTTGCGACCCGGCCGGCGTTTCTCGCGCGTCTCGACGGCCTCGTGGTGGGCCCGGATCCAGCCAGCGGCCTCTTCGTTGGCAACGCGTTCCAGCATCCCGACTTCGGCCTGTCTCTCGAGATGCCCGCGGGATGGAAGACGAAGAACAGCCCCGCGGCCGCGATCGCCGTGCGGCCGAACGGCGGTGCGGCCGTCGCGCTCCAGCACGCCGCCGAGGGCGACGACCCCGTGAAGGGGGCGGGCGAGGATGGTCTCGACGCGAAGCTGGTGGGCCAGCTCACGCGAAGAACGATCTCCGGGCTGCCGGCCGCCCAGCTGATCGCGCAGGACGGCGACACGCGAATGCACCTCACGTGGATCGCTCACCAGCATCACGTGTTCAGGGTGACCGGCGTCGCCGGCATCCGGGACTTCGAGAGCCATCGCGAGACCTTCGCGCGAACGGCATCGAGCTTCCGCGCGCTTCGCGCTGACGAACGTGAGCGCATCATGGAGACGCGCCTGCGTTCCCGGCCGCTACGCGCGGGCGAGACGCTTGCGGCATTCGTCGCCCGGACCGGCGGGGTCTGGAACGTCGACCAGACCGCGGTCGCGAACGGTGTCGCAGTCGACACGAAGCTGGAGGAAGGGTTCGCGACGAAGGTGCCGATCCGTCAGCGCTACCCCGGGCGGCAGCCAGCGAAGTGAATCGTCGGCAGGATGAAGCGGACGCCCGCCACGGCCCGAACGAAGCGTACGTCGAGCGTCATGCGACCTCCTAGCGCACGACGGGCCCGGTGTCTGGGCGGTCGCTCTTCAACGGCGGCAGCACGTCGCCGGGGTCGAGGCCCAGCTCGAACATGCCGAGCGTCGACAGGCAGAAATCGCGGGGTGGGAACTGTACGGGGGCGACGGCTCCGTCGCGAAAGAATCGCTCGAGGGGCGAGGTCTTGAACAGCGCGTGGGCGCCGCCCAGGGTCATGGCCGTCCGCGTGACCCGGGTGACTGCCTCGCCCACGAAGTACTTGGCCCGGTAGAGCGCCGACAAGGTCGCCGGCGTCGGACCCTGGGTGTCGCTGAGCCAGGCGGCATAGTGCGTCAAGAGGCGCGCGGCCTCCAGATCGACGCTCATCTCTCCCACCTGCCGCCGGACGTCGGGGTGATAGGCGAGCGACTGCGTGAAGCCGGGTGGCGTTCGGCCCTTCACGGTCTCGCTGATGGCGCGATACGCCGCGACGCCGATGCCGAGGTACACGGGCGTGTAGGACCCCCAGAACCAGTTGGCGCCATCGCGCCGGAACGGCAGGACGTCCTCCGTCCGGAGCAGCAGCGCCTCGTCTGGCACGAAGCACTCCTCGAGCGTCATGAAGTCGCTGCGGGTGGCGCGCATGCCCAGCGTGTCCCACACCAGATCGACCTTGCGTCCCGGCGCGTCGGGCGGTACCAGCAGGAACATCGCCGCCGCGTTCGAGGTGGCGTCGTCGGGTCGGGCCAGTACCATCACGTGGTCGGCGACGGCAATCATCGAGGCGAACGCCTTGCGCCCCGTGAGGCGGTATCCGCCGTCGACGCGCCGGGCTCGCGTGAGCGGCACCGGCGTACCGACCAGCCCCGAAGTCGTAGGCTCGGAGAAATTGCCGCCGATGAGCTTGCCCTCGTGGACCACCATCTTCGCGAGTCGTTCCCTGGTGGCAGGCGGCACGAGCGGGCTCTCCATCATCGGCCCGACGACGGAGAGGTGCATGTTGAAGGACAGCGCCGTCGAGGCGCAGCCCTGCGCTAGCTCTTCGGCGGCGAGCGACCAGCCCAGCAGACCCACGTCGGCGCCACCGAGCTCGACCGGGACGTTGAGCCCGTAGAAGCCGGCGTCACGCAGGGTAGCATAGTTCTCGACGGGGTCGCTGGCCTCCCGATCGTGCTGGGCTGCGCGGGTGGCGAAGTCGGCGGCCAGGCACCGCGCCCGGTGCTGCAGGTCCCTCTGCGCCGGCGTGACGTGAAACTCCATTCGGAGCTCTCCTACTACCCGCGAGTCAGCGTGAACCCCTCGTATCCCTTGGCGGCGACGCCGTCGCAGATCTGCCGATAGGCGCCGACTCCGCCGATGTAGGGCATGAAGACGCGCGGCTTGCCCGGAATGTTGGCGCCCATGTACCAGGAATTGGCGCGCGGATAGAGCGTGGCGTGGCCGATTTCGTTGACGTGGGCGACCCACGCCTCTTGCGCGGCGGCCGTGGCCTCGATCGTCTCGTGACCCTGAGCGCGCATGCGCTCGATACAGTCGGCGATCCAGTCGACGTGCTGCTCGATGGACACGATCATGTTGCTGAGCACGGAGGGGCTGCCGGGGCCGGTGATGGCGAACAGGTTGGGAAACCCTGCCACCGTGAGCCCCAGGTACGTCCGCGGTCCTTCCGTCCACGCCTCGTTCAGCCTGCGACCGGCACGCCCGCGGATGTCGATGCTCAGCAGCGCGCCGGTCATGGCGTCGAAGCCAGTGGCGAACACGATGCTGTCGAGCACGTACGCGGCCTCCCGCGTCCGGAGGCCATCTTGTGTGATCGCCTCGATCGGCGCCCGCCGGATGTCCACCAGGGTGACGTTGTCGCGATTGAACGTCTCGTAGTAGCCCGTGTCGACGCACATGCGTTTGGTGCCGACCGGATAGTCCTTGGGCAGGAGGACCTCGGCCACCGTGGGGTCGCGAACCGCGGCACGAATCTTCTCGCGGCAGAACTCGGCGGCCGTCTCATTGGCGTCCTTGTTGGTCAGCAAGTCTACGTAGGTCGCGGTAAAGCCGAGGCCGCCGCGGCCCCACCGCGTCTCGTACTCGCGCCGCCGCTCCTCGGGCGTTACCGCGAGCGCGGAGGCGTCGCTGCGCTCCACGACGAGGCCGACGCGCGACTCGCGCGCCTGGCGCCGGAAGTCGGCGTAGCTCGCCTTCACCTGTCGCTCGAAGTCCGGGTCGAGAGGTGCGTTGCGGGCCGGGACGCTGAAGTTCGGCGTGCGCTGGAAGACGAACAGGTGCGCCGCCTGCTCGGCGATGAGTGGGATCGACTGGATGGCCGAGGAGCCGGTGCCGATCACCCCGACCCGCTGGCCGCTGAAGTCGGCACCCTCATGCGGCCAGCGTCCCGTGTGATACGTGGTACCCCGGAAGCTTTCCCGCCCCGGGAACTTCGGCACTTGAGCCGTCGACAAACACCCGGTCGCCATGATGCAGAAGCGCGCCGACACGCGATCGCCGCGGTCGGTCGTGACGGTCCATCGCCGGCCGGCCTCGTCGAAGGTCGCAGCGGTCACCCGGGTCGAGACCTGGATGTCGCGCCGCAGGTCGAAGCGGTCGGCGACGTGATTGATGTAGGTCAGAATCTCCGGCTGGGAGGCGTACCGCTCGCTCCACTTCCATTCCTGCTGCAGCTCGTCCGAGAACGAGTACGAATAGTCCATGCTCTCGACGTCGCAGCGCGCGCCCGGGTAGCGATTCCAGTACCAGGTGCCGCCGACGCCGTCGCCAGACTCGAAGACGCGGGCCGACAGCCCGAGCTGGCGCAGGCGGTGGAGCATGTAGAGCCCGGCGAATCCGGCCCCGACGATGACCGCGTGGAGATCAGGCATGTGCTCGCGATTATACGCAGGGAACGCTCGGGTCGCCGGTAAGCCCGATCGCGAAGGGTCGGAACCGCGGTAAACTTCGCCGATCAGGAGGAACCCATGGCAGACGCGCCGATCCTCACGAATCCGCTGAAACAGATGATGAAAGCCGGCAAGGTGGCGCTCGGCATGAACGTGCGCCTCGCGCGCTCGGGCGATATCGCACGCATCGCGAAGTCGAGCGGCCACGACTTCATCTTCATCGACGGCCAGCACGCAATCTTCAGCCTGGAGACCATCGCGCACATCGCGCACACCGCGCTCGGCTGCGGCATCACGCCTCTCGCTCGCGTCAAGAGCGTCGACGACCAGGACGTGCAGGTGCTGCTGGACAACGGCGTGATGGGCATCGTCTACCCGGACGTCAACACCGCCGCCGAAGCGCGCCGGGCGGTCGCTCGTGCCAAGTTTCCACCGATCGGAAAGCGCTCCGCCGCGGGCGCATACCCGATGTTCGACTACCGTCCGGTGTCCGCCAGCCAGACGGTGTCGGCGCTGAACGACGCCACCTTGGTGGTGTGCATGATCGAGACGCCCGAAGGAGTGAACAACGTCGAAGAGATCGCCAAGGTGGACGGCGTGGACGTGATCCACATCGGCGCCAACGATCTTCTGACCGCGATGGGCAAACCCGGCGCCTTCGGCGACCCGGAGGGCGCGAAGGCGATCGACCGCGTCATCTCCGCCGCCATTGCGAACGGCAAGATCGCCGGGATGGGCGGCGACCGCCACATCCCGCGTCAGATCGAGTACATCCGCAAGGGCGCACGCTTCCTCACGACCAACAGCGAGATCGCGTTCATTCTCGCCGAAGCCACGCGCGTGACGACGGAGCTGCGGCGCGCGATGGCGGAGAAGTAGGCGCGTCAGGCGTGGGTCGCTATTTGGCCTCCCGCAACGCCGCGTCGACCAGCGCGTCCATCATCCAGCGCACCACCGCCTCGGTCTCGCGATCGGTCGCGCCGCAGATGTCCTTGAGGATGATCATGGGCTCGATACCGTAGACGACCGCCAGCGCCTTGAGCAAGCGCTGGTACGTGCGGGGCTTCATTCGCTTTTTCAGCGGCTGAAGCGTGGTGGCGAGGATCTCGGTCCGTTGCCCACGGCGGAACGGCTCCTCCTCGAGCAGCCCCGCGGCTTCCAGAGCTTGGTGCTCGAGCGCCAGCTGGAGCGCGGCGCGCATGTGCGGCTCGTACTCGGCGAAGCGCGAATAGGTGCGGTCGAGCAGCTCATGGAGTCGCTGCTTGGCGTCACCGTGCTGCGGCACCGCGCGCCGGACCGGCCCCAGCGCTTCGGCGATCACCGCGCTCACCACCTTCGAGCGCGAGCGAAAATAGCGGTACGCCGTCGCCCGGGAAACCCCTGCACTTTGCGCCACTTCCGCCACCGACGGGATGTGCCCGCGTTGCACCAGCCGAACCGCTTCATCGAGCCAGGCGGCGAAACACCCGGCCGCGGTGGCCCGTGCCGAGATCGGGGAGGACGTAGAAGGGTCTGGCGCCCTTCGCCATTTGGCGGTAGTCTGACACACCTAATTGAGATGGGTGTCTCAATTAGCCCAGTGCGGCAACGCGGCCTCCTGGAGGGGCGATGTTCGTCGAGCGCATGGCCGTCGAGATCGAGGGCGAGGGCGAGCCGGTGGTCATGATCCACGGTCTCGGCGGAACGTCCAACACCTTCACCCCCCTGCTCGCCGCCTTTGGGCGCCACCGGACGATTCGATTCGATCTGCCCGGATCGGGACGATCGCATCGGGTCGAAGGTCCGCTCTCGGTCCAGCTGTTCGTCGAGCGAGCGCTCCTCGTCATGCAGAGGGCCGACGTCGAGCGCGCGCACGTCGTCGCCCATTCGATGGGCACGATCGTGGCGGCGCACCTCGCCGCCGCGGAACCCGGGAAGGTGGCGAGCCTCACGTTGTTCGGCCCCCTGCTCGCGCCGCCCGACCCGGCGCGCACCGCGATCCGGGCCCGCGCCGCCGAGGCGCGCAAGGGCGACATGCAGCCGATCGCGGACGGGCTGCTCCGCTCGAGCGTCTCGGCTGAAACGAGGGCCAAGCGACCTGCGGCCCTCGCCTTCGTCCGCGAGTCGCTGATGCGCCAGGATCCCGAGGGCTACGCGCGCAGCTGCGAGGCCCTCGCCGACATGCAGTCCGCGGACACGTCCAGGATCGCGTGCCCCGCGCTGCTCGTCACCGGCGACGAGGATGTGGTCGCCCCACCCCAGGCGGTCCGGATGATGGGTGAGCGGATAGCCGGGAGCCGCGTCGAGGTGCTGCGCGGCTGCGGGCACTGGGCGCCCGTGGAGAAGCCCGAGGAATGCACAGGGTTGCTGAAGAGATTTCTTCTCGAGAGGAGCTCGACATGGCGAACGTCCTTTTCACGAACGTACGCATAATCGACGCCACCGGCACGCAACCCTACCAGGGCGAGCTGCTGGTGCACGGCAACCGCATCGCCCGCATCGGGCGTGGCACGCGCAGCCTCCCCACCGCCGGGGTGGCGGTGATCGACGGGGCCGGCGCGACCCTGATGCCCGGCATGTGCGAGGCGCACACGCATTTCGGCTGGACCAACTCCAAGACGCTGGACGCCATCCAGAAGATGCCGCACGAGGAGCACACCTTGTGGGCGGCGCAGGTGGCCAAGCTCTACCTCGACCACGGCTGGACGTCCTGCGTCGGCGCGGCGACGCCCAAGCCGCGACTCGATTGCGTGATTCGCGATGCCATCAACTCGGGGCAGATCCCGGGCCCGCGCTACCTCGCGGCGAGCCAGGAAATCACCGTCACCGGCTCGCTCGGCGACGACATGCTGCCGCATCTGCCGTTCCCGGAGATGTCCTTCGGCTGCGTGGTCGATGGCCCCGAGGGGATGCGGAAGGCCGTGCGCATGTTCCTCAAGTACGGCGTCGACCAGGTGAAGCTCAATCTCTCGGGCGACAACCTGGTGCCGGGTGCCGATGCGCGTACCAGCTGGATGAGCGACGAGGAAGTGGCGGTGGCGGCTCGCGAGGTGAAGGTGCGTGGCAAGCGCCTCGCTTCACACGCGCGCTCGAGCGAATCGGTGAAGCAGAGCCTGCGCCACGGCGTCGAGGTGATCTACCACGCGAGCTTTGCCGACGAGGAAGCGCTCGACATGATGGAGGCGCACAAGGACAAGATCTTCGTCGCGCCCGGCCTCTCCGTGATCATTCGCCTGCTCTACGAGGGCGAGGTGGTCGGCGTCACGAACGCAATCGCGAAGGACATGGGCTACGAGCTCGAGCTGGAGGCGGCGGTGAAGAGCATGAAGGCGATGCTCAAGCGCGGCATCCGCGTGCTGCCCGGCGGCGATTACGGCTTCGCCTGGGCGCCGCACGGCGAGAACGCGAAGGACCTCGAGTACTTCGTCAAATACCTCGGCATGACCCCGATGGAGACCCTCATCTCGGCCACGCGCTGGGGCGGGCAGATCATGATGAAGAAGGACCTCGGCGAGCTCCGCGAGAGCTGGCTCGCCGACCTGCTGCTCGTCGACGGCGACCCGCTCGCGAACATCTCGATCCTCCAAGACAAATCCAAGCTGCTCGCGATCATGAAGGACGGTGAGTTCGCGAAGGCCCCGGAGATCCGCTCCGCCCGGAGCCGGTTCGTGGCATGACGCGACAGTTCGTCGCATGACGCGATTCTGGAGGTGGTTCTGGGCGCTCCTGATCGGCGTGCCGATCATGGCGCTCTCGGCCTGGGGGCTGCAGGACAATGCGCGCCTCTTCGTCATCACGCTGCTCAACGGGCTGACCCTGGCGTCGCTCTACTTCATCGTCGCCAGCGGATTCACGTTGGTGTTCGGCCTCATGCGCAACGTCAACCTCGCACACGGCTCGCTGTACCTGCTCGGCGGCTATCTCGGATTCTTCGCGGCGCAGCTCACCGGCTCCTGGCTGGTCGCGCTCGCGGTGGGCTTCGCGGCCGCGGCGGTGGTCGGCCTCGTCATGCAAGTATCGATCTTCCGTTTCATGCTCGGTCAAGATTTGAGACAGACCATGGTCACGATCGGCCTGTCGATCGTGATCGCCGACTGCCTGATGTGGGCGATCGGCGCCCAGGTGCACCAGATGTCCCCTCCGCCGTGGCTCGACGGGCCCATCCGCAACATCCCGGTGATCAGGGCCTACTCGACCTACCGGCTCTCGCTGCTGCCGATCGGCATCGTGATCGGCGTGGCGCTGTGGTTGTTCCTCAACCGGACGCGGGTCGGCATGATGATTCGCGCCGGGGTCGACGACCGCGGGATGCTCGCGGCCGCAGGCGTCAACGTCAATCTGGTATTCGCGACCACCTTCGCGATCGGCGCCGGCCTCGCCGGCTTTGGCGGCGTCATCGGGGCGGTCGAGCTGTCGATGGTGCCCGGCGAGGACACGCGGTTGCTGCTCGCCTCGCTCGTGGTCGTGATCGTCGGCGGGATGGGAAGCGTGATCGGAGCGGCCATCGGCGCGGCCATCTTCGGCCTCGCCGAGACGTACGGCCTCGCCTACGCGCCCACCTACAGCGTCGTGTTCACCTTCGTGATCCTGGTGCTGGTGCTCGCCTTCCGCCCGCGCGGCATCCTCGGGAGACCGGCGTGAGCGCGGCCAACTGGCGCGGGGCGATGAACGCCCAGCACCGGGCTCAGGGCGCGAACGCGCCCGTCCCTTCCGCATACGCCGCCCGTGTCCCACGGCCCGCGCGGCTGCGGCTCCAGAATCCCCTTCGCGTGCGGCATCTCCTGGTTCTCGCGTTTCTGATCGCCTACCCCTGGTTCGCGACGCCGTTCTTCACGTACCAGATCGGCGCGCAGTCGCTGGCGCTGGGGTTGATCGCGCTGTCGCTGACGTTCCTCGGTGGCTACGGCGGCATGATCTCGCTCGCGCAGATGACGGTGGCCGGCATCGCCGGCTACATGGTGGCGATCTTCGGCACCTCGGCCACCGACGGCGTGAGCCTGCGCTGGCCGTGGTGGCTCGCGGTGCTGATCGGAATCGTAGTGGCGACGGGCGCCGCCGCGTTCATCGGCTGGCTCTCGGTCCGCACCGAGGGCATTTACACGATCATGATCACGCTCGCGATCGGCGTCGCGTTCTACTACCTGGTGCTCCAGAACTACGCCGTCTTCAACGGCTTCCAAGGCACGCAGAAGGTGTTCCCGCCGACGCTCGCTGGCGTCTACTGGCGCGACGCGACGCCGTTCTACTATCTCGCGCTGTTCTGGGCGCTGGCCGGATACCTCTTCGTGGTCTACCTGTTGCGCTCGCCGTTCGGCATCGCGCTGCAGGGAATCCGCGACAACCCGCGCCGCATGCACGCGCTCGGCTTCAACGTGACCGCCCACCGCGTGACGGCCTATGCGGTCGCCGGCGCGATCGCCGCGGTGGGCGGGGTGCTGTTCACCTGGTACAACGGGCTGGTCACGCCCGGCTCGGTGGGGACGAGCTGGCTCATCAACATTTTGATCATCGCAGTGCTCGGTGGTATGCGCCACCCGGTCGGCGCATTTCTCGGCGCGATCGTCTTTGTGCTGCTGCAGAACTTTGCCATCGACGTCATCGATCGCGAGCGCTTCAACCTGGTGATCGGCGCGGTATTCCTCGTGATCGTCCTGTTCTCGAACGACGGTTTGCTCGGATGGTGGTCCGCCTTGAGCGTTCGGCTGTCAACTCAAAGAGGAGAGACCAGATGGAGCTCAGCAAGAAGACGGTTGTACGCACGCTAGCCGTGGCCCTGATAGTCGCCGCGTTCGGCGCCGGCGCGTTCGCGCAGGCGCCGCCGGTCAAGATCGGCCTGCTGGCCACGCTCGAGGGCCCGTTCGCCGCCGGCGGCCAGGACGGCATACGCGGCGCCGAGCTCGCCGTGCGCCAGCGCAACGGCGTGGTGGCCGGCCGCAAGATCGAGATCGTCAAGGCGTCGTCCGACGCCAAGCCCGACGTCGCGGTGAACGCGACGCGCAAGCTGGTCGAGCAGGACAAGGTCGACATCATGGTCGGCCCGCTTTCGGGCTCTGAGGGCATCGCGGTCAAGGAGTACTCGAAGACCCAGCCCAACATCACCTTCATCAACGGCTCCTCGGGCGCGCAGGCGACGACGCTCGTCAATCCGTCGCCGAACTTCTTCCGCTTCAACACCGATGGCGGCCAGTGGATGGTCGGCCTCGGCAAGGCCGCGCTCGACAAGGGCTACAAGAAGGTGATGGTGATCGCCGAGGACTACGCCTTCCCCTATTCGCAGGTGCAGGGCTTCATGACCGAGTACTGCAAGCTGGGCGGCAAGGTGCCGGTCAAGGCGTGGGTGCCGCTCGGCGGCAAGGACTACGCCTCCGTGATCGCGCGCATCCCGAAGGACGTGGACGCGCTGGCGGTGGTGCTCGGCGGCGCGGACGCGGTGAACTTCCTGAACCAGTACGAGCAGGCGGGCGGCGACAAGCCGATCATCGGCGGCTCGATCACCGTCAGCCAGGACATCCTGAACTACAAGGGCAAGCGCCGCGACTCGCTGGTCGGCACGATCGCCGGCGCGCCGATCGCGGACGCGTACGACGCTCCCGAGTTCAAGGCGTTCGTCGCCGACTACAAGAAGAACTTCCCGGACGGCTACCCGAGCCCCTCGCTGTTCGCGCTCGTCTACTACATCAACATGAAGGCGACGCTCGACGGTCTGGACATCGTGAAGGGCGACCTCTCGGACGGCCAGAAGAAGTACCGCGACACGCTCTCGAAGATGACGCTCAAGACCCCGGTTGGCGACGTGAAGCTCGACGCGAACCGGCAGGCGATCGGCACGACGTTCATCACGGAAGTGGTGAAGGACGCGCAAGGGAATCTCTACAACAAAGTGCTCCGGAAGATCAGACGCTCGGCCTGCCGCCGGCCGAGTTCAAGGTCGGTTCGCGCGACGAGCCGAACTGTCCATAGTGGGGGGTCCAGAAATGACCCCCCACGCCCCCCAACGTTCGGCACGCCCCGGCGGAGCCGTGGCGCGCCTCTGGAACGGTTGCTTCGCCTGATGGCCACCAACGGCACGGCGCCGGGTGACGCGCTCCGGCTGGAGAGCGTCACCCGCGTCTTCGGCGCGCTCACGGCGATCGAGAACATCTCGTTCTCGGTCGCCGCGGGCGAGCGCCGTGCCGTGATCGGCGCCAACGGCGCCGGCAAGACCACGCTGTTCAACGTCGTCACCGGCGATTTCCCGGCGACCAGCGGCCGGGTGCTCTTCTTCGGCGAGGACGTGACCGCGATGCCGCCCCACGAGCGGATCCGCATGGGAATGCGGCGCACGTACCAGTCCTCGCTCCTGTTCCGCGAGCTCACGGTGCGCGACAACCTGTTCCTCGCGGTGCGCGGCGTCTCGCGAAACCGCTTCAGCTTCATCCGATCGTCGCGATCCGGGCCGGCCGACGAGCTCCTGGAGCGGGTGCGGCTCACCCAGGTCGCCGCCCACCCGGTGGCCGCGCTGTCCCACGGCCAGCAACGCCAGCTCGAGATCGGCATGGCGCTCGCGGGCGCGCCGCGTTTGATCCTCTTCGACGAGCCCGCCGCGGGCCTGTCACCCGGCGAGCGCGGCGAGCTGGTGGCGCTCCTCCGCGGTCTGCCGGCGCACATGGGCTTCATCCTGATCGAGCACGACCTCGATATCGCGCTGCGCGTGGTCGACCGCGTCACCGTGATGCACAACGCGAGCGTCCTCAAGCACGGTAGCCCGGCCGAGATCGAGAACGACGCGGAGGTGCAATCGATCTACATGGGAGACCGAGTCCACTGATCCTCGAGATCCGGAACCTGGACGTCTACTACGGCCGCGCCCATGCGCTGCAGGGCGTGTCGCTGGCGCTCGATCACGGCGTCCTGGCCGTCGTCGGCCGCAACGGCATGGGCAAGACGACCTTGTGCAACGCCGTGACCGGGCTCGTGCGAGCCTCCGGCAGCGTGAAGCTCGCCGGCCAGGAGATCCTGGGGCTCGCGCCGAACGTCGTCAACGGCAAGGGCGTCGGCTACGTGCCCCAAGGCCGGCGGGTGTGGCCCTCGCTGTCGGTGGACGAGCACCTCCGGCTGGCGAGGCGCCGGGGCCCGTGGACGGTCGAGCGCATCTACCAGACGTTCCCGCGGCTCGCGGAGCGCAAGGCCAACGGCGGCGCCGAGCTGTCGGGTGGCGAGCAGCAGATGTTGGCGATCGCGCGCGCGCTGCTCTTCAACCCGAAGCTCCTGGTCATGGACGAGCCGACCGAGGGCCTCGCCCCGATCATCGTCCAGCAGGTCGTGGCGATGCTGAAGGCGCTCGCCGCCGAGGGCGAGATCTCGGTCTTGCTGATCGAGCAGAATCTCGGCGTGGCCATCGCCGTCGCCGACACCGTCGACGTGATGGTGAACGGCCGCATCGCGCGCTCGATGACCGCGGCCGAGCTCGCCGCCGACCGTGAGCTCCAGCAGCGCCTTCTCGGCGTGAAGATGGAAGCCGATCCGTTAGACGAGGCGCCGCCCGAGGAGACGGGTCCGCAGCCGGTTCAGATCCTGACGGTCAAGCGCGCCGCGGACTCCGTGGTCGCTGAGCCGCCGGCATCCCGCGAGGAACGCACGATCCGCGGCTTCACGCGGTGGGGTTCCACCAACCGGGACCACCCGGTGGGGGCGGAACAGCCCCGAGAAGCGCGAACGCCCGAGCCCCGCGTCGTCGAGCTCCCGGTGGCGCAGACCGTGGGCCGCGCAGCCTACATCGCCGGCACGTTCGACACGAAGGGGCGCGAGCTCTTTTATCTGCGCAGCTGCCTGGAGAAGCTGGGGGTGCGGACGGTGACGGTGGACCTCGCCACGTCCGGCAAGCCGTCGCCCGCCACGGTCCACCCGCGCGAGGTGGCCCGGCATCATCCCGGCGGCGAGCGCGCGGTGTTCACCGGAGATCGCGGCTCCGCGGTGACCGAGATGGCGGTCGCGTTCGAGGAGTTCGTGACGAGGCGGCGCGACCTCGGCGGTCTCATCTCCGCGGGTGGCTCCGGCGGCACCGCGCTCGCCACGCGCGCCATGCGCCGCCTGCCGATCGGCGTGCCCAAGGTGATGGTGTCCACGGTCGCGTCCGGCGATGTGAGGCCTTACGTCGGGCCCTCCGACATCTGCATGATGTACTCGGTCACGGACGTTTCGGGGATCAACCGCATCTCCGAGAAGGTGCTCGCGAACGCGGCGCACGCGCTGGCGGGAATGCTTGCGTTCTCACGTCCGCCCTCTTCCGCCGAAGGCCAAGGCAAGCCGGCCCTGGGCCTGACGATGTTCGGCCTGACCACGCCGTGCGTCCAGGCGGTGTGCAAGCAGCTCGAGACGGACTACGACTGCCTGGTCTTCCATGCCACGGGCACGGGCGGCCAGACCATGGAGAAGCTCACCGACTCGGGCCTGCTCGCGGGCGTGCTCGATATCACCACCACCGAGGTGGCCGACGAGGTCGTCGGCGGCGTGCTCACGGCGGGTCCGTCCAGGATGGACGTCTTCGCGAGAGCCGGGATCCCCTACGTCGGTTCCTGCGGGGCCCTGGACATGGTCAATTTCTGGGCCAAGCCTACCGTGCCGACGCAATTCAAGGACCGGAATCTGCACGTGCACAACCCGAACGTCACGTTGATGCGGACCACGGCCGACGAGGCGGCCCGAATCGGGCGATTCATCGTCGACAAGCTCAACCTCATCGAGGGTCCGGTTCGCTTCCTGATTCCCGAGGGCGGCGTCTCGGGTCTCGACCGGCCGGGCGGCCCGTTCTGGGACCCGCCGGCCAACCGGGCCTTGTTCGACGCCATCTCGTCGAACTTCCGCTCCGGAACGAACCGGAAACTGCTGAAGGTCCAGGCCCACATCAACGACCAGGCGTTCGCCGACGCGCTGGTCGCGAACTTCAACGAGATCAGGACCCCATGGCCAGAATTGCGCGTAAGGACATCCTGACGAGGCTGCGCGGCATGGTGAGCCGCGGCGAGCCGATCATCGGCGGCGGCGCCGGCACGGGCCTGTCCGCGAAATGCGAGGAGGCCGGTGGCATCGACCTCATCGTCATCTACAACTCGGGGCGCTATCGCATGGCCGGGCGCGGCTCGCTCGCCGGCCTCTTGGCCTACGGCAACGCCAACGAGATCGTGCTCGACATGGCGCGCGAGGTGCTGCCGGTGGTCACGAGCACGCCCGTGCTGGCCGGCGTCAATGGGACCGATCCATTCCTCCTGGTCGACTCGTTCCTTCAGCGCCTCTGCGACCTGGGCTTTTCGGGCATCCAGAACTTCCCGACCGTGGGGTTGTTCGATGGCGTGATCCGGGCCCAGCTCGAGGAAACCGGCATGGGCTATGGCCTCGAGGTTCAGCTGGTCGAGCGAGCCAGCAAGCTCGATTTGCTCACCACGCCCTATGTGTTCTCGGAGCAGAACGCGCGTGACATGGCACGCGCCGGCGCCGACATGATCGTCTGTCACCTGGGGCTCACCGCGGGCGGCGCCGTCGGCGCCCGCACCGCGCTAGCGCTCCCGGGCTGCGTTCCCCTGATCGATGCCTGGGCGGCGGCCGCGCGCACGGTGAACCCCGAGATTCTCGTGCTGTGCCACGGCGGGCCCATCGCGACCCCGGAAGACGCGGCCTATATCTTGAAAGCGACCCGGAGCTGTCACGGATTCTACGGCGCCTCCAGCATGGAGCGCCTGCCCACGGAAACGGCATTGACGGAAACCACTCGTGCGTTCAAACGCATTGGCAAGGAGAACGTGTCATGACTGGGGCCCAAGTCGGAATGCTCATCCTGGCCCTCATCGTCGTCGCGGCGGTCATCGCGATCGTCGCGTGGCTGCTCAACTGGCTCTATCTGCGCTCCTCGAAGGAGCGGGCGTTCGTGCGCACCGGCTTCGGTGGGCAGCGCGTCGTGCTGAACGGCGGCGCGCTCGTGTTGCCGATCATCCACGAGGTGATCCCGGTGAACATGAACACGCTCCGCCTCGAGGTCACCCGCGGCCGCGAGCGCGCGATCATCACCAAGGACCGCATGCGCGTGGACGTCACCGCGGAGTTCTACGTGCGGGTGCAAGCGGCCCCGGAGGCGATCGCGTCTGCGGCGCAGACGCTCGGTCAGCGCACCGTGCAGCCGGAGCTCTTGAAGGAGCTGGTGGAGGGCAAGTTCGTCGACGCGCTCCGCACGGTGGCCGCGGAGATGACCATGGAGCAGATGCACGAGAAGCGCGGCGAGTACGTGAAGCGCGTGCGCGCCGTGGTGTCCGCCGACTTGCTGCAGAACGGTCTCGAGCTCGAGACGGTCTCGCTCACCCAGCTCGACCAGACCGCGATGGAATTCTTCAACCCCTCGAACGCCTTCGACGCCGAGGGCCTGACGCGCCTCACCGAGACCATCGAAACGCGCAAGAAGCAGCGGAACGACATCGAGCAGGACACCATGATCCAGATTCGCAACAAGAACCTGGACACCGAGCGCCAGGCGCTCGACATCGACCGCGACCTCGAGTACGCGCGCCTGGAGCAGCAGCGCGAGCTGGAGGTGACGCGCGCGGGGCAGCGCGCCGACGTGGCGCGCGAGAAGGCGATCAAGGAGCAGGAGGCCGAGCGCGCGCAGATCCAGGCCCGCGAGGTGGTCGAGCGCGCGCGCATCTCCTCCGAGCGCGCGATCGAGGAGGACCGGATCGCGCGCGAGCGCCAGATCGAAGCCCTCGAGATCGAGCGGCGCAAGACCGTCGAGCTCGCCGAGCAGCAGCGCGCCATCGCCGTCGCCGAGCAGTCGAAGCTCCAGTCCGAGGCGCAGGCCGCCGCCGACCAGGCGCGCGCGAAGGCCGTGACCGAGGAGGAGCGCGTGTTCACCGCGCGCGACACCGAGACGGCGGAGCGCCGCAAGCTGGTCGAGATCTCGCAGGCCGAGGCGGAGGCGGAGACCAGCCGCATCCGCGCGCTCGCGGCGAAGATCCGCCACGAGGTCGAGGCCGAGGGCCTCACGCTCATGAACACGGCGGCGAATCTCCTCACGCCGGAGGCGCGCCAGTCGGCGTTGCGCCGCCAGCTCATCGACAAGCTGGAGGGCATCATCCGGGAGTCGGTGAAGCCGATGGAGCGGATCGAGGGCATCCGCATCCTGCACGTCGACGGGCTCGGCGGCGGGGGCGGCGGGCGGGACAGTAGCGGCGGGAACTTCGCCGACAGCGTCGTGAACTCGGCGCTGCGCTTCCGCGCCCAGGCCCCGCTGGTCGACCAGCTGTTGCGCGAGATCGGCGTGCAGGGCGGCGACGTCGGCCAGGCGGCCCGGGCCTTGCTCGAGAACACCCCCAAGGAATGATCAAGGTCTACACGTCGAGCGTCATCGACGCGCCCGCGGACGCGGTCTGGGCGCGGGTGCGCGATTTCAACGGGCTGCCGCAGTGGACGCCGTTCGTCGCCGAATCGCGCATCGAGGAGGGTTGGCCCGCGGACCGCATCGGCTGCGTGCGCAACTTCCGGCTGCGGGACGGCGGGATGATCCGCGAGCGCCTGCTCACGCTCTCGGACTACGACTATCAGTGCAGCTACTCGATTCTAGAATCCCCGATGGGGGTCGAGAACTACGTCGCCACCCTCAAGCTGACGCCCGTCACGGACGGTAACCGCACCTTCGCCGAGTGGTGGGCCGAGTTCGATTGCGCGCCGGAGCGCGAAGGCGCACTGGCGCAGCAGATCGGGCAAGGCGTGTTCCAGGCGGCCTTCGAGTCACTGAAGAAAGCCCTGTGATCCGGGTTCGCCGGTCCGCCGTGATCGACGCGCCGATCGAGCAAGTGTGGGCGGTGCTCCGCGACTTCAACAGCCACTCGGCCTGGCATCCCGCGGTCGGGCCCTCGGCGATCGAGAACGGCGAGCCGCCCGACCAGGTCGGCTGCGTGCGCACCTTCACCCTCCGGGATGGCAATCAGCTTCGCGAGCAGCTGCTCGCGCTCTCCGATCGCGATCACCTCTCCACGTACTGCATCCTCGACGCCACCCTGCCGATGCGCAATTACGTCGCGACGGTGCAGCTCAAGCGCGTGACCGATGGTGATCGCACCTTCTGGCACTGGGAGTCGACGTTCGACGTGCCGCGCGGCCGCGAGCGCGAGTTCGAGCAGCTCGTCGGCGGCCAGGTCTACGAGGCCGGCTTCGCCGCGCTCGCGGCCTACCTCAGAAGGGACGGACGCCCGTTCTCTCAGGTGACGCCGGTGGAGTCGCAGGGCGTGTTGGCCACGTCATTCGGGGGCCCCGAAGTGCTGCAGGTGCGCCGGCTCGACTCGCCGGCGCCGAAGAGCGGAGAGGTCCGCGTGCGACAGACGGCGATCGGCGTCAACTACATCGACGTCTACGTTCGCAAGGGACTCTACCGGATGATCGAGCCCCCGGCCCCGATCGGCATGGAAGCGGCCGGCGTCGTCCTCGAAAGCCAGGCTTCCGGATTCAGACCCGGCGACCGGGTCGCGTACGCCTGTACGCCGCCCGGCGCGTACGTGACCGTGCGCACCCTGCCTGCGGACCGGCTCGTTCTGCTCCCGGACTACGTGAGCGAGGAAGCTGCAGCCGCGCTCATGCTGAAGGGTATGACCGCCGAATACCTTTTGCATCGCACGCACCGTGTCAAGCCCGGCGACACCGTCCTGGTGCACGCGGCGGCCGGGGGCGTCGGGCTGCTCCTCTGCCAGTGGGCCAAGGCGCTTGGCGCCCGCGTCATTGGCACCGTGTCGAGCGAAGCCAAGGCCGAGCTCGCGCGGGCCAACGGCTGCGAGCATCCGATCGTGACCCGAAGCTATGCCTTCGCAGCGAAGACGCGGCAGGCGAGCGGCGGCCGTGGCGCCGACGTCATCTTCGATGGGCTCGGTCAGGACGCTGCGCAGGAGAATCTCGCGGCGCTGGCCATGCGCGGTCACTGGGTGAGCTACGGACAGGCGACCGGCGCGCTGGAACCCATGAACCTGAGCGGTAAGTCCGGAACCCTGTCTCAGCCGGTGCTCTTTCACTACACCGAGGACCACCTGCAGCAGA
>Ga0209690_1000407_pt1 | contig 22793 bp, 19 predicted proteins | sample GraSoiAngelo_150_FD_186164 | JGI IMG/M metagenome (GOLD analysis project Ga0209690, IMG submission 186164) | Grasslands soil microbial communities from the Angelo Coastal Reserve, California, USA - 14_1009_09_40cm (SPAdes) (version 2) | ecosystem: Environmental > Terrestrial > Soil > Grasslands ... | reverse complement strand
GCGACGGATCGCGTTCCCGCGTACTGCGCGACGGGCGAGATCAGGTCCCCCGAGCGACGGGTTGAGGACTGCCGCCGGATCGTCGCGGACGGTTTCAAGGCCGTCAAGCTTCGCTTCCATGCGGACGACCCGCGCGACGACATTCGCGTGGTCGAAGCCATCCGGCGGGAGATCGGGGACGGCCTGGTGATCCTCGTCGACGCGAACCAGGCCGGCGTCCTACCCGGCCTGGGCGGGCACCGGCAGTGGACGCTGCGCGTGGCGATCGACGTCGCCCTCGAGCTCGAGCGCCTCGGCGTCACCTGGCTGGAGGAGCCGCTCCCGCGTTACGACTACGCAGGCTTGCGTCGACTCCGCGAACACATGGGCACGCTCCAGCTGGCGGGCGGTGAGAACAACCACGGCCTGCATGAGTTCAAGCTGCTGATCGACCAGGGCTGCTACGACATCCTGCAGCCAGACGCCGTGCTGTCGGAGGGCGTGTACCAGCTCCGAAAGGTTGCCGCCCTCGCCGAGGCGGCGGGCCTGCTGATGGCGCCGCATACGTGGACCCACGGCATCGGGCTTCTCGCCAACCTCCAGCTCGTTGCCTCGATCCCCAACCACTCATGGTTCGAGTTTCCCCACGAGCCGCCCGGCTGGCCGGCCTCGGCGCTGAGCCAGATGCTTGCTGACAAGCCATGGATCGATGCCGAGGGCTGCCTTGCCGTCCCGGATCGGCCCGGCTTTGGCTTCGAGCTCGACGAGGAGCTGATCGAACGCCACACCGTGGCGCGCCACGGCTGACGGCCAAAACCGCCATCGGTTGACAAACCCACCGGCGGGCCATACCTTGGGGCCGGTTTGGAACGCTCCAATGTGGAAGTCCGTATTGGCTTGCTGACCGACGCAATGCCGGATCGCAGCCTCTCCGATGTCGCCACCTGGGCGTGCGGCACCGGGCTGATCCAGGACCTGGAGATCGGCGTCGGCGGCTACTCTTCGGCGCCGCACTGCCGGCCGGCGGAGCTTCTCGCGCATACCGAAGCCCTCGCGAGCTGGCGAAGGACCATTGACGACGCCGGGCTGGGGATCTCTGCCCTCAACGTCTCCGGCAATCCCCTGCATCCCAACCCCGAGATCGCCGCCCGTCACGACGCCGACCTCCGACAGGCGATCAGGTTGGCTGCGGAGCTTGGCGTCGACAGAATCGTCGCGATGTCAGGCTGTCCGGGAGCGGCGCCGGCGGACCGCTCCGCTCCCCACTTCTCAGCCGGCGGCTGGCTGCCCGACCTCGAGCGCATCGCCGAATGGCAGTGGAGGGAACGGGTCGCACCCTACTGGCTCGAGATCGCGGCCTACGCGCGACAGGAGCATCCGCGTCTTTTGATCTGCTTCGAGCTCCACCCGGGGACGTACGTCTTCAACTTGGAGACCTTCAGTCGCGCCCGGGCGCTGAGCGACAACCTCGGTGTCAACCTCGACCCAAGTCACTTCTTCTGGCAATCGATGGATCCGCTCGCGATGGTGGAGGCCATTGGCGATCGGATCGGACATGCGCATGGCAAGGACACCACAATCCACGCGAAGCGGCTCGCGCTCAACGGCATGCTCGACAGCAGGTGGCCAAACCCGCCTGACGAGATGCCGTGGAACTTCGCCACGGTCGGCCGGGGGCACGACCAGGCTTGGTGGGGAAGCTTTGTCGCGATGCTTCGCGATCAGGGCTTCGGCGGCACCATCAGCATCGAGTACGAGGACCCATTCGTGCCGGTTGAAGAATCCGTTCTCGAATCGGCGCGATTGCTCGGATCAGTGATCCACCCGTGAAGATCGAGCGCATCAGCTGCCGTGTGGTCGACTTTCCGCTCGAGCGCGAGTTCCATCCGGCATGGGCGCGTGGGCGCAATCAGCCGGACCTGCTCATGGTCTTGATCGAGGTCGACACCGACGAGGGCGTGACTGGGATCGGCGCCGCGCACGCAGGCCTGGAGGCGGCGGTGACGATCGAGCGGTTTGTCGCGCCCTATTTCCTCGGCCAGGACCCGATGTACATCGAGCGCCTGGTGTCGGTGCTGCGCGACACCGAGATCCTTGGCGCGCCCGTGTACTGCATGGAGATGCCGCTGTGGGACATCATCGGCAAAGTCGCCGGCCTGCCGGTCTCCAGATTGTGGGGCGGCTATTCCGACAGCGTGACCGCGTACTGCGCCACGGCGGAGGTGCGCTCACCCTCCCAGCGCGTCGAAGACGTGAAGCGGATGCTGGAGGAGGGATACCGCGCGGTCAAATTCCGCTTTCACCTTCCCGATCCGCGTGAGGACCTGAAGGTGGTCGAAGCGGTGCGCGCGGCGGTAGGCGATGGGATCGAGATCATGGTCGACGCCAACCAGGCCGGCGTCGAGCCGGGGCACGGCGGCCACCACGCGTGGGGCTTTTCGGCGGCCCTGACCGTTGCGCGCGAGCTGGAGCGGATGAACGTGCGCTGGCTGGAGGAGCCGCTGCCGCGCCACGACTACGACGGGCTGCGCCGGCTTCGCGACAGGCTCGACACCCTTCCGCTCGCGGGCGGAGAGGACAACCATGGCCTGCACGAGTTCAAGCTGCTGATCGATCGCGGTTGCTACGACATCCTCCAGCCCGACGCTCTGCTGTCGGAGGGCGTCGGCCAGATGCGCAAGGTCGCGGCGCTGGCGGAGACGGCCGATCTCGAGATCGCCCCGCACACGTGGGGAAACGGGATCGGGCTCATGGCCAACCTGCACCTTGCGGCCGCGATTCCGAACTGCCCCTTCCTCGAGTTCCCGCACGATCCGCCGAGCGGGTGGACGGCCGCGGCTCGCGACCAGATGCTGATGGAGCCCCTGGTGATCAACGCCGAGGGCCGCGTGCGCGTGCCCGACCGGCCCGGGTTTGGGCTCGTGCTGGACGAGGAAAGGATCGCCCGCTACACGGTGAGCACGCACACCGTCGGCCTCGATCAGGCCGCGCCCTTGCCCACCTCGAGCACCACTCGCCCTGACTCAACGCGCACCGGCACGACCTTCACCGCGTAGCTCTCATCCCACAGCGCGCGACCTCGCTCGAGCTCGAACTCCCAGCCATGCCAGGGGCACGCGATGACCGGCGTCTCGTCATCGACCTCCATCGAGCCCGGCGCGCCGCTGCTGAGCCGGCCGCTGACGATACCAAGACAGACCGGGCCTTTCTGATGCGGGCAGCGGTTGTGGATCGCAAAGAAGCGGTCTCGCCATCGCAGCACGCCCACCTCGTGAATCCCGGCCTGGAGGATCCGCATGCGGTGGTCCTCGAAATCCGCGACCGCACCGACGTCGATCTTCACTGCGCCTTCTGGGCCACCGGCTTCGGCCGCTCCAGCTCCTTCTCGTTCCACTCGTAGAGCCGGCACGCGTTCTCGAAAAAGATCCTCCGGTGCCAATCCGCCGGCAGCCGAGTCGAAAGGTACTCGATCTCGTCGGCGTCCCAGTGTGGATAGTCCGACGAGTAAACCAGCCGGTCCTCGAGGTGCATCGAGCGCAGCAGGTCGATGACGTTCTCCTTTTCGGGGGCGATCTCGAGCGGTTGCGTCGTCACCCATACGTGCTGGGCGAAGTACTCGCTGGGCAGGCGCTTGAGCCAGGGCACCTCGCGGCGAAGGCCTTTGTACTCCGTGTCGAAACGCCATAACAAGCTTGGGATCCAAGCCGAGCCGCCCTCGATCAAAACGACCCTGAGGCCGGGATATTTCTCGAACACGCCGTGCGCGATGAAGCTGACGAGATGGGTCTGGAGCGCCTGGGGCCACAGCACGTGCGTCTCGAAGTACGTGCTCACGCTGCCACCCCCGGTGCTCGGCGGATTCGCCCAGCCGCCCGCCCCGCCGTGGATCGCCACCGGGCGGCCGGTCTCCTCGGCGGCCGCGTAGATGGGATGGAAGACAGGGTGCCCGAACCCGCGGTTGAACGGATTGTCGACCAGCATCACCTGCACCATGCGCGGGTTCAGCGCATGGCGCCGCACCTCGGCGGCTGCGGTATCGGGCAGCTGGCTGCCGACCATGATCGAGGAGAACAGGCGAGGATCCTGGGTCAGCCACCGCTCGACGCTCCAGTCGTTCATCGCGCGCGCAAGCTCGGCCGCGAAGTACGGGTTGTGATGCCCGGCGACGTGACTGTCGTCGCCAAACGTGAGGATCGCGCGCCTGAGGTCTGAGGCCGCGAGCAGCTGGTCGCGCATCGTCGGGTAATCGGAGCCAGGCTCGCCGCCGTGCTTCGGATACGTGTCGGCGCGCATGAACCCGTGCGGGTTCGGAAAACCGTCCTGAACCGTCAGCGGAACGTTGCCGGCCGGCCCCCGGTCGGTCACGTACTCGCGCCACCCTTTCGACAGGTACTGGATCAGCTCGGCGTCCGTGTTCCGAGCATGGTGTATGTCGCAGTCGATGACCGGGCCCGAGTACATGAAGAAATTCCTCTCCTTACCAGGGTGGCAGGGCGGCTCGGTGTCCGCCCTGCATTGAGTTTGCAGCTAGCTCAGAGTTTTTCGACTTTGTCGGCGCCGACCTGGTTGGACATCGTGTCGCTCAGGATCTTGATTGCCTGGTCGACCGACGTATTGGGGTTGGTCGCGATCTGCCCGGTGGCCTGGCCTATCCCCTGCACCCAGGCCGGATAACCCTCCTGCTCCGACGGCATAGGCTTCGAGTTCGGAAGCGCGTCGCCGAACGCCTTGTTGAACGGAGGGGCGAAGTCGAGGAAGCCGGAAGACTTGGCCACCGTCTGGCTTGGCGGCACAAACCCTGCGCGGTTGGCGATGAAGACCTGGTTGTCGTCGCTCTCGATGATCTTGAGCAATCCCCAGGAGAGCTGCGGGTGCTTGGTCGCCTTGGAGACGGCTACGGCCCAACCGCCCAACGTGCTGGCCGTGCCAGGAGCCTGGCCTTTGGAGGTCGGTATCGGCACCGCGCTCGCCTCTTGCGCCGCGGTCGCCCAGTGGCGGTTCTGCTCGGTCCACGCGTCGGCAAACCAGTTGGAACCGATCGCGATCGCCATCTGATGGTCTTTCAGCAGGACGACGGGGCGTCCAACCGCCTTAGGCGAGAACAGGTCGGAAGTCGAGCCACCGAGGTGCTCCGAGTAGACGGACTTGTAGAACTGCATGACCTCACGCAGTCCAGGGCTGTCGACCACCCACTTCTTCTTGTTGTAGTCGTAGATAGTCGGGGTCGATGACGCGTAGACCATGTTGGCGCTGCCCTGGAGGACGCCACCCGCGCCGGCGCTCGTCCCCGCCGGCGCCCAGAAGGCGACGACGCTCTGCCCGCTGGATTTCACCGCGCGAGCGGCCTTGAGCAGGTCATCCCAGTTCTTGGGCTGCCAGGGCACCGAGATTCCGGCTTTCTGGAGCATCGCGTTGTTGTAGTAGATCGCCGAGTTGTTCTCTCCGGTGTTGACGGCAAAGACCTTGCCGTCGATCTTGCTCTCGTCCTGGATCACCTTTGGGAAGGAACCCCAGAACGGCGCCTTGCTCGAATCGCTGACGAACGAGTCGAGGGGAAGCAGATAGTCGGACGCCACCCACTGGCCGACGTAACCGGTCGGAAGCATGAACACGTCTGGCGTCGTGGATGGGTTCTTGTACTCGAGCGCGACCTTGTTGACAAGGTCGACATCCGTGCCGTTGAACCCCTGAAGGTTCAATTTCGCGTTCGGGTACTGCTGCTCGAACTCTTTTTTGACCTTGTCCCACCAGATCACGGACTGGTCGTCCGAGTCGAAGACATAGGTGGTCGAGTAGGCGACTGTGATCGTGCCCTTCATGTCGTCGTTCAAATTGGTAGAGGGGTTGTTGCTGCTGCTGCCACCGCATGCCGCGAGCATGGCCGTGGACACGAAGGTCAGTAGCACCGACCACAGTCCAAAACGTTGACCAGGATTCCTCAATGCCTTACCTCCTCATGAAATTTCTTCGGCTCTCGATGGCGCACCCCGTGCGCCGGTCTGACGTTGAAGGTCCGATCGCCCTTCCGCCGGTTCTTCTTTCCGCGCCTCCCTCACGGTCCTCCGAACGTCGGCTCCCCCGGCCACCGGCCGCTGGAGGATGGTGCGCCCCGACCGGGCGTCGAAGAGATGAAGCCGCGCAGGATTCAACGCGAGCTCGACCCGCTCACGGGTCCGCACGCCCGACCGCGGAGGGAAGCGGGACGTGACCGTTTCGCCTGCGCATACGGCGGTCACGTAAGCCTCGTGGCCCATCGGCTCGACGACGTCCACCTCGGCGCTGACGGTCAGCCTGCTGTCCGGGCTGGCGACGCGCCCCCACATGAGGTCCTCCGGTCGGAGGCCGACGGTGACTTCGCCGTCGGTCGTCTCGCCGGTGAGCTGCGATCCGGCGCTGATCGGAGTCTTGACGCCCAGGAACTCAATCGCCGTCTTGCCCTGCGTCGTCGTTAAACGCCCGGGCACGAAGTTCATTCGCGGGGAGCCGATGAAGCCGGCGACGAAGATGTTCGCCGGATTGTCGTAGAGCGTCTCCGGGGCATCCACCTGCTGGAGCCGGCCGAGGTTCATGACCGCGATCCGATCGCCCATCGTCATCGCCTCGACCTGGTCGTGGGTCACATACAGCGTCGTCACCCGGAAGCGCTCGTGCAGCCGGCTCAGCTCCGCTCGCATCTGCACCCGCAAGCCGGCGTCGAGGTTGGAGAGGGGCTCGTCCATCAGGAAGACTTGTGGCTGCCGGATGAGCGCGCGACCCAGGGCCACGCGCTGCCTCTGGCCGCCTGACAACTCCGAGGGACGGCGTTTCAAAAGGTGGCCCAGACCAAGTACGTCGGCCGTTTCCTTTACGCGCTCCGCCACCACGCTCCCGGCGGCGCCCCGCGCGCGCATGCCGAACGCGAGGTTGTCGTATACGTTCATGTGCGGGTAGAGCGCGTAGCTCTGGAACACCATCGCGACGTCGCGAAAGCGTGGAGAAACGTTGTTGACGAGCCTGTCCCCGATCAGGATCCGTCCATAGGACGGTCGTTCCAGGCCGGCCAGCATCCGCAGCGTCGTCGTCTTGCCACACCCCGACGGGCCGACGAGGACGAGGAACTCACCGGCGTTGACGGTGAGGTTCAGGTCTTCGACCGCCGTCTCCGCGCCGAAGATCTTGTGCACGCCCTCGAACCGGACCTCGCTGAGCATCTACTTCACCGCCCCGCCGAAGTTGAATGCGCCGCTGAAATAGCGCGACATGAACAGGTAAAGCACGATCACGGGCAGCGAGAAGAGAAGCGAGAAGACGGCGAGATCGCCGAACTTGAACAGCCCATGCGAGCCCATGAAGTTGTAGATCTCGACCGGACCCGGTTGATTTTCGGGGCTGTAGGTAAGGACGAAGGGGATGATGAAAGCGCCCCAGGCATTGATGAACGTGTAGATCGCGGTCACAGCGATTCCGGGAACGGTCAGCGGCAGGACGACCTGGCGCAGGATCCGGAACGTGCTCGCGCCATCGATCGCAGCCGCATGCTCGAGCTCGAGCGGCACCGCGTCGATGAAGTTCTTCATCAGCCAGATGGCGAATGGCAGCGAGCTGGCGGCCAGAAAGAGGGCCGTCGTGTAAAGCGAGTCGAGCCAGCCCAGATAGACGTACATCTGGTACACGGGCACGACGAGCATCGAAACCGGGAGGCCGGACGCAAACAGGATCACGAGCATGAACGACCGCCTGAACGGGATGTGCATCCGGGACAGTGGATAGGCCGCGAGCAGTGCGAGCAACGTGGTGAGCACTGTCGTGGTGCCGGCCAGGATCAGGCTGCTGCGGAAAGAGCTGAGGGCGTCGGCCCGGCCGATCACGTCGGCGAAGTTGGCCAGCGTCGGCGTCGGGATCTTGATCGCCCAGTCGGGGTTGGCGTCGACGGAGGCGAAGACCATCCACAGCAGGGGGAGCAAGAAAAAGCAGCCGAGGAGGATGAGCACCACATTGGTTGCCAGCGCCGACACCGACACGCGGCGGTAGGGGACGACGATCAGCTCTTTGTCGGCCAGCCGCCGGGCCGACACCGCACTCATACCTGGCTCCTCGAGGCGCGGACGAACAGCAGCGAAAAGACGGCTCCGATCAGCACGAGAACCAGCGAGATCGCTGTGCCGTAGCCGAGCTGATGAAAGACAAACGCCTCCTGGTACACATAAAGCGGAAGCGTCATCGTCTCGATACCCGGGCCGCCCTGCGTCATCGCGTAGATGAGCGTGAACTCGGAGAGGTTGAGGATCGTGACCAGCAGCAGGTTGGTCACGATCGTCGGTTTCAGGAGCGGGAAGATCACCAGACGGTACCGGCGCCAGACGGAAGCTCCCTCGACCTCCGCCGCCTCGAGCACCTCGGTCGGCAGGTTTCGCAGACCGGCCGAGAACACGAGCATCGAGAACGCGACGTTTCGCCACAGGTTCGCGAGCGACACGATGAGCATCGGCACCGCCACGAGAAAGTTTGTGTCCGTCTGTCGGAGCAGGATCGACAGCGTGCCGCCGGCCTGCGAGAACGCGTACCAGACGAGGGCGACGGTGATCTCGGGCAGCACCCACGCGACGATGACGATCGAGCCGATGACCGCGCTGACCGAGACCAGGGCGTTCCGCAGGAGGATGGCCAGGGCCATGCCTAGGACCGTCTGGCCGATGATCGCCGAGCCGACGACGAAGATGATGGTCAGCCACGACGACTTGATAAAGACGTAATCGCCCAGCATCCGCGTGATGTTGTCCAGACCCGTGAAGTCGTAGGCGCGCGAACGCGAGCCGACCAGCGCGAGGTTCGTGAAGCCCAGGTAACAGGCGTAGAGGACCGGGAAAACGAACAGGACCCCGAGCAGGACGAGGGCCGGCGACAGCATTACCAGGCTCGACCACTGGAACCGCTCGCGGTCCAACCTCGGGCCCAAACCCGCCGCGACTGCCAACCTCAATTCCTCCGCAGGTCTGGCGGGACCGGGCTCGCGGCCCCGCCTTTGGAGCGTTCCACTGGAACGTTCCGTAATTCTCCGGGGCACCGGCCCGAGCGTCAAGTCCCTTACCTGGGCGGAGAGGGACAGCTAGGACGGGCGCGGGGCCGCGGTCGACCTTCGCGCGACGAGGTTGACGTCCACCAGCTTGCGCGTCGGCGGCCCTTTCAGCCTGCGTTCGATGCGATCGGCGATGGTGGCGATGCCGAGTCCCGCGAGCTCGTCCCGCGGCTGGGCCACCGTCGTCAGCGCGATCCGGGCAAGTCCGGCCATGGGCACATCGTCGAAGCCGACGATCGAGATGTCGTCCGGCACGTGCAGGTTCACGCGGTCCGCGAACTCCTGCAGCGCGATCGCGGCGACGTCGTTGGAGGCGAAAACCCCCGTGGCCCTGTCGGCGCCCGTGAACACGTCGAGTAGAGGCCGCTCCAGGCCATCTATGCGGGCGTGGTCCGACGGCGGCGACCAGCTGATCCTCAGCGGAGGGCCGATATGCGCCTCTTTCAGCGCCGCACAGTAGCCCACCCACCGGACCCGGTCCGACTCATCTTCGAGCTCGGGGATCGAAAGGTACGCGATGCGCCGGTGGCCGGCCTCGATCAGGTGGCTGGTGCCGAGGCGACCGCCGAACTCGTCATCGACCGAGACGACATCCCCCCAGTCCGCGCCGCAGCTGACGAACACGGCCGGCACCTGATGCTGCATGACCTCGCGCATGGTGCGGGCATCCCCCGAGAACGCGAGGAACACGATGCCGGCCACGCGGTGCTGGAGGAGGGTCTCTACTCCCGCGAGCTCGCTCTGGCTGTCGCCTTCGGTGTTGCAGAACATCGCGGTGTAGCCGCGCGCCGCCGCGTGCCGCTCCACGGACTTCGCCATCTCTGCGAAGAACGGGTTGGCGAGGTCTCCGACCACGACGCCCAGGATGCTCGTCCGCTGCTGCACGAGCTGGCGGGCAAGCACGTTCGGGCGATAGCCGAGCTCATCGATCGCGGCCCGCACCCTGTGCCTGGTCGCCTCGGACACGCCTGGCAGTCCGCGAACGACGTTGGAGACGGTCGATTTGGACACACCGGCGTGGGACGCCACGTCGTGGATCGTCGGGTGCCTGCGCGCCGTGGCCGAATCGTGCGTGACGGCCGCCATGTGAGCTGAAGGCAATGTTATTCGCGACAAGGGTGAGCGCTCACGCCTTCATGACGGGATCCATCAAGACCTTCATCGCGCCCTCGCGCTGCGACAGCTCGATCGCTTCGGTCGCGCGCTCGAGCGGCATCCGGTGGGTGATGATCTCGGTCAGGGGCAAGCGGTCGAGATTGCGCACGAGCAGGTTCATCGCCGGGACGTAGGAGGTCGCCGTCTCGCCGCCGACGCCGATGACGCTGACGTTCTTGGTGCAGATGTCCGCGTTCGGGTTGATGCCCACCGGGCCCATGTCGACAAAGGTGCCTGCCTCGACCACCGTGCCGCCATAGCGAACCAGGTGCAGGCACTCCGGGAACGACTGGGCGACACCGGTGCAGTCGATGACGATGTCCGGACCTGTGTGGGTGTGCTCGCGGGCCTGATCGATGCGCTCTTTCTCGGTGGTCCTCGCCGCATTGATGGTGAGCGTCGCTCCAAAGCGCCGGGCGAGCTCGAGACGCGATTCCAGCCGGTCGATCGCGATCAGCTTGCCGCTGCCCATGAGCCGCGCTTTCACGAGGTGGCAGAAACCGAGGGGTCCGACACCGACGATCGCCACCGACTCGCCGAAGGCGCTTCCTCCCCACCCGGCGGTCAACATCCGCGCGCGGTCGAATCCGTGCGTCACCGCCATTACCTCAGTGAGCGCGGCCAGCTCGTCGGGCAGGCCATCGGGCACTCGGAAGAGCGGGGTCCCCGGGAGCAGGTACATGTACTCCGCCCATCCGCCGAACAGGTGCGGCGGGATCCCGGCATGCAGGCTGTTGCCGTAGTCCTGAAGGTTCTCGCAGAAGTAGTAGGGATAGTCGTTGAGGCAGAAGACGCACTGGCCGCACGGAACGTTGGCCGCAGGCACGATGCGGTCCCCCGGCCGCAGCGGTCGCCCTTCGCTGTCGGGGATGGAGTTCGAACCACCGATGGCTTCGATCACGCCGACGTTCTCATGCCCGCAGATCAGCGGATAGGTGATCTCGCGTTCGTGGTCGGTGCCGGCGTACTGCTTCGACTCGCCGCGGTAGGTGTGCTTGTCGGTGCCGCAGATTCCCGAGTAGGTGACCTTCATCAGGACCGCGCCCGGCGCCGGTTCGGGCAGCGGGAAACGCTTTACCTCGATGTGGCCCGGAGCCGTCATCACGGCCGCCCGGGCGGTCGCGCTCACAAGTTTGGAACGTTACAGGATTCAGTCGAGCTGCCAGCGATGGTCGGCGTCGGTGGTGACCAGCCAGCGACGCACGGGGCCGGCCATCACGTTCAGGTAGTAGAGGTCGTACCCAGGACCAGCCGCCACAGGGTGATAACCGCGCGGGACCAGCACCACGTCGCCGTCGCGGACCTGGATCGCCTCGTCGAGCGATCGGTCGTCGGTGTAGACGAGCTGGACGGCAAAGCCCTCGGGCCGAGCCGTCCGGTGGTAGTACGTCTCCTCGAGGTAAGCCTCGCGCGGAACATCATCGGTGTCGTGCTTGTGGGGGGGGTAGCTCGACCAGTTGCCCGCGGGGGTCAGAACCTCGGTGACGAGCAGCGACTCCGCCGGACGGTCCTCCATCAGGATGTTGTGGATCGTGCGCTCGGTGCGGCCGGAGCCACGCTTGAAGGGCCGGATCTCGGAGGCCTGAATCCGGGCGGGCTCGGCGCCGCGCGAGGCCGAGGCCCAGCACATCGCGAGCTCGCACACCTCGCTCGACGCTGTGATCTCGAGCTGCTGTCCCGGCGGCGCGTAGACCGCGTCGGGCGTGCCTTCGAAGACGCTGTTCCGCGCGCCTACGTCTTTCCAGGCCCGGGATCCAGCTGAGACGTCTGCCTGGCCCCTCAGCATCACGACGCAAACTTCTCGTGCTCCGGTCGACGGCCGGATTCCGTCGCCGCGTCGGAGCTCGTACACCTCAAAGCCGACATACGACCAGCCGGCCGATTCCGGGGTGACGATGGCCACGGGGCCCTCGCCCGCAGGCTTGCTTGGCCGGCGGAGGACGAGCTTCGTCATACGTGCCAGCGGCGCCTGGCGAGCCCGCGCTCGTGCTCCTCGCGCGCGTTCTTGACGTCGGCCGACTCCGCGACCTCGGCGACCGGCACCTCCCACCAACTGTCGTAGCTCGGCACCCCGTCGTAGCGGTCGACCATCACGTGGATCACCACGGTGCGGTCGATCTTCTTCGCGGCCACAAGCGCGTCGCGAAGGTCTTCGATGTTCCGGGCGCGAAACACGTGCGCGCCAAGGCCCTGCGCATTCAAAGCGAGGTCGACTGGGAGACGCTCCCCGTTGCTGTGCGCCGAGTCATCCCCGAGCGAACCGTCGGAGCGATATCGGTAGCGCGTGCCGAAGCCTTCGGTTCCCTTGGAGCGGGACAGCCCCCCAATCGAGGCGAAGCCTTCGTTGTCGACCAGGACGATCGTGAGCTTCGCGCGCTCCTGGATCGAAGTCACGATCTCCTGCGACATCATCAGGTAGGAACCGTCGCCGACCATCACGTATATCTCGCGCGAAGGATCGGCGAGCTTGACACCAAGCCCGCCGGCGATCTCGTAGCCCATGGTCGAGTACCCGTACTCGACGTGGTAACCCTTGGCGTCGCGCGTTCGCCACAGCTTGTGCAGGTCGCCGGGCATCGAACCCGCCGCGCAGACGACCACGTCTCGCGGGGCCGAGAGGTCGTTCACCGCGCCCAGGACCTCCGACTGCGCCGGCAGCGGCGTGTGCCCGAGGTTGTAGAGGCGCGAGACCTCGCGGTCCCAATCGGCGCGCAGCGCGTCGCACTCCTTCCGGTAATCGCCGGCCACGCTCCATCGCTGCAGCCTCTCGTCGAGCGCTTCCAGCGTCGCGCGCGCGTCACCGGTCAGCGCCAGCCCTCCAAGCTTGTGACTGTCCAGCTCGGCGACGTTGACGTTGATGAACCGCACCTCGGGGCTCTGAAATGCGGTGTGTGACGCCGTGGTGAAGTCGGTGAACCGCGTTCCCAGGCCGAGGACCAGATCGGCTTGCGTGGCGATGCGGTTGGCGGCGAGGGTGCCGGTCGCTCCGACGCCGCCTAGCGCGCCCGGGTGGTCAAACGGGAGCGACCCTTTGCCTGCCTGCGTCTCGGCGACCGGGATCCCCGTGCGCCGCACCAGACGCTTCAAGACCTCTACGGCCTCCGAGTAGATGACCCCGCCACCCGCGACGATCAGCGGACGTTTGGCCGCGCGGATGAGCTCGGCTGCTCGGTCCAGCGACGGTCTGTCCGGTGCGACGCGGCCGATATGCCAGATGCGCCGCTCGAAGAACTCTTCCGGATAATCAAACGCCTCCGTCTGCACGTCCTGCGGTAGCGCGAGCGTGGCGGCGCCGGTATCCGCGGGGCTCGTCAGCACGCGCATCGCGGCCAGCGCCGCCGGCACCAGCTGCTCCGGCCGCTGAACGCGGTCGAAGTATCGCGAGACCGGTATGAAGGCATCGTTCACGCTGACGTCGCCGCGCCATGGCGACTCGAGCTGCTGCAGCACAGGGTCAGGCCGCCGGGACGCGAAAACGTCGCCCGGGAGCAGAAGCACGGGAACACGGTTGACGGTCGCGGCTGCCGCGCCGGTGACCATGTTGGTGGCTCCCGGACCGATCGAGGTCGTGCACGCAAGGGTTGCGAGGCGATTGCGCGCTCTGCTGAAACCCGCCGCCGTGTGCACCATCGCCTGTTCGTTGCGGGCCTGGTAGTAGGTCATCAGCTCGGGGTTTTGGGCGAGCGCCTGGCCGACGCCTGTCAGGTTGCCGTGGCCGAAGATGCCAAAGCAGCCTTCGATGAACCGGTGCTCGCTGCCATCGCGTTCGACGTATTGAGCCGAGAGAAAACGAACGAGCGCCTGAGCCATAGTCAGTCGCATGCGCGCGGCCTCGCTAGGACGGGTCTGGAAGCATCACGTCTCTTACCAGGACCGCGAGGTCGGTGCATGCGGCGATGAACTGGCGCAGCGTGCGCACGGTCGGCCCGTACGAGTCGAACTCTTCCACCGAGAGGCCGTCCTCCGAGTACGCACGGCGGAAGTCCGGGAAGCGGGCAATGAGCTGCCCCACCACCTTGGGGTCGACCGGGTCGTCGATCCGCGGCCGGACCTCGATGTCACTTGCGTTGAACCGTTTTTGCCATGCGGACGGTGGCGAGACGACGGCGTCCGCGCCTATGAGCTCGCTCCAATGCATGTGATTGCGGAATGCCGCCGACAACAGCCGCAGCCGGTAGCCACGCTTGCGGAAGATGCCGTACGTCTTCTTGAAGACGGCCACCCCTGCCCACTCCAGGTCGCCCGGATCGATGGTGATGTCGCGCTTCTCGAGCAAGACCTTCAGCCAGTCATCGAGCCTGCCGACCATGATCGTGCAGACCGGGCCCATCGACTCGACGTCCTTGCCCTCGCTGTCCCGCCGCCGGAGGCCACGTTCGACTGCTTCTGCGACCGCGATGCACTGGGGAAGCGTGAAGCAAACCGTCGCATTCACGCTCATGCCCCGAGACGTCGCCTCTTCGATCGCCACGATGCCCGCGCTGGTGGCCGGGATCTTCACGATCATGTTCGGCGCAAGGCGGTTGAACGCGGTCGCGTTCTCGACGATGGCGCCCGGATCGCGGAAATACCTGGGGTCGGTCTGGATCGACAGGCGTCCGTTACGGCCGCCATGCGCCGCAAACGCCGGCTCGAGGAGCTTGGCGGCCCTCACCGACATCTCTTCGACGAGCTTCCAGCCGATCTGGTCCTCGGTCGCGCCCGGCAGCTCGCGAAGCAGGCTCTCGATCCGCGGCCGCCAGAGCGCGATCTCCTTCTTGAGGATGCCAAGCGCGATGACCGGGTTGCAGGTGGCCCCGACCGCGCCGTTTTCGATCGCGTACATGAGCTCGTCTATGTCAGCCGAGTCGTTCCACAGGCACGTCGGCGTGGTCTGCGTCATCTCGTGGAGCGGACTCTTGTAAACGAGCTTCGGGCGTGCTGCTGCCATTTCGGTCTTCACATTACGTCGATCACCACCGCGTGACGACGACCTTCTTGCGTGTGTAGAAATCGATGCCGTCCGTGCCGTGGACGTGGAGGTCGCCGTAAAAGGAGCCCTTCCACCCGCTGAACGGGAAGAAGGCGAAGGGCTGCGCGATCGGCACGTTGATGCCCGTCATGCCCGCCTCGACCCGCTCGCGAAACTCGCGGGCGGAGCGCCCGGACTGCGTGAAGATCGTGGCCATGTTGCCGAGCGCCATCTGATTGGCCTGCCCGATCGCGTCGTCGAGCGTGGCCGCGCGGGCAACCGAAAGGACGGGGCCGAAGATCTCCTCGTGCCCCACCGTCATGCCCGCGGTGACGCGGTCGAGGATGGTCGGGCCAAGGAAGAAGCCGGGCCGGGACATCTCGTGGCGGCCGTCGACAACCAGCTGCGCGCCTTCCGCGACCCCCTTGTCGACGTAGCCCGCAACCTTGTCCCGGTGTTCGGCCCGGATGAGGGGGCCGATCTGGACGCCCGGCTGGTCGCCGGGCCCGACGACCATCCTTGACGCGGCGTCCCTAAGGGGGTCGAGCAGCGCGTCAGCCGCGCGCCCCACCGCGACCGCCACCGATCCGGAGAGGCAGCGCTCGCCGGCGTTGCCGAACGCAGAGTTGAGGATCGCCGGTACGGCCAGCTCGAGGTCGGCGTCGGGCATGATCACGATGTGGTTCTTGGCGCCGCCGAGCGCCTGGACGCGCTTGCCGTTCGCCGCCGCGATCTCGTAGACGTGGCGGGCCACCGGGGCGGATCCCACAAAGGAGATCGCCGCGACCTTCGGGTGCCGGAGCAGTGCGTCCACGGCCTCACCCGCGCCATGGACCAGGTTCAACACTCCCTCCGGAAAGCCCGCTTGGAGAAACAGCTCGGCCAGCCGCTGGCCGCCGAGCGGAGTGCGGTCCGACGGTTTGAGCACGAACGTGTTGCCGGCCACAACGGCGAGCGGGTACATCCACAGCGGGATCATCACGGGAAAGTTGAAAGGCGGGACCCCCGCGCAGACGCCGATCGGGTAGCGATACAGGTCCTGGTCGACGCCGCCTGAAACGTCGCGCAGCGTCCGGCCCTGGAGAAGGGTCGGCGCCCCGCAGGCGAAGTCCACGACCTCGATCCCGCGGCGAACCTCGCCGCGTGATTCCTCGAGCGTCTTGCCGTGGTGACGCGTCACGATCGAGGCCAGCTCTTCGAAGTGCTCTTCGAGCACCGCCTTGTAGCGAAACATCAGGCGCACACGCTCCATCAGCGCGGTTCGCGACCAGGATGGAAACGCGGCGGCTGCGGCGGAGACGGCTGCGTCGACCTCGCGGTCCGTGGAAAGCGGCACCTGCTCGATGACCTCGCCCGTCGCGGGGTTGAAGACGGGTAGAGACCGCGTGCCATCCGCTGGCGCCCTCCACTCCGAACCGATGAGGTTGGGGATCATCGCTCATAACCTCCGCGGTGCATCGCGTTCATCGGCGACTATCCAAATCTTGGGCCAATGCGCGACCCGGCTGCATCACGGGAGCCTCGCGGCGCTGCACAAGCACCGCGGCCACGAGAGCCGCCAGGAGGGCCGCGGCGGCGTAGGCGAAGAACGCCGACTGGATGCCGGCGACCGACCAGACGACGCCTCCGATGATCGGGCCGGCGGTGACGCCGATGTTCTCGAACTCGCCGAACAGGCCCATGTACAGGGCGTGGCGTCGCCGAGGCATCGATTCTGCAATCCACGCGGTCGCGGCGGGCCAGATCAAGGCCGCGCCGACAGCCCGGATCGCGGCGGCGGCGATCACGCCCGCGAAGGTGCCCGCGACCGCGTATCCGATGTAACCGGCGGCGCAGATGATCCCACCCACGATCATGGTGGGCTTGCGGCCCCATCGGTCGGATGCGTTTCCACCCGGCACGAGCAGCACGCCTCCGATGAGGCCGACGGCGAGCATCGCGGAGCCGGCCGCCGCGGCGGACAGCTGCAGGCGGTTGGTCACGAGCAGCGGCAGCAGGGCGAGCTCGCCGCCCAGACCGACCTGGACGAGCAGTACGAGGCTGGCGGTGATCGCCAACACGCGCACGACGCTCGGCTCGGCAACAGCTGTGTCCTCGCGCACCTCGTTCTGCCGGCTGCGGTGGTCGACGATCGTGAATCCCCGAAAAACCGGGAAGACGAGCACCGCGGACACCAACGGCAGGACCGCCGCGACCAGCATCACCTCGCGAATCGGGAAATGATCGATCAGCGCCCCGCCGACGCCCGCGCCCACGGCCTCAGCGATCACCCACTGCGACGCGAGCAGCGCCAGGCCCGTTGCGCGGAGGTGTGCGTGAAGGGCGGTGCCTATGTAAGAGCGGGCGATCGGCCCGACCGCGACCATCATCCCCGAGGCGAGGAAGTACCCGGCGGCGATCAACGACACCGACCGGACCTGCGATACGGCCACGATGAACGCGCCGTAGAGCAGCTGGGACGCGACCAGGGGAGCGCCGTATCCGAAGCGGTCCGCGATGAGTCCCCAAAGCCATTCGAAAACGAACATGCCCAGGCCGAACATCGACAGCGTCAGCCCGATCTCGTTCGGCGTCGTTCGCAGCTGCCGCAGCTCGAGCGGGAGGCAGATTTGAAGCACTCCTGTCGCGAGAGTCGAGAACACCAGGGCGGCGATGATGCCGCCGCTGCGGCTGCGGACGAGTGACTCGGTGATGCGCGAACCATAGGCCAAGATGTATTTGCCTCTCACCGCCTCTTTGCCTCCCCAGGCGCGCTCAGTGACGCACGGTTTCGTCAGCTGCCTCGGCGCAGTCGACGCGGCTCAGGACCGATCGATGAATGCGCTCGTGTGTTGAACCAGGCCATGGCGACACAATTGCGTGCGACCGATGAAGGACGCTGAACGGCCGCGTCTCGGCGTGGTGACCGAAGCATTCGCGAACCGCCCCCTGATCGAGGTCATGGACTGGCTCAGGGCTTCCGCGCCCGCGATCACCGACCTCGAGATCGGCGCGGGCGGCTACGCGCCGACGGGGCACTGCGACCTGCCGCTGCTGCTGCGCGACGCCGCGGCCCGCAAAGTCTGGCTCGACGAGATCGACGCCCGTGGTCTCAGGATCGCCGCGCTCAACGTGTGGGGCAACCCGCTGCATCCCGACGAGTCGATCGCCGCCAGGCACGACGGCGACTTGCGTGGCGCGGTCCGGCTCGCGGCGCTACTCGGCGTCGACCGGGTCGTCGCGCTGGCGGGCTGCCCGCCCGGCGCCGTCGGTGACAGGACGCCCCATTTCGCCGGTGGAGGGTGGCTGCCCTACCTGGAGTCGATCCACGACGCGCAGTGGGATCGCTGGGTCGAGCCCTACTGGTCGGACGTAGCGGAGTTTTCGGTTCGCGAGCATCCGCAGCTGCTCATCTGCCTCGAGCTGCACCCTGGCACCGTCGTCTACAACGTCGAAACCTTCCAGCGACTGGCAGCGCTCGGCGACTCGCTCGCCGCCAACATCGACCCTAGCCACTTCTTCTGGATGGGCATGGATCCGCTGGCGGTCACGCTCGCCATCGGCGACCGGGCCGGCCACTGCCACGGCAAAGACGTCAAGTTTGCCCCGGCCAACCTTGCCCTGAACGGACTACTCGACCGCCGCTGGCCGCTCAGCCCCGACGCCATGCCCTGGAACTTCGCCGTCGTGGGTCGCGGCCATGACGCCTCCTGGTGGACGCGATTTCTCACCCAGCTGAAGGCGCATGGCCGCGTCCAGACTGTCGCCATCGAGCACGAGGACCCCTTCGTCGACGCCCAACAGGGCATCCCCGAGGCCGCCGAGTTGCTCGCCCGTGCTCGGTGACGTCCTCGGCTGTTGACACCATCCGGGCTTTCGTATAGGGTCGGTGGAACGTTCCAACATCGATCAGCGGGGTGACAATGGCCGGCCGGCTGAAGGTAGGGGTCATCGGGTGCGGCTTGATCGCTCAGGTCATGCATCTCCATTACCTTCGGGAGCTCGAAGACCGATTCGAGATCAGCGCGGTCTGCGACGTCTCGGAGGAGGCCCGAGCGGCCTGCGCCAGGCGCTTTGGAGCTCCCGAGCAGTTCGCGACCTGGCAGGAGCTGATCGCACGGCCGCTAGACGCGGTGCTGGTGCTGACCTCGGGCAGCCACGCCCCCATCGCGATCGCCGCGGCCAAGGCCGGGATTCACGCTCTGGTCGAAAAGCCGATGTGCTTTTCGGTCGCGGAGGGCCGGGCGATGATCGACGCCGCGGAGGCGGCTGGCACCGTGCTGATGGTCGGCTACAACAAGCGGTACGACCCGGCCTACGCGCGGCTGGCCGAGGAGGCGGGTACTCTCCGTGACCTCCGCCTGCTGAGGATCACGACCCTCGAGTCCCCGATCGAGCCCTACGTCCAGCACTACGACCTGCACCGCGGTGCGCCGCTGCCGCAGTCGCTTGCCCAGTCGCTCCGCGACGATGACGAGGCGCGTATCGATGCCGCTGTCCCCGACGCCGATCGGCTGTCGCGCTGGGCGTATCGCAACATCCTGCTCGACAGCCTCGTGCATGAGCTCAACGCCATGCGAGGGGTCATGGGTGAACCCGAAAGCCTGGAATTCGCGGACATTCGCGAAACCGGCCTGACCGCGATCTTCAAGTACGGATCTGCGCAGTGCATCCTCGCGTGGATCGACCTTCCCGAAATCGCCCGCTACTCGATGGAGTTCGCCTTCTACTCGCCGGAGCGCAGGGTAACCCTCGCCTTCCCATCCCCCTTCTTGCGCAGCATGCCCACGCTGCTGATCACCGAGGACGGCCAGGCGCATTCACCACGCGCCTCGAGGACGGAAGAGGTCGCATCATATAGAGAGAGCTTCAAGGAAGAGCTCGTGCACTTCCATGAGTGCGTGACCACAGGAAAGCGCCCGATCACATCAGGCGTCGACGCGCTGCACGACATCGCCCTATGTGAGGCAGTGGTCACCGTGCATCGAGGCCGCCACGCCCTCGCGCAGCCGTCAGAGCCGGCGATGGCGACCGCGCCCCGCGAACGGCCGTGACCGAAACGCAGAAGATTGCCATCGCCAACGCGCCGGTCAGCTATGGCGCGTTCGAGCTGACAGTCGGCATGGTTCCCGGCGTCCCCGACGGCGACACGGTCCTGGATGAGGTCGCCAGCGCGGGATACTCCGGGATCGACCTCGGCCCGCTCGGCTACTTCGGGTACGGCGAGGATCTCGCGTCGAGCCTGGCGCGGCGAGAGCTGGCACTGTCTGGCGGCTTCTTCGAACTGCCCTTCACGGATCACTCCAGGATGCCCGCAGCGCTGCGCCAGCTCGGCTCGCTGCTCGATGTCTTCGACGCGGCCGGTTCGAAAAACGGCATGAAGCCAAAACCCACCCTCGCCGACATCGGCAGCGACCGGCGTCGAGCCCGCCCCGGTCAGGCCGCGACGGACCGTTCCCTGGGCTTCGACGACGAGTCGTGGCGGCGATTCGCCGAGGGCGTGGAGATGGCCGCGGGGTGCTGCCGCGAGCGTGGATACGAGCCGACCTTCCACCACGAGACCGGCACCAACATCGAGGCGCCCTGGGAGATCGAAAAGGTGCTCGAGCTGACTTCGATCGGACTCTGCCTCGACACCGGGCATCTTCTGCTCGGTGGCGGCGAACCGGTACGCGCGATGCGCGAATGGCGGGAGCGGATCAATCACCTGCATCTCAAGGACGCCCGAAGGTCGGTCGTCGAGGAGATTGTCCGGGAGGCGGCGCCGGTCGATGAGATCTGGCGAAGGCAGGCCTTCTGCCGATTGGGCGCGGGCGACCTCGACGTCGACGCCGTGCTCGAGCTAATCCGCCGCTCGTACTCCGGCTGGATCGTCGTCGAGCAGGACGTCCTGCCCGACCCGCATGGAAGAGCCGCCGCGGACCAACGCGCCAACCGCGAATACCTCACTGCCCGAGGGTTCTGACTCGTGGCGCCGCTCAGGATCGGTCTGGCCGGTGCGGGCCGGATGGGCCGCAACCACCTGCGGGCCCTTGTCCCCTCGGCCGACGTCAAGGTGACGGCGATCGCCGAGCCCTCAGAGAACGCCCGTGGCCTGCTTTCGGGCGGGGACGCGGCGGTGTACGGAGAGCTCGACGACATGCTCGAGGCCTCCGCCATCGACGCCGTGATCGTCTGCGTGCCGAGTGATCTGCACCTCCAAACGGTCAAGCGCCTGGTCGCTTCGCACATCCCGACCCTGTGCGAGAAACCGGTCGGCGTCACAACCTTCGAGGCGCGCGAGGCGGCGACGCTCGTGAGCGCGGCTGGCCTGCCTTTCCAGGTCGGATTCTGGCGGAGGTTCGTACCGGCGCTCAAGCGATTGCGCGAGCGCATCGCGGCCGGCGAGCTGGGCCGGATCTACTCGGTCGCGAACTTTCAGTGGGACGGAGAACCGCCTGGCGCTAGTTTCCGCGCCCACAGCGGCGGCATCTTCGTCGACATGGGGGTGCACGAGTTCGACCAGACGCGCTGGCTGGTGGAGCAGGAATTTGGCCGGATCATTTCGCTCGCCTCAGGGGTCGCGACCGAGCCCTCGGTCGACCCCGAAAGCGCCCACGCCATGGCCGAGCTGTCGGGCGGGACGACCGCGGTGGTCTCGCTCGGGCGCAGGTTCCCCCTGGGCGACGTGTGCAAGGTCGAGGTGTTTGGGACGAGGGGCGCGGAAGAGTGCAAGTTTCTGTGGCCGCCGACGGCCGACGACACCTTTTTCACCGCGCTGCGCACCCAGGCCGAGAGCTTTGCGCGGCACGTGCGTGGCGGACCCCTGGAGGGCGCGAGCGCGGATGACGCGGCCGCGGCGCTCGACGCGGCAGAGCGCGCGGCGCAGGCGGTCGGGGCGTGACCGCCGGCGACGTCGGGATCGGCATCGTCGGCTACGGAATGATGGGCAAGGCTCATTCTTTTGGCTACACGGTCGCGCCCGTGATGCGACCGCTGCGCCACCGGCCGCACCTTCGCGTCATCAGCGGGCGAGATCGCGAAAAGGTGGCCAGCGCCGCCGCCGCCTACGGGATCGGGATCTGGCTCGACGATTGGCGCGAGCTGGTCCAGCGGCCGGACGTCGACATCGTCGACATCTGCACTCCGCCGGGCTCGCACGCCGAGATCGCCGCCGCGGCTGCGGCCGCCGGCAAGGCGGTGATCTGCGAGAAGCCCCTGGCGGTGAGCTACCTCCAGGCGGCCGCCGCGGTCGCGGCGGTCGAGAAGGCGCATGTGCTCAACGCCGTCGGTTTCAACTACCGCCGCCTACCGGCGGTCTCGCTCATGAAGAGGATGATCGACGAAGGCGCCGTCGGCGAGATCAGGTTGCTGCGGGCCACGTGGCTGTCGGACGAGTTCGTCGACCCGGCGATCCCCTTTGACTGGCGCTTCGACCGATCCATCGGCGGGACGACGATCGCCGACCTTGGGAGCCACGTGATCGATATGACGACCTGGATGGCGGGCCCGATCGCAGAGGTGAGCGGCCAGTCCGTAACCTTCGTCCGCGAAAGGTCGGGACGCAAGGTGACGGTGGACGACGCGTCCTCTGCGCTGGTGCGCTTCGACTCCGGCGCCCGCGGGGTTTTCGAGATGGCGCGGACTGCGGTGCGCCGGCCATGCGACTTCACGCTCGAGGTCAACGGCGATCGC
>Ga0209690_1000406_pt1 | contig 22797 bp, 16 predicted proteins | sample GraSoiAngelo_150_FD_186164 | JGI IMG/M metagenome (GOLD analysis project Ga0209690, IMG submission 186164) | Grasslands soil microbial communities from the Angelo Coastal Reserve, California, USA - 14_1009_09_40cm (SPAdes) (version 2) | ecosystem: Environmental > Terrestrial > Soil > Grasslands ... | reverse complement strand
ATCACCGTGGTGTACGCGAGCGGCTCGGCGCGCCCCTCGTTCAGATGGCCCATGACCTTGCGCACCGTCACCGGAGCCCGGGCCGCCCAGACGGCGTCCATTACCTCCGCCTCAAGCGGTCCGAACCGGCTACCTCCGTCTGCAGACGTCACAGGCACATCCATAATGCTACTACAGGTCCGTCGTAGCACCGCCCAAGCCTGACCACAGGCTGGCGCTCGCCGACATCCTCACCTACCGGCCGGTTGATGCCGATCGCTCGGGATTCGTTCAGGCACTTATCGCCGGAAGTGCCTCAAACGCAGATCATCGTCAGTAATCCCCGGGCATCTGCACGGATTACTTTGCAAGCAGGAGATCATCGGTTCGATCCCGGCTGGCTCCATCTGCAAGGAAGGAGCTTAATCGTCAACCACCACGGGTCCCAACGAGTCCCCTGGTAACACGAAGTATCACCTCGACGGGGACTGATCGCGGGATCTCTGGGTGCTCGAGCCACCAAAGCGCGAGCCCTGTCAGCGAGCTGCGGATCACCTCGGCGAGGGGCTCGATCTGCAGCTCTGGGAGCGATGGCGAGTGCTGCTCTCTGATGAGCGCCATATCTGCTGCGCGCTGCATCGCGCGCAGCTGCTGCTGGAAGGCCTCGATCTCCGCGTCGCCTGCGGCGTCGCGGAGGAGCATCTTGGCCGCGGACGGGTGCTTCTCGACGTAGGCGAACCACGCGTTGGTCATGGCAGGCAGGCGTGCCTCGAGCGGCTCATCTGTGCGGTACTCCTCGAGCGCGGCCTGCGCCAGCTCGTCGCGGTACTTCGCAAGCAGGCTGAGGTAGAGCTCCTTCTTGGACTCGAAGTGGCGGTAGATCATCGGCTTGGTGACGCCGGCCGCGGCGGCGATGTCATCGAGGGTGCACGCCACATAGCCGCGCTCGGCAAACAGCTTCGCTGCGGCTTCCTCGATCGCAGCGCGTCGCTCGGTAGGCGAAAGGCGCTTGCGCTCCCGGCGCGGGAGTGTCGTTTCAGACGTGGGAGTCCCTCGGTCCATGATAAGTTTCTATTGAGTATACTGCTCGGTAAGTCTCGAGCATGCAGAATCGCTTTGACGTCATCATCGTCGGCGCCCGCTGTGCGGGCGCCCCGCTGGCCACCCTGCTCGCGCGCCAGGGGGTGCGGGTGGCGGTTGTCGAGCAGGCGACTTTTCCGCGCGAGACGCTGTCCTCCCATATCTTCGAGGCGGACGCGCTCGCGTTTCTTGATCGCCTTGGCGTCACCGAGCGGCTGCGGGCGACCGGTGCTCCGTTCGTCGACCGAACGGACATAAGGATCGAGGACTTTGAGATCGCCATGCCGTGGCCGCGGGCACCCGGCGACACCGGGGGGATGATGTCGGTCCGCCGGCACGTGCTCGACCCGATCCTCGCCGACGCAGCGGTCGACGCCGGCGCTGAGGTTCGCATGGCGAGCACCGTGGTCGGGCTGTCGGAAGAGCACGGCCGGGTGAGCGGCGTGCGCGTATCGTGCGCCAATGGCGAGTGTGAGCTGCGCGCGCGCCTCGTCGTCGGGGCCGACGGACGCCGCTCGACCGTGGCTGCACTCAACCGGGCCCGCAAGTACAACGTCGTAGCCAACCAGCGGGCCCTGTACTGGGGGTACTTCGAGGGCGCCGATCCAGGAGAGCAGCCGAGCTTCCTCAGCCATCGCTGGGCCGATCGCTTCGTGCTCGCGATCCCGACCGACGCGGGCCTCTACCAGGCGCTTGTGTGGCCAGAGATGTCCGAGCTCGCGCGCTTTGACCGGGATCACGAGGCCGTCTTCGCCGACCAGATCCAAAGCTGCGAGCCGCTCGCGCGCGCGATCGCCGGCGCCCGGCGGGTCGGCAAGCTCTACGGAGCCGTGCGCTGGAGTGGGTACTTCCGGGAGGCGTCCGGTCCCGGCTGGGTGCTTGCCGGCGATGCGGGACACTTCAAGGACCCAGCCCCAGGACGCGGGATAGGCGATGCGTTCCGCCAGGTCGATGCGCTCGCACCCGCGATCGTCGCTGGCCTGGGTGGGTCAGACGCCAACCTCGACGAGGCTCTCGTGCGTTGGGGACACTGGCGCGACCGCGACTTCGCAGAGCACTATTGGCTCGCCAACGACCTCGGGCAGTCGGGCACCGTGCCGGCGGTGCTTTCCGAGATCGTGCGCCGCCTGAACGAGCAGGGCAAGGCCGGGTCATTCCTCGACTTGTTGAACCACCGAGTCAAGCCATCGCGGCTCCTCACTCCGGCACGGCTGCTCGGCGCTACGGCGCGTCTCGTCGCGCGCGAGCGCGGGCAACGGCGCGCGATTCTCGGCGAGGTGGCCGCGCTCGCGTCCCAGGATGCGCGTCGCCGGTGGCTCAACAGGCGACCCGCGTATGCCGCTGCAGAGCTGTCCCCGGCCAATGGCGAGCCGACCGAAACCCACGTGGCGGTGGCTCCGGAACGAGCACACCAGAGGTAGGCCGCCCAATGCGTGGTGGGTGAGCGAACGGATGCGACCGCGGCGTGCGAGAACCCGGAAGTAGAGTCACGCAATGAGCTCCGAGTCCGCGCCCGTGCTCGATGAGGTCCGGCGACGACGACGGTCACGTCATCGCATCTTTTGGGGCATCGTCAACCCGCCAACCCGACGGCTCGCGGGGTTTGCGCCCTGGTGGGTGCTGCTTGAGACCAAGGGGAGGCGGACCGGGAAGCCGAGGACCACACCGCTCGCCCGTGGTCCCGTCGACGGCGATACCGTATGGCTGAACTCGGTCCATGGTCGGCATTCACATTGGGTGCGCAATCTCGAGGCGACGCCCGAGGTCCGGGTCAAGCTCTCAGGTCGCTGGCACAACGCGATCGCCAGCGTCCGCGAGTACGACGAGGCAACAGTGCGACGCTTCAATCTCTACGCCCGCAGCGGGCCGAGAACGCTCGGGATCGATCCCGTCTTGGTGCGCGTCGAGCTACGCCGTTAGCCGCCGAACTCCGCGACCGCAATCTCGTCGCGCGCACGGGATGAGAACTTGACCGAGCAGATGATTCGCAGCGCCACCGAACATGAGATCGATTCCGTGATCCAGCTATGGCATGCGGCAGGCGGCACGCCGAGCGTCACCGACACGCATGCGGGCTTGCTGTCTCTGTTGGCCACCGACCCTGACGCATTGCTTGTCGTAGAGATAGAGGGCATCGTGGTCGGCTCCCTCATTTCCGCCTGGGATGGCTGGCGGGGCAGTTTCTACCGGCTGGCGGTCCATCCCGAATACCGGCGACAGGGCCTTGCCACCGCGCTGGTGCGCGAGGGTGAGCGTCGTCTAAAGGCGCGAGGGGCCGTCCGGCTCACCGCAGTCGTGACCGACGACGATGCGATCGCGACGGGCTTCTGGTCGGCCGCTGGATATGAGCGCCAGGCCCATCAGGCCCGGTTCGCTCGACACGCAAACGAATGACCCGCGCTGCTTCATCGAGCAGCGCGCTAAGCGCGACCACGGCGCGAGCTTCGACCGGCTCGTGCGGCAGGCGCGGAAGCTGGGCGGCGCGGATTTAGCGGCCGCAGAGGCCACCGACCTGTCACCGAAAAGTCACCGGCGCGGAAATCGCCGTTCCCGCAGCGTCAAAACATCGCGTCGGGTGACAACGCGAAAGGCGCCTGAGCGGGCGAAACGTGAAATGGCGAGACTCGGAATCGAACCGAGGACACCACGATTTTCAGTCGTGTGCTCTACCAACTGAGCTATCTCGCCAAAAGCCCTGCTAATCGCCAACTTTTGGGCGTCTAACAGGCGGCAGTTTTGTGCCGGTGAACCCGCCCTGGGGCGCCGCCTCAGTGCGCCTCGAGCTGTCGGAACGCAGTGACACGGCCTCAACCTTACCGGCTCGAAACTGCTCGGCCAGCGCTACGGGTGGCGCGCCCTCGTAGCGGCGGATAATGCGTCCGTAGGTGGCGGAGATCATCTGGATGCTCGTCCCGCTGCCACGCGTCGTCCTGGTAATGAGGCGCCCGCCCGCGCGAAACCACGACCATTCGCATCAAGCCGGCTCTCCGTAGCGTGCGCCGCGTCCCTCCGCGCGCATACGCTTGATTGCCTCAGTCCGCCGCTTCTCGAAACCGATGGTCGGATCAGTCGCCCGTTGCGCCGTCGCGTGCAGCTCGCTGATGGCATCTGCCAACGGCTGAAGCTTGATCTCGTCGCCCCCCTAGGCAACGAGGTGGGCCCTTTGCTGCGCCGTTGCTGCGTGCCCGGCTTGATCAATCACGCGGACGCCCATCTTGAGCGTAACCGCGTCGTGGCGGCGAAGTAGTCGCCCGACACTACGCGCGACTGCACGTGTCAGGTGGCGGGTAAAAGTCCAGGTGCCGTTCACGCTTGTGATTGAGAACGGAACTGGCGAAGCGTCGAGATGTGGAACCCGCGTGACTTGCTTGTGCGGTGTGCGGAGGGATACTTCGTAGCCCGCCGAGCCGACGCACCAGGTCGTGCATCTGACCTGAAACGTGATCTCCCGGTGAGCCAGACGGAACCGCGGCGGCGCAACAAGGCTCACCGCGATGGGTGCAGGCTGTTCAGACGTCGGTGGCAGCGGTGGCAAGGCGAATACCGCAACTGCCTGCGGTTCGGTCGCCTCCGTTTTCGGAGCTTCACCGGCGCAGGATGGTAGTCCCGCCGTCGAAAACGAAGCATCCCAATAGATGATCCTCGCGCTTGCAGCGGCCTTCGTTGATGTGAACGCATACGATTCGCCACTCGGAGGGCCCGGCGAGCCTTGCCCGCGATCAATGTCTGCTTGATCCGGCAGCAGCGACGCCGACGATGCAACCGCGAAGTCGAGCGACTCCCGCGAGATGTCCGAAAAAGTGATCGTGCTGCCAGCCCAAAAGCTGGACCCGCTTCGCGGCGAAAGGTAGTGTTCGGCGACCGTGAGGTTGGCCTGCGCTTCGGCGGCGCAAAGGTTCCCTTTCCCAATTTCGCCACGTGCCGAAGCAGGCAGGGACGCCATGGCGAGCACCGCGAGCGCCACGATTCGGTCCAACCTCAGGTTGCCAATTCCCCGGCCCATCGGGTGCGAATAGTAACCGGCGCTACAGGGTCAATTCTCAACCGGCCTTGACACCTGCGTCGCGACGGGCATCGTGGAGTCGTCCGGTGACCCACCTGATGACCCACCCCGTGCGTCCGAGGGCGTGCCAGAACGCTCCAGAGGTCGCGAAACGTCCCAGAAAACCGCCAAAGCTGGGGCAAAGGCGGCAGCGCGTACACAATTTTCAGTCGCGTGCTCTACCAACTGAGCTATCTCGCCAAAAGCCCTGCTAATCGCCAACTTTTGGGCGTCTAGCAAGCGGCAGTTTTGTGCCGGTGAACCCGCCCTGGGGCGCCGCCTCAGTGCGCCTCGAGCTGTCGGAACGCAGTGACACGGCCTCAACCTTACCGGCTCGAAACTGCTCGTCGAGCGCGACCGGCGGGGCGCCATCGTGGCGGCGGATCATGAGCCGCTGTGTCGTGTGCGCCTCCTGTGAGGGCCGCCACCCGAGCAAAGGCACAGACCTCCGGTAGGCACCGAGGCTCCTCAAGCCCCAGATCGCGAGGCCACCGCGCACGAAGCTTAAAATTCTGGCGGCGGCGGCTTCCTGTACGTGACGGTGAGCATGATCATCTGCGTGCTGGCAGGCTCTGGCGGGCCGGGCTGACACCTGATGGTGATGGCGAGCCGGACGCGCTTGTGTCTGGCTAGATATCTCCGCATCGCCCGGCTTGGTGCGATCGTGAGGGTGACGTTTTCGGCGCCCTTCGCGATGGCCATGCCATAGAGCGGAGAACTGCCGGAGGAGCAGCGTTTCGCTGCTCGGCCCTGGGTGGGATGGCTGCAGCGCCGCCGGACGATCGGGGCTCCGTCGCGTGGTGATAGGAGGCGCGCGGCCGCGGTGTAGGTCGCGAAAGTAGCGCGCCACACCCGCTGTTCGATGACGCCGAGATATTCGACCGTCGCCGGTTCAACGATGAACCCGGTCTGCGGCGGCGGCGTCAGCTCCGAAGCGAAGACCGCGCCGCCCGGTTCGGACCCTGGCGTAACGCCCCTGATGAGCGCCGTTTGCCCGGTGCCTGAGAGGGCGACGTGTTCTCCGAATGAGCGATCGCGGATGAGCGGCAGCGGCTGACGCACCCATGCTTCGCCCCGGCGGCCGAAGGCCCACATGGCTGACTTGTCCGAACAGGGTTCGTTGTCGTACCTGCCGCAGCCGTCTTCGGGGAGGCCGCCGATCACAGCCGTCGTGCCATCGGCCGAGAGTGCGATGACGTCGCCGAAGGCGGGTGGACCGCCGAAGACGGCATAGTTCGAGAAGTCGTAGGGCTTGAGCGGAGGCTCGTGCTGTCGCCAGTCCGACGCGGACCTCGTGAACACGATGGCGTGGTCGTACGCACCCAACAGCGCCGTGGCGCCGTCTGCAGAGAGCGCAACGGCGCTGCCGAGCCCGGTGTGGTTCTCATATGGGTTGCGTTCGCCGTCGATCAGCTTTGCCGTCTGTGTCCAGGTGGCGCCGGAGCGCGTGAAGGCATACGCGGCGCCTTCGGGCGGAGGACCTTCTGGCGGGTGTTGCCGGTCGCCCACGCCGCCGATGAGCGCCACGTCGCCGCTCGCCGACAGCGCCGCGCTGCTACCGAAGCGCTCTTCGGGAGAGACGCCGCTCGGCGTCAGCTTGGCTCCCTGCTGGGTCCAGCCGGTACCCGAACGGGTGAAGATCCAGGCAGCGCCCTTCCAGCCTGAATCCCAGTCGGCGCCGACAAGAATCACGTCACCATTCGCGGACACCGCCACGCTCGAGGCGAAGCTTTCCATTTCTTGGAGGCTTCCGGGCGGGCGAGGGCCGGCGCCGCTCGCAATGATTGGCGCCGCCTGGCTACTCCAGCTGCCGCCCGTTCGGGTGAAAGTCCATGCTGCGACCGGGCCCGCGGCCGAAGGGCCGGCCAGCACGGCCGTGTTCCCGTCAGCGGACAGCGCCACGTGCGCTCCGCCTCCGGTCGCCCCTTCCAGCTGCAGCTTCGCCTCCCGGGCCCAGGATTGGCCTGTGCGGCTGAAGACCCACGCGACGTCAGGACCTTCGGACACGAGGGCGGTGGTCCCGTCCGATGACAGCGCGAAGTCATATCCGAAGCTTCGACTGTCGACTCCCGTCGCGTCGCGTGGAGTGAGCGCCGCCACTTCCTGCCAACCGCTACCGGCTCGTGTGAACACCTGCGCGGGCCCTCCCCCCTCGACGCGCTCTGCCACCTCGTGGAGGTCAGGCGGGGCAAGGATCGTGCTGCCGTCCGCCGATAGCGCGGCGAGCCACGGCCGGTTCATGATCAGCGCCCCCGACGAGGTCCAGACGTCGTCGTTCATGCGCGTGAAGATGTACGCAATCGGTCTCGCCCCAGAAGATTCTGAGCGCGCAGCGGCGGCGATGAGCGCAGTTTTTCCGTCGGCGGACACTGCCGCGCCTTCGGCAAAGGCGAGCTGCGCTTCAGGGCGTGGCGAGGTCAGCTGAGCGACCCGGCGCCAGCGTCCGCGGGAGCGCCGGTAGACCAAGGCGTAGCCGTGCCCGCGGTTGGTGATCACGGCCGTCAAACCGTCGGCCGACAGCGCGGCGCGGGGGAAGCCCCCCGACCCCGGTCCGGGAGCGATGCTGCCGGCGGATCGCCAGCGCGATCCGTGACGCGAGTACGACGCGGTCCCGATGAGCAGCGTGTTCCCGTTCGCCGAGAGCGCGGGGTGCGCGTTCAATGCCTCTAGCGCGCGTCCCTGCTGGTTCCAGTGCCCGTGTGACCAGACGTACACCCAGGTGAGAGGGACGTTCGAGGCGGTGCCGCCGAACACTGCCGTGCGCCCGTCGCCGGAGATCGCGACCGCTTCGCTTCCCGAGACGTAACCGCTTGGTACGCGAGGCGACAACGGCGGTCCCTGTTGGTGCCACGCCCCGTTCGAGCGCACAATTACCCAAGCGGCCATCGCGCTGAACCGTCCGTCGCCGACGATGATCGTGTTTCCGTTGCCCGAGATGGAGACGGTCGCGCCGAAGTTGGCCACGCCTCGCGATCTGGTTAGGCGGTTGGCACCATGCGGAGTCAGCTTGGGGCCCTGCTGCGCCCATGACGCGCCCGAGCGAGTAAACACCCACACCGCACCGACGCCGCCGTCGTCGCTTTCCCCGCCGATCGCGGCCGTGCTTCCGTCGTTCGAGAGCGCGACGCTGCTGCCGAAGGCGCTCGTCTGGCCGGCGGGGCCGGTGAGCACGGCGTATGCGCTCAGAAGCGGATCGACGGTAATCGGGAACCGCGCTGCCCGAGTTTGCAATTCGAGCGAGAGCTGCCCGCGGCGCAGCCGCATGCGGGCAGCAAGCGATCGGCCGCTGGCGTCGGTCGCCGCAAGACCCTCGTAGCGGAACACTGGCCCGCGGCGTCCGCTCAGAATGGCGTCTCTGCCATCGGGAGAAAGCGACGCAGGTGCGACTCCCGAGACGTCGAGCAGGAGCGTGACCGAAGACGCGGATAAGACAGTGGCGCGGCGTACGACGAAGCGCTGCTCCACGCCGAGAGGTCCATCGACAAAAGACTGCTGCACGTCGCCCGCGTCGTAGACGGCGCGGTTCCGTTCAATGCGCGGGGTGGCCGCCGGCAACGCCAGGGGTGAGCCGCCTGCCAGAGCCGAAGCGAGCGTCAACCGCAGCTCTGTGCCGTCGCTGGACGTCACATCGATACCCAGGGGTGCGGAGCGCAGCCGCAGACCTTGCTCGGGGTTAACGCCGCGAAAGCCATGCGCGACGGCGGTCAGTCGATATCGAGCTTGAGCTCCACCCAGCGTGGCCGAGGCCGCCGCTTGCAGCGCTGCGGGCATCTCGTCAAGCACCCGCGACTGTGTCAAGGCGTGAGCTGGCGACGGGGTCGACTTCGCCGGGACGGAGACGACCATCGCCAGTCCCGCAACCAGCGCGGCGAGCACAGCCGCGATCGCCGCCATCGCAAGCCAGCAGAGACCGACGGTTGCCTTGCCCGCGAGCGCCACGCATTCCTCAACAACAGCCGCTTCGACCCGATGCGGTCAGCTCGCATATGAAGCCGCCGCCAAGGTCGGGGGTCATGAAACGAGGCCTCGCGCTGCTTCTCCTGCTCGGCTCGACTCTGTGTGCAAGCGGCGGGAGCGTCTCGGCAGAGGCGATTCCCCCCGAACTCCTGGCTACGTCCCACTCGGGCTGGCTGTGGAGCAACCCCGTTCCCCAGGGGGACAGCCTTGGAGCGGTCGAATTCGCGGGGGACACCGGGTTCGCGGCCGGCGAAGAGGGCACGGTTCTGAAGTCGCTCGACGGAGGCGCATCCTGGACGGCGCTGTCGAGCGGTACCACCGAAAAGCTCTCGCTCATGCAGGTCCTCGATCCCGCGACGGTGTTCGTGAGCGGCAACTTGGGCCTGCTCGAGTCAACCAATGGCGGGGCGAGTTTCAGGGAAATTCGATCGGAGAAGCCCTGTTACGAGTGCTCCTCGATCAGGTCGTTCTCGTTCCTCAGTGCGACGAGCGGGGTCGTCGAGACCTATGACGTCTTCACCCGAAGCGACTCGCTGTTGTGGACCGAAAACGGGGGCGCGAGCTTCGAAGCGCGCACGCCGGTGCCCTTGTACGCAGCCGAACCGGGGCCAATCCGGTTCCTGTCATCCACAGATGGCGTCGCGCTCGTCAGCGGCGAAAACATCGGAAGGGTCATGCGGACCGTGGACGGCGGACGCACCTGGACAATCGCCGCCGAAGGCCACCACAAGCTCTCGGGCCTCACGTTCGCGACGTCGCTTCTCGGATATGCGGTGGGAGAAGACGACACGATCCTGCGCACTGACGACGGCGGTGCGACGTGGCAGGCGACACCGTTGGTGCTGCCCGCGGGCGCTGGCGCCCTGGATCTCACGGGCATCTCCTGCGCCGAAGCCGAAGCCTGCCTGATCACGACCAACGGCTTGCGTTCCACAAACGCCGGCCCGATCCTGCGAACCACCGACGGAGGGCGCAGCGCCACCCTCATCCATCCGTTCGCGGCCTACCCCGGGCCGCCGGCGGTGCTTGCCGTCGCGGACTTGCCGTCCAATCATGCGGTCGCCGTCGGAGGAGGAGGCGCGACGGCGCTCTCCGCTGATGGGGGCGCGAGCTTTGCCGACGACAACTGGCGGGCAGCGAACATCTCCGAGCCATACGAAGAACCCCCGACTCAAATACGGCTCGGGCGCTCGCCGCGCGAAGCCTTCCTGCCGGGCCAATACGGCCGAATCGCAGTGACTCGCGACGCCGGGCACAGCTGGAACGTGCTGCAGCTGCCGACGAATAGGCTCGTCCTGGATGCGGCGTTCCCCACGCCGCAGAAGGCATTCGCCGTCGTCAAAGGCGGCGCGGTGTACGCAACGGGCGACGGTGGCCGCAGCTGGCGGCGCTGCGGACGCGCCGCCCGCTCTCCCGGCGCAGTGCTCGCCACCAACCAGCGCGTCGTCCTCGTAACCGGCGGACACGGCGTCTGGCGCTCGACGGACGGGTGCGGCGCGTTCACCCAGGTCGGCGGAAAGGTTGCCGTCGACGGTCGCCTTCGACCGCTTGAGAGCTTCGAACTCTCGCTTACCGGCGGCGCTCAACAGGTGAGCAGACACACGATGATCGTCTTCGCCAATCAAATCCTCGAGTCGACTGATGCTGGGGAGCGCTGGGCGGTGATTCCCGGCCCGGGCGTGACGGGTTACATCGAAGCCGTCTCATTCCTGGGCGCCCGAAGCGGCTATGTCCTACGTGAAGGGACGTTCTTCTTCACCAATGACCAAGGCCGCCATTGGCGCCGGATTCTGACCGTCGCTCCTGAGGAACGGCATGCCGCCGAATACCCGTCGATCTCCTTCAGTAGCTTGCGCGACGGGTTCATTGCCACTCACAACAGCGAAGACCAACGTCCGAACATCGTGTTCCGAACAGAAGATGCAGGGCGAAGCTGGATTCCGGAGGAAATGCCCGAGCCGATCGCCTCGATCATCGCGGCGCCCGGCATCGCGTACTCCGCCTCCACATATGGGGACATGTTCATCGCGCGCGGCGGCGGCTTCACCGGAGAGCGCTCTCGTATCACACTCAGAATCGCCGGCCCAGCGACCCTGAGCCCCCGGGCACTCGCCCGCGCACACCACTACTTGACGGTTCATGGCAGAATCACACCCGCATTGAGCGGCGTGCCCGTAACGGTCGCGCGGACCACGGGACGCGAAGGCTGGAGTGAAGAAACTGCAGTAACCGGCGCCGGCGGCAGATTCTCCTACACCTTCGACGAGGTGGAATCGACAACCTGGATCGATGCTTACTGGACCGGAAGCCCCGGCTATCGCGGCGCCGCGACCGGCCCCGTGATACTGCGTGTTCGGCGCTGACGCACCCTACCCGCCTTCAGCGGCGATGATCTAGGCATGGAGCACGCCCGCATTCCCGTCCGCTTGATCGCGCGTGCGCGCGTGAACGAGATTGCAGGCGAGCGCGAGGGGGCACTGCTCGTGCGGGTGACAGCGCCGCCCGTCGACGGGCGGGCGAATGCAGCGCTCCGCGAGATGATCGCCAAACACCTGGGGATCGCGGCCGGCCGCGTATCGGTCGTGCACGGCCTGACGTCGCGCCAGAAGGTCGTGCAAGTGGAGGGGCTCAGCGCCCGGGAGCTCGCACGGGCGCTCGCGAAGCGCGAGGCGTAGCCCGACACGGGCGCTCGCTCCGCGGCGAGCCGGAATACGCGCGGCCAGCGCCCGCGCTCAGCCTGCGCTCTCTAGCTGTTCGCCCCTTCGCGGTCCCACGCCAGCAGGTACGGGAGCGGGTCGATCGGGTACCCGCCCGCGGCTTGCCAGCCCGCGACCCACACCTCGAAGTGCAGGTGCGGGGTGGTGGCAGAGCCGGTCTGGCCGACCTGGGCCAGCGGCTGCCCGGCCGCGACCGCCTGCCCGGCGCTGACGGCCACAGAACCTGCCTTGCAGTGGGCGAACATGAAGTCGAGGCCCGCGTCGGTCTGCTCGACCGCGTAGTAGCCGGCGCCGCCCGCCTGGAAGCTCGTGCTCGTGATCACTCCTGCCAGCGGGGCGAGCACGGGCGTGCCTTCGGCGCTCAGCACGTCCTGGCCCTGGTGCACGTGGTTGGCGCGCGGCGCCCCAAAGCGATTTTCGGGACCACCGAAGCTGTGCGCGCCGGCGACGGGGAACACCGCGCCGGCGGCCGCGAGCTGGGCGGGCGTAGGAACCCCGGCTGGGACTTCGGGCGTGGTCGGCGGCGGAGCAGGGGCGGTGGGACTTGCGCTGACGCTAAGGTTCGCCGCGGCGGAGCTGTGAGCGATGTGCCGGGGCGCCCCCAAGCCGTGGTCGCGCACGCTGAGCCTCACCTGATAGGAGCCAGGCTGGAGCCTCGATCCTCTGGGCCACGCAACCGCGATCGAGCGCCCCGTGCGCAGCCAGCCAAGGCTCGCCGTGATCACGGCTCTGCGTGCGGAGAGGTCTATTACGACCACCTGCACGTTCACGGTCCGCACGCCGGCCTCGTCGATGCGCAGCGTCACGCGCGGCGGGCGGCCCGGCGCGGCCGTCCTCGGAACCCTCAGTTCGCTGATGCGCGGGCGGCGCGCCGAGGCGGCGCGCGTTATCAGGCCGTACTCGCTGCCTCCCGCCAGCGGCGCCGAGGGTGCCTGCACGCCCCCCGGATTCTGCGCGGCGGCGAGCGCAGGCGCAAGCCCGCAAGCGAGCGCACACGTAGTCAGGGCGGCCGCAACCGCCTCGCGAAGAGGCCGCATACGTCAATGTCGGCAACGGCACACCGGCGCATGACCCGTGCGCGCCGGCTTGCAGACCCGCTAGGCGGCCTGAAACTCCTCGGCCAGCGCCTCATAGGTGAGTCGCAGGCCCTCGTCTATGTTCACCGCAGGCCGCCAGCCGAGCTCGCGGGCCGCAAGGCTCACATCCAGGCAGCTGTGCTGAAGCTCTCCTGGGCGCAGGTCGGCCAGCTCTGGCTCGATCCGCTCGCCGGTCGCGGCGGCGCCGTGACCAGACCCCTCGGCGACCTGCTGCAGGACACGCCAGATGGTGGCGACGTCGGTCTCGCTGGCGGTGGCGATGTTGTACGTGCCCGACCGTCCCGATGCTGCAAGCAGCGCGCTGACCACGTCCGCGACATACACGTAGTCACGCGTGGGACGACCGTGGCCGTAGAGCTTCGGCGTGCGAGCCGCGAAGAGGTGGTAGCTGAAGATCGCGACCACGCCTGCCTCCCCGTGGGGGCTCTGGCGCGGTCCGTACACGTTCCCGAGGCGGCATACCGAGTGCGACTGCTCCCCTGAGAGCGACCACGTGTTCACGAACGCCTCGGCGGCCCACTTGGACGCGCCGTAGGGAGACAGCGGCGCCGGGATCTGGTCCTCGGGAGTCGGCATCGGGGCGGCGTCCCCGTACAGCGCGCCTCCGGTCGAGGTGAACACGACGGGAGCGCCCACGAGCCGCGCCGACTCGAGCACGTTGAGCGTGCCCCTCACGTTCACGTCGCAGTCGCGGCCGGGGTCTTCGACCGATGCCACCACGCTGGCCTGGGCGGCGAGGTGGTAGATCGCCCGCGGCTTGACCCTGCGCACGACCGCCTCGAGCGCCGTGCGATCGACGATGTCGACCACACACATCTCGGCCTCCGCCGCCACGCGCCTCTCCTCGCCGGAGGAGAGATCGTCGATGACGGCCACCTGCAAGCCATCGCCGAGCAGCGCGTCGACCACGTGCGAACCGATGAAGCCGGCGCCGCCGGTCACGATCGCGCTTCCTCTCACAACCCGGAATCTATCTTGAGCCAGCGCGCGCGCGCTGGGCCAGCAGCTCGCTGACAGCCTCGACGGCCTCGTCGATCCGCTCGAGCACCCGCGCCTCCGCGCGGACGTCGGGCAGCTCGCCACCGGCGGCGATGCCGCCGAGCACGACCGGGATTCCCGGATTGCTCGTGCGCAGCTCCTTGATGGCGTCACCGACCTCGTTAGAGACGCCCGCGCTGATCGCCCCGAGGACGACAGCGTCCGCGCAGCGGCTGTCCACGGCAGCCTGCAGGCGCTCGAGGGGCAGCTCTGTGTCCAGCGTGGTCGCATACCCGGCTGCGGCGAGCTGGTCGTGAATCATCTGCAACTCGAGCGAGTGTTCATCGCCCTGGAGCCCGGCTACCAGCACCTTCTCGCGCGAAGGCTCGCGCCCTCCGGTCATGTACCGGGACAGCGTCGCCAGCACGCGCCGCGTGATGCTCTGCGTCAGGCGCTCGCGCTCGCCGTCGAGCGCGCCCGCGCCACGCAGCTCGCGCATGCGCCGCAGCGCCGGAGCGATGACCTCGCCGTGAAGCATTGTCGGCGAGATGCCATCCTCGATCGCGGTGGCGATCGCGCCCTCGGCGGTCTCGGCGTCGCCTCGCTCGAGCGCCGCTCCGTAGACCTCGAGCGTGCGCTCCGCCAGAGCGGCCGGATCGTCGCCCGCGTGCCCGCGCGCGTCCGGTCCAGCGGTCTCGATCACTTCCATGAACGCGTCCAGCAGCACCGGGTCGAAGTGGCGACCGCGTTCCCTGCGCATCATGTCCAGCGCCTTCTCGACGGAGAACGCCTTGCGGTAGACGCGGTCGCTGGTGAGCGCGTCGAAGACATCGGCAACCGCCACGATGCGGCTCTCGATCGGGATCGCCTCCCCGGCGAGCCCGCGCGGGTATCCGCTCCCGTCCCACTTCTCCTGGTGGCCGAGCGCGATGTGCGATGCGAGCTCGAGGATTGCCGATGAGGACCCGCGCAGGATCCTGTAGCCCTCCTCTGCGTGCGTCTCGACGATCGCTCGCTCCTCGGGGGTAAGAGGGCCGGGCTTGAGCAGGATCGCATCGGGGATCGCGACCTTGCCGACGTCGTGCAGCGGCGCGGCGAGTTTGAGCTGCATGCAGAACTCCGCGTCCATCCCAATCTGCTCGGCGAGGAGCGCAGACAGGTTTCCGATCCGTTCGATGTGGGCGCCGGTGTCCTCGTCGCGATACTCCACGGCCATCGAGAGCCGCTTGACGGTCTCGGCCTGTGCGAGCTTGAGCTCGGCCAGCGCGCGGTTGAGCTCGCTCGAGCGCCCCTCGATCTCGTCCTGCAGGGCCGCGCGGCCGACGTCGCCGAGCTGCCATCCGGCCACTGCGGAGGCGAGTACGAGCACGGCCAGAAGACATGCGCCCGCGAGCGATATGCCGCTGAGCGCCACACCGGCGCCGGCCGCCAGCGCGAGCCCGCCCCAGAGCGCGGCACGCACCGCCGCGCGCGAGTGGGCCGATGCGCGGACGCTCCCGTCGGGCTTGCGAGCTCCATCGACAGCGTGCGAGCTGCCCGTCCCCGCGACTGCCCCGTTCGTGGCTCCACGCCCCACGCCTGCGAGATTAGCCCCGCCCCGGGTCGGCTCAGTCGGCGTGGCCGCTCCGGAGCCCGGGCGCCGCGCGCGTGGCTGGTCCTTCCCGTGCTGGCCAGGCCGCCTGAAGGGGACTTGAATGGTGCCGTGCACTGCTTCGGTCCTATCCACTTCGGCGTTCGGCGCCCCTTCGGCGCCTCTGAAGCGCGCTCGGAGGCACTAGACGTATGATCGATGCGCGCTCAGTGGGGCCCCTGCAGCTGAGTGATATCGATCGCGCCCGACGGCGCCGTCAGCGAGACGGGCGCGTTCCAGCGGTCGAAGATCACACGGCCGCCGTTCGCTCCGGTCCTCGCGATCTGGATGGGGTATGGCTTGCCCGTGGCAGCCACGTACAGCGTCCCGCCCTTGGAGGTGTCGTTGAGGCCCACGACGCGCTGCCCGTTCACGCTCGTCGTCGCGCCCTTCGCGAGCGTGCCGTGATCGGCCAGGGTCGAGTCGATCAGCCGCCGCAGGTCGGTGAGGGATCCCAGGGACGCGAAGCTGGGCGTGCTCGCCGGCGCCTTCAGCCACTTGCCGTTCAGCAGCTGCGCGGCGGCGGCGCCCCCGATGCGCCTGTAGAAGGCCGCGCTTCCGCGCAGGTAGACCGTCCCGCCGGTCTCGATCAGCTCGAAACTCGAGCCGCCCTCCGACAACCTGCCGCGCGCACCCTTGCCGGCGAGCAGAAACAGATCCAGCGTCAGCGGCGAGCCTTTGCTGACGATCGACCCGGCGACGTGCACCGAGTTCGCCGAGTCGGCGGCCTGCTTGCTCAGGGCGAGGATCTCGGTCGGCGTCTTGGAGGCGATTCCATTGCCGGAGGAGCCGCCGCAGCTCGCGAGCGCGAGCGCGGCCAGCAGCAGCAGCGCGAGCGTCGCTGCGACGGACGTGCTCTTTGCGCGGAGTCGGAGTGGCAGAGCTGACATCGCGCGTAGCCTAGTCCCAGCCACGGTCGCGACCGCCGCTGTGCGCGTCAGTCGGCGATCAGGGCTCCCCACACGGGGTGGCGGCGAAAGGCCGCCGTCGTGTAGCGAACCGACCATACGAGCAAGGCGATGAGGAAGGGAACGTCCGTGAGCGCGGAGACGAGGACGTAACGATCGGTCCCAAGCGTCAGGAGCGCGCTCAGGCGCACGAGAGCGCGCACCACGAAGTAGAGCCCCCACACGAGTGTAAGCGTGCGCATCGTCGCGAGGAAGGTCTCAGACTCGCGCACCGGCGCGGGCAGCGGGAAGATCTCATCGGCGAACCACGATGCGAACGGCCGCGCGCTGGCGAGCGACGCAAGCACGGCCGAGCCGAGAACCGTGTCGATGGCGATCTCGAGGCCGAGGTAGGCCGTCGCGCTGTCGGAGGCGAGACCGACGGTCGCCCTGATCGCGACCAAGACGAGCGCCAAGCGGACGATCATCGCGGGACGCCCCCTGCGGCGCTCGTGCATGTAGACGGCCGCCCCGAAGACCACCGCGCACCCGATCCCAGCGCTGAGGCCGATCAGCTTCCAGCCGGCGAAGAACAACGCCAGCGGCCCGAAGCCGTCGCGCACCAGGCGTGGCGCCGCGCGGCGAGCCACGCCGCGCACTGCAACGGGCTCAAGCGTCTCGCGCTCGGCGGCCTCAGTCGCAATCGTGGCCCGCATGTCCAAAGCGAGAATAGGGGGTCAAGGCTGCCGGCGCACGCTTCCTGGCGCCGGGAGATCACGCGCGCTCCGCGCAGGTGAGAAGCAGGCCCTGCGCAGGCGCGGCACGCTTCCGTTGGGAGCTCATGGAGTTGACCGATTAGCGCTCGCTGACCTGCACAGCTTGACGAGCGCTGAGCGGTCTGGTAATGATTTCCAGCGTAAACCTGACGTTTACACAGATTCGGGGGGCATTACGTAGGTAGGGGGAATTCCACGGACGGTTTCGCGCACGCGCTAATGCGCGGCTTCGGCCGAGCGTCACGCGCGAGATCAGGAGGGACGACCGCCTCACAGCACGGCGGCCACCCAAGGAAGGGGAGAAATGAAGCGCGTCAAGGACAAGGATGTTCTTTCGTCGGGCCCAGCTGGCGAGCCTGATTGCCAAGATTCTCGCCCTCTCGCGCGCTGTGCTGTGCTCGGCGCCCGTCGGCCGCGCCGCCGCGGCATCGACATCGCCGGCTTCTCGGTCGTCGTCCTACTGGCCGCGAGCGTCTTTGTCGCCGCTCCCGCCGCCGCGTCCACGCTGGGTGACGGGACAGGCCTGACGCCAACGATCGAAAGCGATAAGGCCGACTATGCCCCCGCTTCCACCGTCACCCTGACCGGGGCCGGCTGGTCCTCCGGCGAAGCCGTCCACGTCAACGTCAATGACAACGTCGGGCAAACGTGGAGCTACAACGTCGACGTGACCGCCAACCCGCTCGGTGGCTTTACGCTTCAGTTCAAACTCCCCAATAGCTTCGCCGCGAGCTACCTCGTCACCGCCACGGGTGCCTCTGCTACCGCGACTACCACCTTCACCGACAGCAACCCCTACAGCCTCGACCAATGCACGAACGGCGGCGTGGGGGAAACCCCCGAACCGTGTCGGGGTTCGAGCATCCAGCCGAACGGGGCGGTCGAAACCTTCAAGAACTGGGTCAACGGTGACGCCAACGGGCAGAAGGCCCACTGGAAGGAGGGCGACTTCATCGCCTATCGGACGAGGCTGTCGGGCCTCACCGCGGGCACGCACACGCTGATCCTTCACTACGACACGGTCAGCAGCAAGAAGCACGCGCTCGACTACCTGGGCTCATACGACGCGACCGAGACGACCTCCGCGACCGCCACCCCGATCCACGCCAACCACAACAGCCCGTGCCTGGATCTCGTCCAGGCCGGCGAAATGGAATCGGGCGACTGCAACCCGACGTCGGTACCCGCCGAACACAAGTCGGCGATACCCGTTCCGACGCTCACCGACTGCGGAGAATCCGAAGGTACAGCTCCGACACTGGCGTCCAGTCCGGGCAACGTTGTGATCTTCGGCCCAACCGGAACGTCTCTCGGCACGCTGACCTATGGCACAGAAGCCGAAGGCAAAGGAAGCTGCAGCGAGTTCCTGAGCGTCAAATTCACATCTCCAGCGATCGACAGCAGCCACGCGATCGTGATCGCCTGGGGAGCCCACATCGCCTCCGAAGGGGACTGGGGTAGCGAAAACTCGGCCAGCGCGATCAGCGGGTCGCCGTACCACATGGCGATCGACAGCCTGGACGGAACTGGTGGCTCCGAGGACCACCAGCTCGCGACCTCGGCGATCGTGTTCACCCCGAGCATCACGACGGACCTGATCGAAAACAGCACCGGGGAATCCGTTACTGGCGGCTCGGTCGCACCCGGCACAACCGTGCACGACACCGCGACCATGACCGGCCAATCGAGCAACGCCGGCGGGAAAGTGACGTACGAGCGCTTCACGACGATCGACTGCACCGGCCCTTCGACCAACGAAGAAGTCACGGTCACGAACGGCGAAGTACCGAACTCTGCGGACTTCACGCCGACCGTTCCCGGCTCCTACAGCTACAAGGCCGTCTACGGCGGAACGAACGGCCCGCCCCAGAACCTGGCCGCGGAAAGCCCGTGCGAGCCGTTGACGGTTAGCAGGGCCAAACCGACGATCAAAACCTCCGCGACCGCGTCGGTGACGGTGGGCGACAAGATCAAAGACACCGCCACTCTCTCCGGCCTGGTCAGCGCGGTCGGAAGCGAAGGGACGGTCACGTTCAGGCTCTACTCCGACGAAGAATGCAAAACCGAAGTGTTCAAATCGGTCGCGACCGGGATCAGCTCCAATACGAGCTACCCCTCGCCGACCGAATACACGACCACGGCGACCGGCACCTACTACTGGCGCGCCTTCTACTCGGGCGACGCCAACAACGAAGCGGCCTCGACCCCGTGCAAGGACGCGGGCGAGAGCTCGGTGGTCGAAAAGGCCAAACCGACGATCAAAACCTCCGCGACCGCGTCGGTGACGGTGGGCGACAAGATCAAAGACACCGCCACTCTCTCCGGCCTGGTCAGCGCGGTCGCAAGCGAAGGGACGGTCACGTTCAGGCTCTACTCCGACGAAGAATGCAAAACCGAAGTGTTCAAATCGGTCGCGACCGGGATCAGCTCCAATACGAGCTACCCCTCGCCGACCGAATACACGACCACGGCGACCGGCACCTACTACTGGCGCGCCTTCTACTCGGGCGACGCCAACAACGAAGCGGCCTCGACCCCGTGCAAGGACGCGGGCGAGAGCTCGGTGGTCGGCCCGGCCACGCCTGCGATCACGACCAAAGCCACGGCCTCGGTGACGATCGGCAGCGCGATCAAAGACACGGCCACGATCTCGGGCCTGGTCAACCCGACCGGCGAAGGCGACATCGTCTTCACGCTCTACTCGGACGAAAAATGCGAACAAGAAGTCTCCGGATCGAGCTCTACGGTCAAAGCGATCACAGCCAACGGCAGCTACGACTCGAGCCCCGTCACGCCCACCGCGACTGGCACCTACTACTGGATCGCGACCTTCACGAGCGACAAAAACAACAAAGAATTCGCGACCAAATGCAAGGACGCAGGCGAGAGCTCGGTGGTCGAAAAGGCCAAACCGACGATCAAAACCTCCGCGACCGCGTCGGTGACGGTGGGCGACAAGATCAAAGACACCGCCACTCTCTCCGGCCTGGTCAGCGCGGTCGCAAGCGAAGGGACGGTCACGTTCAGGCTCTACTCCGACGAAGAATGCAAAACCGAAGTGTTCAAATCGGTCGCGACCGGGATCAGCTCCAATACGAGCTACCCCTCGCCGACCGAATACACGACCACGGCGACCGGCACCTACTACTGGCGCGCCTTCTACTCGGGCGACGCCAACAACGAAGCGGCCTCGACCCCGTGCAAGGACGCGGGCGAGAGCTCGGTGGTCGAAAAGGCCAAATCCGGCATCGAAACCACCGTGCGCGATGGGAACGGATCGGTGATCGACAACACGCATCCCGCCGCCGCCACGACGGCGGTGCACGACACGGCTACGCTCTCGGGCCACATCGCTGGCTTCAGCTTCGGCGCCGAAAAAGCGACAGTTACATACAGCTTCTTCACGAACGGCGAATGCAAGGAACCGGCGGCATCGACGCAGGTGGTGAGCGTCGCCGAAGACGGCACCGTGCCGGACTCAAAAGCCCAGACGCTGGCGCCTGGCAGCTACTCGTACAAGGCGACCTACAGCGGCAACGGCTACTACAAAGCGGCTACGGGAGCATGCGAGCCGTTCCGCGTGGTGCAGAAGAGCGCGATCACGAACACGGTGCTGTGTACGTTCGACGAAGACACGTCCGTGGTCGGAAGCACGTTCCGGCTCATCTTCACCCCGTCCTCACCGGGCTCGAAGCTGGGCGCGACCAACCCGGGCCAGTTCTACTACAACGTGTTCGACAACGCTCCGACGGGGAAAATCACGTTCACCCTGCCGTATCCGTTCGTGACCCAGGGAGCGACGCCGATCCATGTTTACAGCGGCGTGACGATGACCACGGTGTCGGGGCAGACCTGTCTGATCCCGGGAGCGGAAATCGCGAACAGTGGCCAGACGGTGTCGCTCGGCAGCTATGGCAGCCAGACGTTCGGCAGCACAACGTCCGTCACCGTCAAATTCAGCTCACCGACTGGCTTTGCCTACGCGAACATCCATGTGGAATACGGCCTCAAAGGTACGAACGGATGGTCAAAGGGCGGTAGCAGCGGCAACGATGCCATCAGCAGCTTGTCCTTCCCGACGATCCTCAACGACCAGACATACCTGTTCTCCGAGACGGATGGCAGTCCCGACAGCCAGACGGCCTCGAGCGAGAACGTCTTCAAGAAGGATCCCGGGATAGCCGGCTTGGTCCTCAAACCGAGCGGGGACCCGGCGGCCAAAGTGCCCGTCTATATCTATGACGCGTCGCACAAGCTCGTCTTCTCCACTGCCACGGATCAGGACGGCTGGTATCAGTGGGAATACAAGTACACGGGTAAGGCCACGACGTTCACGGTAAAGCTTGGCGGTCTCTACGCAGGCAACGCACAAACGGTGACGATCAAGTCGAACGGATACGTCACCGTGAACTTCACGGTCTAGGAGCGGGTGCATAGGGAGCGCCACGGGGGAGGCCGCGGGGCCGGCCTCCCCCGCAGGTGCGGAGCTTCCGCCGCGCCTGCCCTCGACGCCTGGTCCTGCACGCCAGCGCCGCCAGAGATATCCGCGGGCGCGCTCTCGCGCGCGTCGTGGCCCTCAGTCGAGGTTTTCCAGGATCTCGTTTGCTCGCGACCACTGAGTCGGCGGCACGGCGAGATAGATGTCGCCGCGCCCGAACCGGTCCAGCGGGTGGTCCGCCACGCATGCGGCGTCGACCCCAAGACTTCGGAGCTGGTCGCGCCAGGCGAGCGCCGTCTTCCGGTCATCGAATGTGCTGACCGTCTCCCACGCCTCGTAGCGCGGGTCATCGATCGCCACGGGGGCGTCTGGTGCTCGAGCGCGCCGTCGCCGGAGCCGCATCACGGACAGCCTCGCGCCACGCTCCGCGGCTGGCACGGCAGAGCGGCGCAGCGGAGGCCCGCAGGTCGAGCGCGACCCGCAAGCCACCGCGACGGGAGCGCGCGGACCCCTTTCATAGGTTCAGGGGAGTAAGGGAGCGACGCGAAGTCGGACACGTGGGTCGGCCCCCGCCCGCGAGGAGGCGCTTTTTTCGCCGTGAGATCGCCGATGGCATCGTTCACCCGCGATCGCGAGCTTCAGTGAGCTCGAGGAGGCGCTCGGCCTCATCTGCGCCCGCGATGGGTAGGGTTGAGCGGTCGAGCAGACCGAGTTGCACGAGCACGGCCGCTTGGTCCCAGTAGATGTGCTCGTAGGCGATCTTGTTCTCCTCGAACCCCATCACGACGACCGTCGGGATGCGCACCTTGCGTCCTGTAGGCGGAACACCGGGCAACATGAACGGAACTTCGGCGTCGTGCGTGAACTCGAGCACGAACTCGTCGATCACGCGGTCCCAGGAGACCGTCCTGGAGATCGGGTGCAGAACCGCATCCGCTGGGGTGTGGCCGATGAACTGCGAGATGTAGAACCGCCGCACGGCCTCGCCTCCCGAGGCGCCGGTCAGCGCGGGCACATGCCACACGTATGGCTCGTCGACCATGGTGCGCATCGTCGCCTCGATGTCCTTGGTCTCGAACTCGCTCGCCACGTGCTCGTCGAAGACCGCACCCAGGTCATGTGCAGTGCTCATGTGACACCTCCGCGACTCAGGGGCCTCGATAGCCAACCTGCAATCCAAGCTACGTCATGTGCAGTGCTCATATGACACCTCCGC
>Ga0209690_1000405_pt1 | contig 22804 bp, 21 predicted proteins | sample GraSoiAngelo_150_FD_186164 | JGI IMG/M metagenome (GOLD analysis project Ga0209690, IMG submission 186164) | Grasslands soil microbial communities from the Angelo Coastal Reserve, California, USA - 14_1009_09_40cm (SPAdes) (version 2) | ecosystem: Environmental > Terrestrial > Soil > Grasslands ... | reverse complement strand
ACCAGATGATCGCGGACGCGACCGGCCGAGCGCCGCGGGTGTTCCGCGCACCGCACGGCTACCGCAACCCGTTCGTGGCGTCCGTGGTGCGCGACCTGGGGTACCGCCTGTTCGGCTGGACCTTCGGCGTGTGGGACTCGGACCGGCCGGGCGCGGAGGAGATCCGCCGGCGGGTGCGCCGCAAGCTCTCCCCCGGCGCGATCATCCTGCTGCACGACGGCGACGGCTACGACCCCGCGGGCGACCGTACCCAGACCGCTGCGGCGCTATCGGGCATCATTGAGGATGCGCGTGCGGCGGGCTACGAGTTCCGCCCGCTCGCGGAGCTCACCGCGTGAGCCGCCGCCACGCCTGGCTGTGGTGGCTCTTGGGCGGGGCCGGCCTGGTCCTGGCATCGCGCCTCGCCTTCCGCTTCCCCTGGGAAGAGACCGTGGCAGCGCTGGAAGGCGTGAGGTGGCCGCTGCTCGGCGCCGCGCTGCTCCTCAACCTGCTGTCGCCGTTCGTGAAAGGGTGGGCCTGGCACGTGCTGCTCGGCCGCGTGGCGCCCCACCGCTTCTGGATGGCCCAGGAGGCGAACCTCATCGGCACCGCGGTGAACAGCCTATCCGTGGGGGTGAGCGGCGAGGCCGCGCGTATCGCGCTGATCGTGAAGCAGGACCGCGTGCCCGTGCGGGCCGCCGCGCTCTCCGTGGTGAGCACGCGGGCGGTGGAGGCGCTGGGCCTCGCGCTGTTCGTGGTGCTCGCGCCGTTCGCCCTGGAGCTCCCGGCCGGGCTGCGCGGGCTGCAGCTGGGCGGCGCGGTGGCGCTCGCCACGGCGCTCCTGCTGATGCGGTTCCGCGGCTGGATGGGGCTGGTGCGACGCCTCCCACGCCCCGTGCGCGCGGCCGCCGCCGAGCTCGCCGAGATGGGGTGGGGGACACGGCTCGTGGGGCCCACGCTGCTGGCGCTCGCGAGCTGGGTCACGGAATGGTACGTGTACCACCTCGCGCTCTTGGCCACGCATTTGCCGGTGAGCTACGCCGCGTCCTTCACCGCTCTCATCGCCGCGAACCTGGGCGGCGTGCTGCGGGTCACGCCCGCGAACGTGGGGGTGATGCAGGCGGCGATCGTGGGCGCCCTGTTGCCGTTCGGGATCGCCGCCGAGGACGCGGTGGCGGGGGGCGTCGCCCTCCAGGCCATCGAAGTGCTGCCCATCCTCGCCCTCGCGCTCGTCGCCGTCGGCCGCTCCGGCCTGCAGCGGCTCATGGCGGAAAGCGCCGAGCTGCAGCGGGCGGCCTGATGCGCGGGGTCACGGATCTGCTCCTTGCCGCAACCCTCGCCGCCTGCGGCGGCACCGCCGTGTCGCGGGAACGCCTCGTCCTGCTTCCGGAGAAGAGCGATCGCGTCCTGGGCGAGCTGCTGCTCGACGCACACGTCGTGGTGGCCGGCACCCTCGTGAAGGTCGAGGATGCCTGGGTGTACGAGCCGCTCGGGGGCTGGTTGATGGGCGCGCTCACCGGCGCGGCCCCACCCAACGCCTACGAGGCCACGATCGCCGTCGACTCGGTGCTGAAGGGAGGCCGGCCGAAACAGCTGGAGGTGGTGTTCTTCGCGCCGCCGGGCAATCGCATACCGCAGGTGGGAATGACGGCGCTGTGGATCGCGCACCGGCGCCAGCTGTGGCGACTCGCCCAGAAGAACCAGTACGGCGTCCCGTTCGACGTCGGCCTCGCCTTCGACTCGGACGACGATGTCCGACCCCTCACCGACTGGCCCCGGCTGGCGGCGATCGCGCACACCCTCACGCCGTCGGGCAACCAGCAAAACTAGTCCCGGCGCGTCGAGTCGCGAGCGGCGGCGAACAATGGCAGGTACTGGCCGTAGCCTTCCGCTTCGAGCCGCTCGACGGGAATGAAGCGCAACGCCGCCGAGTTCATGCAGTACCGCAACCTGGTCGGTGCCGGCCCGTCCTCGAAGACGTGTCCCAGGTGGGAATCGGCGTGGGCCGACCGGACCTCGGTGCGCGCCATGAAGAGCGAGCGGTCCGTGCGCGTGTGGATGTTCGCCGGCTCGAGCGGCTTCATGAAGCTCGGCCACCCGGTGCCCGATTCGAACTTGTCGAGCGAGGAGAAGAGCGGCTCGCCGGACACGACGTCCACGTAGAGCCCCGGGCGATGGTTGTCCCAGTACTCGTTGTGAAACGGCGGCTCAGTCGCGTCGTGCTGCGTGACGTCGTACTGCAGCGGCGTGAGCGTCCGTCGGAGCTGCGGGTCGCTCGGCTTCCGGAATTCCATCGGGTTCCATCCCTTTCGCGCGCTCTGGCTCAAGGCCGGCTGCGTCCCCGCGAGCGCGAGCAGCACTAGCAGGAGCTGGGTCTTCAACGCCATGTCACGCCCTCGATCGCGGTGTCGGTAAGATACGTCGCCGGCCCGGCCCGCGGTTGTCTCACCGCCGAGCGCGGGATAGCTTGGCCACCTCGGAGGCTTCCATGAACCTGACACGCCACGCTGTCGCGGTCGCCCTGCTCGTCTCGTCCCCGGCCCCGGCCCCGGGCCAGTCCGCACCGATCACGATCCGGGCCGGCACGGTGCTCGACGGCCGCGGCGGCGTTGTCCGGAACAGGACCATCGTGATCGAGGGCGCGCGGATCGCGCGACTGGAGCCCGCCGGCAAGACCGCCACGTACGACCTCGGCCGTCTCACCGTCCTCCCCGGCGGCATCGACACGCACGTCCACCTCACGTCACACTTCGACGCCAACGGCCGGGCGCACAACGATCCGGGAGGCGCGGAGCCCTTGCAGCAGACCGTGTTGTACGCGATGGAGAACGGGTACCGCGCGTTGCTCGCGGGGATCACCACGGTGCAGAGCATCGGCTCCAATCTCGACCGCGACCTGCGCGACGCCGTCGCGCGCGGCACGCTCCCCGGCCCCCGCGTGATCACCTCGCTCGACTGGATCACCCCGGAGGCGGGCGACGCGGCGGGCCTGCGCCGCGCCGTGCGGGAGCGGGTCGCGGGCGGGGCCGACGTGATCAAGATCCTCGGCTCGAAGAGCATCCGGGAGGGCGGCGGACCGACGCTGTCCGAGGACGAGCTCCGGGCCGCGTGCGACGAGGCGAAGGCGCACGGGCTGCGCGCGGTGGTCCACGCGCACGCGGCGGAAGCCGCGCGACGCGCCGTGATGGCCGGATGCACCACCATCGAGCACGGGGTGCTGCTCGATGACGCCACCCTGGACCTGATGGCCGAGCACGGCACCTACTTCGATCCCAACCTCTACCTCGTCTTCCAGAACTACTTCGACAACAAGGCGCGGTTTCTCGGAATCGAGAACTACACGGAGGAAGGGTACGCGTACATGCACCGCGCGGTCCCGCTCGTGCTCGCGGTGTTCCAGCACGCCCTCCAGCGACCCAAGCTGCGTATCGTGTTCGGCACCGACGCGGTGGCGGGCGCCTTCGGGAAGAACTGGGAGGAGCTGATCTACCGCGTGCAGACGGGGGGTCAGTCGCCGATGGCGGCGCTCGTCTCGGCCACGTCCCTCGCGGCCCAGTCGCTCAACCTGGCCGACTCGATCGGCGCCATCGTGCCGGGACTCCAGGCGGATCTCATCGCGGTGGATGGAAACCCGCTGGACGACATCACCGCGATGCGGCGCGTCGTGTTCGTGATGAAGGGCGGCGCGGTCTACAAGAACGGCGCGGCGCCCGCGCGGTGACGCAATCCGATGCGCGGCGGGCCTGGTAGCCAGATCAGCGGTGCGCCGCGTGCTCACCACCGCGGCGCGCGCCGAAGCGGAGCGTGAGCGTGCTCACCTGCTCGAGGCGACGCCCCGCTCCCCGGTCTGGGAAGTCGTAACGCTCGACGCCGTAGAAGAGTCCACCAGTGACCACGCCGCTGCGGTATTCGATCCCCGCAGCCGCCGTCAGCGCCACGTCGGGTCTGGGCAGGCCGTTCACCGAGACGACCGGCAGCAGGCCAGCCCGCACCACCCCCCGCACCGCGTCCGTCGTGAAGTCGAAGCGCGCCTCGGCCGCGGCCTCCACGATGGTCCAGCGCTGGCGGGCGACCGCCGTGGAATAGGTCCGCCACGTCGCCCCTCCCCGCAGCGCCAGCCACCGCATGAGATCGACGCTCCCCTGAATTCCGACCTCCCCGACGTCCCGGCTTTCCGCCCCCGCCGCGTCGGTCGACAGTGATCCTCCCGCCGCGCGGGCCGCGAGCGTCAATCGGGAGCGGAGTGTCACCGCCCCCTCGGCACCCAGCAACAACCCCGTCGACTCCTCCGCGCCGTATCCGATGTCCACCTGATGGTCGAACAGCGAAACCAGCCCGGTTCCCGACACGCGGGTCTGCCCCGTCCCGACGCTTGGCGCAAGCAAGAGCAAAAGAAGAACCCTGGAGGCGAGCCCGGCGCGGCTGGCCTGGATCACGGGCCCACCCCTCCGGCTGGCTCGATGACGAGCGTGGTTTGGGCGATCTTCCCGGCGTTGCGGCGCGCGATCGCCGCGTTGGCTACGGCGCGCGCGGCGCGGCGCCGGCTGTTCTCCTCGATGTTCGCGGGGACCGCGCGCTCATGGCGGGTGCTGAGCAAGGCCGTGACGCCGGCGATCGCCGCCGTGCCAGCCACCGCGATCGACAGCGCTCGTCCACTCCTCCCCAGGTCGCCGTTCGCGGCCACGCTGGAGATGGCGACAGCGCTCGCGGCGACGCCCAGACCCCTGAGGAGATCGTGGCGGCCGTCGGACGGCTGTAACCGCTCAGGAAGCAGGTCGCCGGGGCCGAGATCGGGAACGGTGTCCTCAAGGGGCGGCGTCTCGTGTGCCAGGGTGAAGTAGACCCGCTCCGAGTCGGAGCGACCGAGCAGCTGGCTGCGGCCGACGACGGCCAGCTCGTACCGTCCCGGCGGAGCGAGACGCGCGTTCGGCAGGAGGCCGTCCCACGGCACCTCGCGCGGGCCGTCGTTGACACCCTCGAACAGCACCCACCCGGCCTGCCCCTGGACGGGGTGGAGCTCCACTCGCAGGGCGGCCGCGTGGGTCGTCACCACCGTGAACGTGACGCGCTCCGTTCGGGGATCGACGCGGGCGCTGGCGACGGGCCGCGCCGCCACGGCGAACGTGAGCCGCCGTGCCTCGCGGAACAGCGCCAGCTGCGCCGGTGTGAAGCGCTGCGCGTCCAGATCCGTGAAGGGCTCGCGTTCGATCGCGGTGCGGAAGCACAGCAGGGCGGAGTCGCGCGCCCCGGCCAGGGCGAGCGCCGCGCCGAGGTAGGTCAGGGCCTGGACCCGCTGGTCCTTGGTGATCTCGAAGGGCCAGCTTGGGGACACGACCTGGCGCAGCAGCGGTAGGGCGCGCTCGATGTCGAGCCGCTCGTACAGCTCCTGCGCCCGACGTAATGAGTCCGACGTTTCGCTCTGCGCGCGCAGGAGTCGAGGCGCCCCGAGCAACAGCATCACGCCCAGGGCGAGTCGCCTCATGGCTGCGGCTCGCGGCCGCGTAACGTGATTCGGCCCAGCGAGAGCGTGCCGCCGACTTCGACCACGACGGTGGTGTCGAACGTGCCGTAGCCCGGCGCCCGGACTTCGAGTTGTCTCGGGCCGGCCGCCAGCGGCAGGTCGAAGACGCTGCCCACGCCCACGTGACGGCCGTCGATCAGGATCTCGGCGCCGGGCGGACTGGTGAGCAGGCGGAGCTTTCCGGTGACCCGGCTGGCCGCTCGCGGCTTGGGCGTCGCCCGGATGCTATCCGCACGGGGGGATTCAGGCGGGCCGTTCGCCTGGGCCGCCGGTGGCGGCGCCGGGCTCGGCGCCGGCCCAGCCGTAGCGTTGCTCCCGCGGCTCGCCAAGCGCGCGAGGCCGAGTCCCAGCAGCAACACCCCGGTGACCACCACGCCCGCCCACAGGGCCGGCTTCAGCTTGCGCGCCTTGGCCGGAGTGAGCGGAGCGGTGAGCAGGTCGGGAAGTGGCGAGAGGGGTCGCGTCGCCATCTTGGCGATCGAGGCCCCTTGCACGAGCTGGCTCAGGACTCGCTCGCTGTCGCGCCGGTCGGCTTCGGAGAACGGGATGGCTTCGAGCGCGGCGAGCATGTCGCGCGTGGTCCCGAACCGTGCCGCTGGGTCTTTCTGGAGCACCCGGTTCAGCGCCTCTGCAAGGACATCGGGCACGTCATCACGCGCCTGCCGGACGTCCGGCACCGGCGTGAAGAAGTGGTGGTGCATCATGCCGGCGATGGTGTCCGCCTGAAACGGCACCGACCCCGTCAGCAGCTGGAAGCCGACGATGCCTAAGGAGTACTGGTCGCTCTGCGGGCCCGCCCGCTTTCCGGAGCACTGCTCGGGACTCATAAACGGCGGCGTGCCGATCACCGTGCCGTCGGCAGTCAGGTTCACGTCCGAAGAACGCAGCGCGACCCCGAAGTCCGACACCATGACCCGTCCGTCCCGGTCGATCAGGATGTTCGCGCCCTTGATGTCGCGATGAACGATATGGCGGTCGTGGGCGTAAGCGAGCGCGCGGGTCGCGCCGCGCAGCACCTGCAGGGCCACGGGGACGGGCAGCGCGCCCTGGGTGTCGAGGAGGAGGCCGAGCGAGCGTCCCTCGATGAACTTCATCGCGATGAAGAAGATCCCGCCCAGCTGCCCGATGCGGTAGACAGGGATGATGTTCGGATGATCGAGCTCGGCCACCATGCGCGCTTCGCGCTTGAACCGCTCGGCGGCCTTGACGCTGAAACCGAGCTCCGGCGGCAGCACCTTCAGGGCCACCGAGCGCCGCAGCCCGACCTCGGTCGCCTTGAAGATCACGCCCATTCCCCCGCGTGCCAGCTCGCGCTCGACATCGTATTCGCCCGCGAGCACCATGCGGACGCGGTTGAGCAGCGCCTCGGGGTCGTCCGTCTCGATGAGGACGGTGGCCTCATGCGGGTCCGTCGCCTGGGTCCCGCAACTCGCGCAGAAGTGGGCACCCTCCGGGATCGCCGCGCCGCAACGGAAGCAGTTCACGGACAGGTAGGCAGCGGGGGCCCGCCCGTAACCCTGATCAAGTCCTGGGCGCTCGGCACCGTGTCCGTGACCATCGAGCTGACGAGGCCGATCGTGAGAAGCGCCTGCCCGACTCCGCAAGCGACGAGCGTGTCGCCGATGGGCGTGAGGGCGAGGACCGTGGGATCGGAGGACGTGAAGCGGAGGCGGGGGTTCGGCACGGGGACGCCATCGACTTCGACCGAAACGTCGGGCGCGATGCGCGCGCCGACCGTTAGGTCGGTTGCACCAAGATAGCTGACGACGACGTCGTTCAGCCCGGCGGGCCGGAACACGTCGGCGAGGCCGCAGGCACCCGTCGCAAACCCGCTAAGAGCAGCGAGCGCAACGGGCGTGAGACATCGAAAGGGTCGCATCACCGCGCCTGAGGGATGGAGGGCATCGGTAAAGATGCCGACTCCCTCAGCAAAGGTATCTCAGGACCACCGCGATCACGTCGTTCCAAAGGTGGGTGTTTCTGCACGGCGAGCAATACCCGGCTGGAGCGCGCGGGTTCACGGGCGCCTGGCTGGACCAGGCGCCCGCGCGATAACGACCCTCACGGCGTCGGCCCGAGCAGCCGAATCTGACCCCGGATCTCGCCGCCGGGAAAGTCCCCCGGGCCGGTGTTGGTCCCGTCCACGCCGTCGTTCGTGTGGACGTTGACGTAGGCGCCCCCCGCGCTCATCGCGGCGATCAGGTCGGAGAACGGGTGGCCGGCGAGCGGACCAGTAAGATCGTCCACTGTGATCGTGCCGTGTGCCAGCACGCCGTCGGAGCGGCCGCCGCCAGCAGCGACGGGGCCGAACAGGAATACAGTGACCGGCCCGGCGACGTCAGCGGCACCGAGGTGGATGTGCGACACGAAGACATTGGTGACGTTGGATGAGATCAGCCGGTACTCGAGCTGGGTGCCGTCGGGACTCAGCTGGAACTTCACCTCACCGACGGCTGGAGTCTCGCGCGCGGGCACTTCCGACGCGCCGGTGAGATGGGCGACGAAGTTCAGCGGCGCGGGAACGTCGGGCGCGGCACTCTGCGTCGCGACGAGCGCCGTGGGACGGCTCTGCTCCGTGGGAACGGCAGGCTCGCAGCTTGCAACCGCTGCGGCCGCGCTGAGCACGATACCGAGCATCGCATGACGAGCGCTAGGCATAAGAAGCCTCCTGCAGGGGTGTAACGGTTCATACTAGCCTCCGAGACCCCACGTGCAAGGGTGCGCGCGCGCCGCATCGTGCGGCTCCACGAAGAGTGAAGGACAAACGGAACGACGTCTGGGTGATGCGGCGTCTAGGACGACTTGCCGCGGCCCTGCGCCTTCATCTCGTACAGGAGCCGATCGGCCGCTCCGAGGAGCGCTTCCGCCGTGCCCCCATCCCGGGGGTAAACGGCCACGCCGACGCTCGCCCTGATGCGCGGCCGCTCAAAGTCGCCGGCGAGGCGCTCCAGGACGCGCTCCCCCACGCGCCGCGCCTCCTCCTCATCGGTCTCGGGGAGCACGACCGCGAACTCATCCCCACCGAAGCGGGCGGCGGTGTCCACGGCGCGGCAGGAGACGTGCAGCACCTCCGCCAGCCGGCACAGGGCTCGGCTGCCGACGAGGTGCCCATGGCGGTCATTGATCCGCTTGAGGCCGTCCACGTCGAAGAAGAGCACCGCGAACGGCCGCTCGGTGCGCTGCGAGCGCCGGATCTCGGCCTCGAGGACCCCGATCAACTGCCGGTAGTTGGCGAGCCCGGTCAGGGCGTCGGTCACTGAGAGCAGCCGCAACCGCCTGGCCGTCCGACCGCGCTCCGCGACAACCGCCGCCAGAATCAGTGTCGTGACCGCAGTGACGCCCATGAATGCCTGCAGCAACACCAGCGATTCGTTCGCCGTGCCCCACACGAAGGGCCCGAGGCCCTGCAACGTCCCCCGGATCGCGATGACACAGAGCAGCACGAGGGCTGTCGCCGCCCCCCGCGCTCCGAACCGGAGTGCCGCCCACAGGAGAAATGGGATACACACGAACTCGAGCGGTATATTCCTGTACGCGTCGGGAAGCAGCCCGCCGAACACCAGCTCGCCGACGAGCACCAGGCAGGCGACCAGGAGTGAGGCCTCGAACAGCTGCGCGCGGCGCGGAGGCCAATGCGGGCCCGTGGCCCACAAGAGCACCACGGGAGCCACGACGAGGTCGCCGCCTGCGTCTCCCAGCCACCACGTCAGCCAGATGTCGCCGTAGTCCTGCCAGCGGGCGAACCCGCCCAGCGAGAGGCTTGTGACTCCGCAGGTCGCGGCCACGGTCGTGCTGACGACGGCGGCGAGCAGCGCGAACTTGACGATATCGCCTGAGTGCTGGAGCGCCCGTCGGCCGTTCGCGAACCGGTTGACCAGATACGCGGCCACCAGCCCCTCGAGCGTGTTCCCGGCCCCGATGCCGATCGACGTGGCGAGCGACCCCGCCGTGGTGAGATTGACGAAAAAGGCGCCCGCGAAGATGGCCGGCCAGACCCGGAGGCCCAGCAGCAGGAATGCCGCGAGGGCGATCCCCGTCGGGGGCCAGACGGTGGTAGCGCTGACGTGCACGAACGCGAGCCGGAGCCCGAGCTTGCCCGCGACGAAGTAGACCGCGGCGAGGGCGATGAAGAGCCCCACATCCTTCAGGATCGGTGACGCGGTCGGCCGGACCAGGCCAGGCCCGGGCGGAGCGCCGGGTCCCGGTGTCGGCTGGGATGATGCCCGGCGTGACCGGGCAGACGGCTTCGTCGCGAACGCGACTGCGTGCTTACCACTCATGGCTGGAAGCCTTAGCAGGGTCCCCAACAACCATATATCGCCCCGAGCCCCCGGCACTGGTGACGCGTGTCACGCGACGTCGGGTTACACGTCCGGTAGTCGATCAGTCTTGGGCTGCCACTCAAGCCGCTGCTCGGCGGTCACAAATCCAGATCCCAGGTCTGCCCCACCAGGTCGTGACCGAAGCTGTGATGCGGCTCTTCGCGCACCAGGCGGAAGCCGGTCTGCTCGTAGATGCGCCGCGCGGCATGCAGCACGTCGTTGGTCCACAGCGTGAGCTTACGGTAGCCGACCTTGCGTGCGAAGCGCACGCATTCCTGCACGAGGCGCTTGCCGATGCCGAGCCCCCGCGCCCTGGGCTCGACGAGGAGCAGGCGCAGCTTGGCGATCGCCTCCGATTGCTTGACGCAAAACACCGACCCCACGTTCTCCCCGTCCAGCTCCGCGATCCAGCAGCGCTCCCGCTCGCAGTCGTAGTGACGGATGAACTTGGCGACGATATCGGCGACCAGCGCCTCGAACTCCTCCCCCCAGCCGTATTCCCGGGCATACAGCGCCCCGTGGCGCTGTACGACCCAGCCCATGTCGCCCGCTCGATGGCGTCGCAGCACGCAGGGAGCAGCGTGCTCGGCCCCGGGGCCGAGCAGCCCTTCGATAGCGTGCATGGCCGCCACCAGGCGCTGCTGCTCCGGTTGCGCCAGCTGCCGCAACACGGCGCCGATGTCCTGGTGTGAGTCTCGGTTGAGCTTGGCGAAGGCCTGCCGGCCGCGCGGCGTCAGCGACAACAGGCTCTGCCGGGCGTCCGCCTGGGAGGGCGCTCGGTCGAGCAAGCCGCGCTGCTGGAAGCGGCGAAGGATGCGGCTCAGGTAGCCCGCATCCAGGCCCAATTCCCTGCCGAGCTCGGTCGCGGTGGTCGTGGCGTGATGGGCGAGCTCATAGAGCACGCGGGCTTCGGTGAGCGAGAAGGGGCTCCGCAGCAGGTGCTCGTGCAGCAGGCCGATCTGCTTCGTGTAGAAGCGGTTGAAGCGCCGCACGGCGGCTACGCGCTGGGGCAAGGCGGTCGCGGCCATCGCGCTGAAGCTTCGCCATATAGTTGACTTTGTCAAGTATTGCGAGCCGCTCAGTCGGGTCAGCGCGCGAACAGCGTATCGAACAGGGCCGTGACACGCCGAACCAGGACGTCTGCGGCTCGCACCGGAGCTCCCTGCGGCGCGCTCACCACATCCAGGGCGCGTCGCACCGTGCCGCGCTGCGCGTCGATCACCTGGAGCTGGAACCGCACCGAGTCCCCCTCCCGGTAATAGGTCCCCCAGACTACTGTGCCGGCGCCCGTCTGGGCGGCCAGCGCCCTCACGTCCGCGGCGTCGAGATGGCCCGTGGCGGCGGACGGCACGACCTCCACCGCCGCGCTCCGCGCGAGCGCCTGCGTGATCCAGTCGGCGGCGATGTGACCGAGCGGCCCCAGCCGGGGATCGCCGGAGAGGTCCTCGAACCCGGCGACGACCACGCGCCTGGGATAGAGCGCCGGCCCTCGCCGCGCCAGCGGCAGCAAGCCGAGCGCGCCGAGCACGATGACCGCCCCGCCTCCGACGAGCGCCGCCGTCCGGCTGATCCGCGGCAACCGCAGGGCCCGCGCCCGCCGGCCGCCCCCCACGTCCCGCAAAGCGGCGATCAGGTCCTCGGCGCCGGCGAAGCGCTCGGCGGCCGACGAAGCGAGCGCCCGCGACATCACGTCCCTCAAGCGTCGCGCCGTGCGAGTGCTCACGCCCCGGCGACGCAGGACGGCTTCGAGCGTGGCCGGCGCGGGCGCGGATTGCCCGGCGAGGTCCAGCAGTGGCGGCTGGCCCACGAGCATTTCGTACAGCACGCACGCCAGACTGTACAGGTCGGTGCGGGCGTCGATCGCCCGGCTGCCCATCAGCTGCTCTGGGCTCATGTACGCGAGCGACCCGACCGGCTGACCCGCGGCGGTCAGCGTCTGCTCGGCGGCCGCGCCGGCCGCGCTGATCGCCCGCGCGATGCCGAAATCCGCGACGAAGGCCTGGTCCCCGGACAGGAGGATGTTCTCCGGCTTGACGTCGCGGTGGACCACGCCGTGGCTGTGCGCGTAGCCCAGCGCATCGGCTACCTGGAAGGTGATGTGCAACGCGTCTTCCAGCGGCAACGTCTGTTCCCGCGCGAGGCGGACGCGCAGCGACTCGCCCGCGATGTAGGGCATGATGTAGTAGCAGAGCCCGTCCGGTCCGTCCGGCACGAACAGGCACTCGTCGGCCGCGAGAATCGGCACGATGTGTGGGTGGCTGAGCTTCGAGGTGAGCTCCACTTCGCGGATGAAGCGCTCGCGGAAGGTGGGGGTGCTCAGCTCGGGGGCCATCACCTTCACCGCCACCGCGCGGGCGGGGTGGCGTTCGTGGGCCAGATACACGCGGGCCATCCCCCCCGCCCCGATCTCGCTCTCCACCGTGTAGTGGGGAGCCAGGCCTTCGCGCAGGGCCGCCAGGACATCAATCATGACGGCCGGTCATTCCACTTCTCGAGTGGGTAGCCTGCCTCGTGCCAGGCGCGGATGCCGCCGAGCAGCACGCTTACTCGGCCCTCGTCGTACCCTCCTGCGATCAGCGTTCGCGCCGCCCGGGCGCTTGAGCCCTCATCCTGTCACGCGCAGTACAAGATGAGGACTCGATCGGGTGGTACCGCGTCCGCCGGCACCTGGCCCTGAGTCGCCTGGATAACCGCGAGCGGCAGCGAGACGGCTCCCGCGGCGTGGGTGTTGTCATACAGGCGGCGATCCCGCACGTCCACGAGCACGCCGCGCCCCGCGTCCACCAGCGCGTGTGCCTCGGAGACCGAGATCCGCCGGACCTCGTTGGTGTCTTCGCTCATATGACCCCGTAACCGTGGAGGCCCAGAAAAGGTTCGATCGGCATGGGGGCGTGGTCAAGGGACCGGCCGCCCGTGCCCGGGAACCTTTTCGGGGATGTCGTTCATTCATGAACTGTCTATCGCTGTCCCACATAAACCCTGTCTCGGAGGAGTATATGTTGAAGCGTTCGATCTTCCTTGGCGCCGCGGCGCTCGTCGCGGCCCTCGCACCCACGGCGCTCGACGCGCAGGTAGGCCTCCGTCCCACGGCAGTTGCGTCCCAGCCGGGCCTCCGCCCGAGCTTCGACCGCGTGACCGTGGGCGGCGCGTTCGGCGGCCTGTCGGGCGCGGCCCATCTCGACCAAGCCGGCACCGCCGATTGGCGACTCGGCTGGATCGGCTCGGTCGACGCGACCGCGTGGCTGCACCAGTACGTGGGCGTCCGCGCGAGCGGTAGCTGGGCGCAGGACAGCATCCGCGGCGCCACCATCCCCGGTCGCGGCAAGTTCAACAAGTTCACCTATGATGCCGACCTGGTGGTGCGCTATCCCAGGAGTGCGGGCTCCAGCACCGTCATCCCGTATGTAGTGGGCGGGGTGGGCGCCATCAGCGTCCATCAGCTCGGCGCCGACAGCACGTGGTCCAAGTTCGCCGGCAACTTCGGCGCGGGCCTCGAGTACCGGTTCGGGCGCCTCGGTATCCGCGCGGAAGGGCGCGACTACGTATACAAGTTCGACCGCTACGGGTTCGACAAGACACAGCACGACATCGCCTGGCAGGGCGGCGTCACCCTGTCGTTCTGAAGCGGCATCACCCTGGCCGGCGCGCAATTCGCGCCGGCCAGTCGCTGTTTACCAAACCGTCACATCGCAGTCGCCGGCAGGTGACCGCCCCGGAGCAGCATCAGCCAGCCGGGTAGTGCAGCCCCACCCAAACGGGGGAGCCCAGCCTGGCTGGACAAAGTCGCGGGAACTTTACCGACATATCGTTCATTCCTGCACTATCGGCTCGTTGGTCATCACCTCCACCACGGGTATAGAGATGAAGCATTTGATCAGACCAGCCACCTGGATCGCCGCGATCGCGGTCACACTCGTCCTTCTTGGTGCAGCGGCGGCGCGCCGGCGCTCCCCTGTGGCGAGCTCGGCTCCGCCCCCTCCGGAAGTATCGGTTGTCACCGTCGTCCCTGAGACCGTCACCGCGCGCTACGAGTACGTGGGGCAGGCCGCGGCCTCTCGCTCAGTCGAGGTCCGCTCGCAGGTCACGGGCGTGATCGTCGCGCGGCCCTACGCCGAGGGCACCGACGTCGCGAAGGGAACGCTGCTGTTTCGGATCGATCCGACGACGTACGAGGCCGCGTACCGCAGCGCCCAGGCCCGGCTCGCCAACGCGGACCGCACCCTGGCGCGGCTGAAGCCGCTCCTCGCCGCGCGCGCGGTCGCGCAGAAGGACGTGGACGACGCCCAGCAAGCGTTCGATCAGGCGCAGGCGGCGGTCGATCAGACCAAGAAGGACTATGACGACACGTTCGTACGCGCCGAGATCTCGGGGCGCGCCGGGCGCACGCAGCTGGAGCTGGGCGCCCGCGTGACCGGCCCGGGCGACCTGCTGACGACGGTGGAGCGGGTGGATCCCATCTACGTGAACTTCAGCCCGTCCGACCAGGACGTGCTGCGCTGGCGCCGCGACGTCAAAGACGGCCGGCTCGTCATGCCCAAGGGCCCGTTCGCCGTGCAGGTCACCCTGGCGGACGGCTCGGTGTATCCCGGGACAGGCAAGCTCAACTTCACCGACCTGGCCCTGCAGCCCGCGACGGGCACTCAAGAGCTCCGCGCCGAGCTCGAGAACCCGCAACACCTCTTGCTCCCTGGCCAGTTCGTGCGGGTGCGGCTCCTCGGGCTGACGCACCCCGGCGCGATCCTTGTGCCGCAGCGGGCGGTGCAGCAGGGGCTCGGTGGGTCGTTTGTGTACGTGCTGGACGCCGGCGACAAGGTAGCAACGCGGCCCGTGATCGCGACGGCTTGGGACGGCGGGTCGTGGCTGATCGCGCAGGGCCTCGCGGCCGGCGACCGCGTCGTCGTTGACGGCCTCCAGCAAGTCGCGCCCGGATCACCGGTCCGAGCCGTCGCGTACCAGCCTGCGGCCGACAGCGGTGCGGCTCGGAGCACGCCGTGAGCGACACGCCGCAGATCCGCAACGTCTTCATCCGGCGCCCGATCTTCTCGGGCGTCATCTCGATCGTGATCGTGCTGCTCGGGCTGTTCTCGCTCCGCACGCTCCCGGTGAACAGCTATCCGGCGCTCACGCCGCCCGAGATCCAGGTGCAGGCGGTGTATCCGGGCGCGACCGCGCAGGACGTCGCCGCTGCCGTTGCCGCGCCGATCGAGCAGCAGCTCTCGGGGCTCGACGGCTTGCTCTACTTCAAGTCGTCGAACTCGAGCGCCGGCGTCATGAACCTGTCGGTCTATTTTGACATCTCGCGGAACCCGGACCTCGCGGCGGTGGACGTGCAGAACCAGATCGCGCTCGCCGAGCCGCAGCTGCCGCAGGAGGTGGTGCGCAACGGCATCACGGTGCAGAAGCGCCAGACGAGCATCCTCGTGGTTGGCGCGCTCACCGCGGACGACCCGCGCTTCGACGCCGAATACCTGAGCAACTACTCGAAGATCTACGTCCAGGACGAGCTCAAACGCATTCCCGGCGTGGGCGACGCGCAGACGGTCGGCCAGCTCGAGTTCTCGATGCTCCTGAGCCTCGACCCCGACCGCATGGCGCAGCTCGGGTTGACCGTGTCGGACGTCGCCGCCGCCGTGCAGGAGCAGAACGCGACGAACCCGGCCGGGCGCATCGGGCGCGAGCCCTCGCCGCCGGGCACCCAGCTCACGATCCCCGTGGTCACGGCCGGCCGGCTCACGGATCCCGCCGAATTCGGGCGGATCATCGTGCGGGGGCGGCCGGACGGCTCGCTGGTGCGCGTTAACGACATCGGCGAGGTCCGGTTGGGCGCCCGCAACTACGATGTCGTGGGGCGGCTCGACGGCAAGCCCACGGCGCTCTTCCTCGTCTTCCTGCGACCCGGAGCGAACGCGCTCCAGGTCAAGCAGGCGGTGCTGCGGCGCATGGGCGAGCTGGCGAGGAGCTTTCCCGCCGGCGTCCGGTGGTCGGTGCCGTTCGACACGACCCCCTACATCACCGCCTCCATTTACGAGGTCGTGAAGACGCTGTTCGAGGCCATGCTGCTCGTGACCTTGGTGGTCTTCGTCTTCCTGCAGAGCTGGCGGGCGACGCTCATCCCCGTCCTCGCCGTGCCCGTCTCCGTGATCGGCGCCTTCTTCGGCATGCAGGTGCTCGGCTTCTCGATCAACCTGCTCACGCTGTTCGGCCTGGTGCTGGCGATCGGCATCGTGGTGGACGACGCGATCGTCGTGATCGAGAACGTGGAGCGCATCATGGCGAGCGAGGGCGTGTCGCCCGCTGTGGCCGCGGACCGGGCCATGCGCCAGGTGAGCCGTGCCCTGATCGCGATCGTGCTGGTGCTGTGCTCCGTGTTCGTCCCCGTGGCCTTCCTGGGGGGCATCACGGGCCTCATGTACCGGCAGTTCGCCATCACGATCGCGATCGCGGTCGTGCTCTCAGGGATCGTGGCGTTGACGCTCACGCCAGCGTTGTGCGCCGTGCTGCTGCGGCCACCCTCGGAACAGGCCGCGGCGCGCTCCCCGCTGAGCCGGTTCTTCACGGGGTTCAACCGGGGTTTCCGGGCGGCCACGGAGCGCTACCTCGGCGCGGCGGGCCGGGTGATCGACCGCCCCCGCACGTTCTTCGCCGCCTTTGGGGTCGTCGTCGCGCTGCTGTTCGTGCTGGTGCGCAGCGTTCCCAGCGGCTTCATCCCCAGCGAAGACAAAGGGTACTTCGCGATGCTCGTGGCGTTGCCGGACGACGCCTCACGCCAGCGGACCGAAGGAGTCGTCGGCGGGATCGAAGGATTCCTCAAGCAGCAGCCGGCCGTCAATCACGTCGTCGCGCTCGTCGGGCTGGACTTCATCCAGAACGCCAACCAGACGAACGCCGCGATCATCTTCGTCAACATGAAGCCCTGGGACGAGCGCACGTCCCGGAAGGACCAGATCACCGCGGTGCTCGGCGCCGTGAACGGCTATCTGTTCGGAATGCGGAACGCGCGGGGGTTCGCGTTCAATCTGCCAGAGATCATCGGCCTGGGCACGACCGCGGGCCTCGAGATGAACCTACAGGATCGAGGGGTGAACGACGTGCAGCGGTTCGGCGGGCTCGTCAATGATTTCACGCGCGCGGCCAACGGACGCCCGGAGCTGCGGGGCGTGTACTCGACTCTTCGGGTGAACACGCCACAGCTCTACGTCCAGGTGGACCGGGAGAAGGCCAAGGCGCTGGGGATCTCGCTCACGGATCTGTTCCAGACGCTCCAGGCGTTCCTCTCGACACTCTACATCAACGACTTCAACCTGTACGGGAAGACGTACCGGGTGCAGGCGGAGGCGCAGCCCAAGTTCCGCCAAACGCCGGAGGACATCGGCCGCCTGTACGTGCGCGGCCCCAATCAGCACATGGTGCCGGTCTCCGCGCTCACGCGCACGGAGTTCCAGGTCGGGCCAAGCGTCCTTACTCGCTTCAACGGCTTTACGTCGGCGCTCGTGATCGGCGCTCCCGCCCCGGGCAAGAGCTCCGGCCAGATGCTCGACGCGGTCGAGCGGCTCGCGCAGGAGAAGTACGCCGGTCAGGGAGTGGGCTACGCCTTCAGCGGCCAGTCCTATCAGGAGCGGGCCTCGGGCGGCCAGGGGGGCCTGGTGTTCGCGCTCGGGCTCGTGATGGTGTTCCTGGTGCTCGCGGCACAGTACGAGAGCTGGTCGATCCCGTTCGCGGTGCTGCTGGCCGTGCCGTTCGGCACGTTCGGCGCGCTGCTCGGCGTCTGGCTGCGCGGCATGCCGAACGACGTGTACGTGCAGATCGGCCTCATCGTGGTGGTCGGCCTCGCGGCGAAGAATGCGATCCTGATCGTCGAGTTCGCGAACGAGCTGCGCGCCCAGGGGCGCTCCATCCGCGAGGCGGCGCTCGAGGCGGGCCGCGAGCGGCTGCGGCCGATTCTCATGACCTCGTTCGCATTCATTCTGGGCGTCGCGCCGCTCCTGACGTCGAGCGGCGCCGGAGCGGCGAGCCGCCACTCGATCGGAACGGGCGTGTTCTTCGGGATGCTCGTCGCGACCACGGTCGGCGTGTTCTTCATTCCCATGTTCTTCGCGGCGATCCGGAGCTTAAGCGAGCGCGGCCTGTTCCGCGGCCGCGCGGCCACGAGTGTCCGGCAGGCGACTCCCATCGCCGTGGAGGGCGACTGACATGCGACGCGTCATACCGCTCGCCCTCATCGCGCTGAGCACAGCGTGTGCAGTGGGCCCGGGGTATCGCCGGCCCGCCCTCGCGCTGCCGGACGGCTGGCGACCCGCCAGTGCGTCTGCGGACTCCCTGCGACCGTTCTTCGATTCGCTGCGCACGAGCCGCGACACGCTGCTGCCGCCCGGCGCCGACACCGCCCGCGTGCCGTTCGTGTATGACACGAGTATGGCGCGCCGGGGGGTCGACTCCGCGGCGGCGCTCCAGTGGCTCGACCTGATCCAGGACTCCGTGCTGCGACAGCTCGTCGATACCAGCCTGCGGGCGAACCGCGACGTGCGGACCGCGGTCGCCGTCATCGACGAATTCCGGGCGCAGTATCGGGCCGCGCGCGGAGCCCTCGTGCCAGAGCTGACCGCCCACGGCCAGGCAGGCCGGAACCAGGCCGTGTTCGGGACCTTCGGGGCGCAGACGTTCGACGTCTACAGGGCAACCGCGGACCTGAGCTGGGAGCTCGATCTCTGGGGCCGGCTGCGCCGCGGCAACCAGGCCGCGCGCGCCGACGTGTTCGCCCGGGAGGAAGACCGGCGCGCGTTGCAGCTGTCGCTGATCGGCGACGTGGCGACGGCCTACTTCGACTTGCGCGCGGCCGATTTGAACCTGGCGATCGGGCGCCGTACGCTCGACTCGCGGCAGCAAACGCTGCGGCTGGCCCGCCAGCGGCTCGACCAGGGCTTGATCTCCGAGCTCGACGTGCGGCAGTTCGAGGCTGAGGTGGCGAGTCCGGCGGCGAGCGTCGCCGACTTCCAGCGGCAGGTGGCCCAGCAGGAGAACGCCCTGAGCGTGCTCGTCGGTCACAACCCCGGGGCGATCGCCCGAGGCCGCTCGCTCACCGAGATGGCGGCGCGGATCCCGGTCCCCGCCGGCGTGCCGACCGCCCTGCTGGCGCACCGGCCGGACGTCCGCAGCGCCGAGGCGACGCTGCGCGCCGCCACGGCCCGGATCGGCGTGGCCCAGGCCGCTTGGCTTCCGACCTTCACGATCACCGGTCAGTACGGCAGCCAGAGCACGGAGTTCTCGAAGTGGTTCGCGTCGGGGACCAACATCTGGCAGGCGTTCGCCGGGGTCTCGATCCCGCTGTTCACCGAGGGCCGCCCGGGAGGAGGCGAGCAGGTCAACATCGCCCGGGCCCGAGCGGCGCAGGCGCGGTCCCGCTACGAGCAGACGGTGCTCGTGGCGCTGCGGGACGTGGAGGACGCGCTCGTCGGGCTGCGCACGGCCCAGGATCGGAGTGCGGCGCAGGAGCGCCAGGTGATCGCGTTGCGCCGCGCGCTCGAGCTCGCGGACATGCGCTATCGGAACGGTGTGTCGAGCTATCTCGACGTGCTGGAGGCGCAGCGTGGCCTGTTCGGCGCGGAGCTGGCGCTCACGCAGGCGGAGCGGGACCAGCTCGTCGCCGCGGTGCAGCTGTATCGCGCCGTCGGTGCCGGGTGGCCCGCCGCCAACGAGTGAGCGCTGCTTGACCCCCCCGACGAGCGGCCCATATGATGAGGCCATGAGCAAGCGGCAACGGAAGCGCGCGCGTCGCCCGGCGGCCGACTCCCTCGTGTTCTCCTTCCTGGACGCCGCGGAGGCCGTGGAGGCTCGCCTCGAAGCGGCCGTGAGCCCGACCGGGCTGTCCCTGGCTAAGCTCGCGGTCCTTCATATCCTCGCGGACGCGAAGGAGCCGTTGCCCCTGTCCGATCTCGCCGCGCGCCAGCACTGCGTGCGCTCCAACATCACGCAGCTAGTCGATCGCCTCGAGAAGGACGGCCTGGTCCACCGCCGCACCGCCCCCGATGACGGCCGGAGTGTGCTGGCTGAACTCACACCCAGCGGTGCGCGGGCGCATGCCAGGGGGATGCGCGCGCTCGCTCAAGCGCGACGGGCCATCGTGAGCGTGCTCGACCCGGACGACGCGACGAGCCTCAAGAGCGCTCTGAAAGCGCTGACCTCCTGAACGCGGCAGCCCCTCCTCCCACTATCGAAAGGACATTCCGATGCGCTACCTCGTTCCCGTGGGGCGATTCTTCTACTCAGCGATTTTCTTGATGACCGCACTGGGTCATTTCTCGCAACAGTACATCGGGTACGCCGCCCAGCAGGGAGTGCCAGCCGCGGGGCTGCTGGTCCCGCTGTCAGGCGTCATCGCCACGGCCGGAGGCCTGAGCGTGGCGCTCGGCTACCAGGCCAAAATCGGGGCCTGGCTGCTGGTCCTGTTCCTGGTGCCCGTCACGCTCATGATGCACAACTTCTGGGCGGTGACCGACCCCACGATGCACGGGATGCAGCTGGCGATGTTCATGAAGAACGTGTCCATGCTGGGCGGCGCGCTGCTCATCGCACACTTCGGCGCGGGGCCGCTGAGCCTCGATGCGCGCCTGCCGGCTCGCTCGGCGCCGGGCGAGGACTAGAGCGACCACTCGCGGATCGCGCAAGTGGCGCGCCCGCCCGCCGGGCTGCATACTTGCCCAATGCTCGCCGATCCCGTCAGTCGCCGCGCCTTCCTCGCCGCCTCGACCACGGCGTTCGCCGCCGCGTGGCTCGCCGCCGACCCCGCCGAAATCCGCGCCGCGCTCGAGCATGCCGCCCGCGCCACCCGGTCGACCGACCCGCTCCCATGGGACGTGCTCACGCCGGAGCAGGCCGCGGACCTCGACGCCATCGCCGCGCAGATCTTTCCCACGGACGACACGCCGGGCGCACGTGAGGCCCGCGTCGTCAACTTCATGGACCGCTCGCTCGCCACCTGGGCCGCGCAGCAGCGCGAGCCGCTCATCCACGGGCTGGACGAGCTGAACGGCGAGGTGGAGCGACGCTGGCCGGGCACCAAGCGATTCGCCAACCTCGCGCCGGAGCATCAGCTCGAACTGCTCGGCTCCCAGGAGCAGACCCCCTTCTTCCAGCAGATGCGCTTCGCCACGCTCGTGGGGATGTTCTCGCTGCCCTCGTACGGCGGCAACGCCGACAAGGCGGGCTGGCGGGTGATCGGTTTCGAGGACCGCTACGCGTGGCAACCGCCGTTCGGCGACTACGACGCCGAGGCGGCGCGCGGCGGCCGGTAGCGATGCGACCCGCACGCCCGGCGGTCCGCTTCCACCCCAGCCGCACGGTGGACTTCGTGGTGGTTGGCTCCGGCGCGGCGGGCGGGATCATCGCCAAGGAGCTCGCGACCGCCGGCCTCACGGTGGTCGTGCTCGAACAGGGACCCCGCGTCGAGCCGCCGCAGTTCGAGCACGACGAGATCAAGACGCTGTTTCAGGGCGCCCTCCAAATCAACCCGACCGGGTTCACGTTCCGTAGGAGCGAATCCGAGACGGCGAAGCCGGGGCAGATACAGCTTCTCTACCACCGCCTCGTGGGCGGCGGGAGCGTCATGTTCACCGCCAACTACTGGCGCTTCCGCGAGATCGACTTCATCGAGAAAAGCCGCCTCGGCGCGATCTCCGGCACGGGCCTCGAAGACTGGCCGATCACCTACCGCGACCTCGAGCCCTACTACACCAAGGCCGAGTGGGAGCTGGGCATCTCCGGCGAGCCCGGGCCGTTCGACCCGCCGCGCACGCGCCCCTATCCCCTGCCGCCGCTCCCGGTGAAATCGTCGGGCGTCCTGTTCGAGCGCGGCGCGCGCGCCCTGGGCCTGCACCCGCAGCCCGCGCCCCTCGCCATTCTCTCCCAGCCGTTTCACGGCCGGCCGGCGTGCCAGCACTGCGGCTACTGTCTCGGCTTCGGCTGCGAGTTCCGCGCCAAGTCGTCCACGCTGTACACCGTCATCCCGATCGCCGAAGCGACCGGGCGATGCGAGGTGCGACCCAACAGCTACGTGCGGAGGATCGAGGTCGACAAGCAGGGCCGTGTGACCGGCGCGACGTACTTCGACGAGAACAAGAAGGAGCACTTCCAGCGCGCCCGGGCCGTCGTGCTGTGCTGCAACGGCTCGGAGACGCCGCGGCTGCTCCTCTTGTCGGCGTCGAGCCGCTTCCCGAGCGGCCTGGCGAACTCGAGCGGCGTCGTGGGCAAGTACCTGATGTTCAACGGCTACTCGAGCGCGAGCGGCGTGTTCGAGCGCCCGCTGAACGAGTTCAAGAGCGTGACGGCGACGCGGGTGCTGTACGACTTCTATGAGAGCGACCCCAAGCGGGGCTTCTACGGCGGCGGGGCGCCCGACGCGCGCTCCTTCGCCTACCCGACGATCTTCGCCTTGGGGGGCCTGCCGCACGACGCGCCCTCGTGGGGCGCGGGATACAAGCGCATCCTGCGGGATTATTACACGCGCACCATGAACGTGGACGGTCACTCCACGTCGCTGCCGCTCGAGACCAACAGCATCTCGCTCGATCCCGAGATGAAGGACCCGTGGGGGCTGCCTGCCATGCGGGTCACTTACCGGGACCACCCTGACGACCTGGCGATGATGCGCTTCCTGCAGGACCGGGCGATCGAGATTCTCGAGGCCGCGGGCGCCCGGCGGACCTGGCGGCAGCCGGTGCAGGAGACGAACCTCGCGGCCCACCTCCTGGGCACGTGCCGCATGGGCGACGACCCGCGGGCCTCGGTCGTCGACCGCTACCACCGCGCGCACGACGTGCGGAACCTCTTCATCTGCGACGGCTCGAGCCTCGTCACGGGCGGCCGGGGCCAGCCCACCGCGACGATTCAGGCCCTGGCCTACCGCGCCGGCGAGCACATCGCCCAGTTCGCCCGGCGCGGCGAGCTCTGAGACCGCACGGCTGAGCTGGACACTCATCGTCCCCGTGTC
>Ga0209690_1000403_pt1 | contig 22865 bp, 24 predicted proteins | sample GraSoiAngelo_150_FD_186164 | JGI IMG/M metagenome (GOLD analysis project Ga0209690, IMG submission 186164) | Grasslands soil microbial communities from the Angelo Coastal Reserve, California, USA - 14_1009_09_40cm (SPAdes) (version 2) | ecosystem: Environmental > Terrestrial > Soil > Grasslands ... | reverse complement strand
GCGGGTTTGCACGTCGGACATCCCGAGGGTTATACCGCTACTGATATCGTCGCGCGTTACAAACGCATGCGCGGCTTCAATGTTTTGCATCCGATGGGCTGGGATGCTTTTGGGCTGCCGGCAGAGCAATACGCGATTAAAACTGGAGAGCATCCGGCGATCACGACGCGCGAGAACATGGCGAAATTTAAGAGACAGCTCCAACGGATCGGTTTTTCATACGATTGGCAGCGAGAGATCAACACCACCGATCCGGGCTATTACAAGTGGACACAGTGGATTTTTCTGCAGATTTACAATTCTTGGTTCAATCCGGCGACCAATAGAGCCGAGCCGATTTCAACTTATCGCGGCGAAAACCCCGACGCGGTCCGGCTCGCTTACGTCGCCGATGTGCCAGTGAACTGGTGCCCTGAGCTAGGCACAGTCTTGGCCAACGAAGAAGTCGTCGATGGAAAAAGCGAGCTCGGTGGATTTCCGGTCGTTCGGCGCCCGATGCGGCAATGGATGTTACGAATCATGGCATATGCGGAGCGATTGCTAAATGAACTTGAAGGACTCGATTGGCCTGAGGGAATCAAATTGCTCCAGCGCAATTGGATCGGACGCAGCGAAGGCGCTGAAATCGATTTCCCTGTCGCCGGATTCGCTGATCCCGGTAAGCAGCGCCGCGTCCCTACCATCCGTGTGTTTACGACACGCCCCGACACGCTTTATGGCGCAACTTACATGGTGCTGGCCCCCGAGCATTCACTAGTCGATTTAATCGTCACAGAAGAACAATGGCCGGCCGTTCGTGAATATCGCGAGCGCGCCGCGCGCAAGAGCGACCTGGAGCGGACGGATCTTGCAAAAGAAAAAACCGGTGTCTTCACCGGCGCATATGCAATTAATCCGGTGAACAGCGAGCGAATTCCGATCTGGGTCGCTGATTATGTGCTACTCGGTTACGGCACAGGTGCAATCATGGGCGTACCTGCCCACGATGAGCGCGATCTGGAGTTCGCTCAAAAATTCGATCTGCCGATCCGCGAAGTGGTGCAGCCGCCGGGAGACGAAAATGCGATTGGCTTTGTTGGCGAAGGAGTTGCGATCAACTCGCCTGTAATTGACGGGCTGCCAAGAAAATCACCAAATGGCTTGAGCAACACGGCGTCGGAAAAGGTGCGATCAATTACAAGCTGCGCGACTGGTTGTTTTCGAGGCAACGTTATTGGGGCGAGCCGCTGCCCATTGTTTGGAAGGACGGAAAGCACGAGGCGCTCGGCGAAAATGAACTGCCGATCGTTCCACCGCCGCTGGAAGATTATAAGCCAACCGGAACCGGCGAACCGCCACTGGCGAAAGCGAAAGATTGGGTTCGTTATTCCGACAAAGCGCTGCGCGAGACAAACACCATGCCGCAGTGGGCCGGTTCGTGCTGGTATTACCTCAGATTTTGCGATCCGCATAACGACAAACGCTTCGTCGGCGAAGAAGCGGAGCGCTACTGGATGGGAGGCCGCGCGCCGGGTGGCGTGGACTTGTACGTCGGCGGCACCGAGCACGCCGTGCTGCATCTGCTTTACGCGCGTTTCTGGCACAAGGTGTTGTTCGACCTTGGCTATGTTTCCAAGCCGGAGCCGTTCCAGCGCTTGGTGAATCAGGGAATTATCCTTGGCGAAGACAATCAGAAGATGTCGAAATCGCGCGGGAACATCGTGAACCCTGACGACGTGATCGACCAGTACGGCACGGACGCATTCCGCTGTTATGAGATGTTTATGGGGCCGCTGGAGCAGATGAAACCCTGGAGCATGCGCGGCGTCGAAGGCGTGGCGCGTTTTCTCGCGCGCGTCTGGCGTCTGTTCATGAGCGAAAGTCAAGAAGGCAACTGGGAGTTATCCGACAAAATCAAACATGTCGATCCAGATAGGGCGCAGCAGAAGGTGACCCATGCCACCATCAAAAAAGTCACCGAAGACATTGAGTCGTTTTCGTTTAACACCGGCATCTCGCAGATGATGATTTTGGTAAACGCATTTACTAACGCAGAGACGATTCCTTTATCCGCGATGCGGACCTTTCTCGTTTTGCTCAATCCATTCGCGCCGCATCTCGCTTCCGAACTTTGGGAAAAGTTAAACGCAAGGTTCCGAGATGACCTCGGCGATATTACCGAACAGAAATGGCCAGCCCACGATGAACGATTCCTGGTCGAGGACGAAGTTGAAGTCGTCATTCAAGTGAACGGAAAAGTGCGCGACCGAATGAAGATGTCGATTTCGGCGACCCAAGAAGAAATGAAAACCGCGGCGCTCGCGAATCCCAGGATTCAAAAATTCATTACCGGCAAGACCGTTGGCAACGTCGTGGTCGTCCCGAAAAAGCTGGTCAACATCGTCATATGAGGAAGATCTGGGAGGAGTTCGAGGAATTCGCCGTCAAAGGCAATGCGGTCGATCTTGCTGTTGGCGTAATCATCGGGGCGGCCTTCGGTGCGATTGTCAGTTCGCTGGTCAAAGACGTGATCATGCCGCCAATCAGTCTCCTTACGGGCGGACTCGATTTCTCAAACAAGTTCGTCATTCTGCGAGCGGCAAAAGATGGCTCGACGGCACTCAATACTCCCGCTGACGCAGCGAAAGCCGGAGCGATCACCTGGAATTACGGCAACTTCATCACGCTTCTGATTAATTTTCTCATTATCGCGGCCGCAGTTTTTTTGATGGTCCGCGCAATCAACAAACTCCGACAACCCACAGCGAAAGACAAAGAATGCCCGGCCTGCGCGATGAAGATCCCGGCAAAGGCAAGGCGTTGTCCGCATTGCACGACTGAGCTGACGCAAGCGGCCGAGACCTAATTGTATCCGGCATCGGCGATGCCGGCTACAACAGCAAGACCAGCAAATTTTTGGCTTGCCCTTGGCGGCTTCGGCTGCTATCGAGGCCGCAATACTGCAAATGCGGAAGCGCCTTAACCTTACATTGGCAGGAATTGTTGCTTGCTTTGTCGTCGGCTGCGCCACGCAGTCGAAATCAAACTTGGCCGCCAAACAACGCATGCACAATGTGCGCACCACCGCCTATACCCACAGCGAGGGAAGCGAATGCCACAATGCGCTCGACTGTCGTCTTTGCGGCCAGCAGGTGATGAGCGCGGCCTCCGATTGGTCGCGTTTCCCACTCGGTACCCGGTTTCGAATCGCGGACACAAATGAAGAATACATCATTGACGATTACGGGACCGCACTCCTCGGCACAGACACGATCGATCTTTACAAGCCGAGCCGTCTCGACATGAGACGCTGGGGTGTCCGCCACGTCGATATCGATATCTTGCAATGGGGCTCGGAGGAACAGAGCCTGAAAGTACTCGCCCCGCGCGTCAAACACAGCTGTGTCCGGCAGATGGTCGCGAGTTTACGGCAGAAGAAAAAAGCGCAGCAGAAGAAAGAGTTGGTCGCCAGCCTGGACCCGAAAAAAGCTCAGCAAAAGAAAAAGACGTAGCTGCTTACGCTTTCTTTTGACATGCGGGTCAGGCACGCCGGAATTTCGCCGGATGAAAATTCTCGTCGTTGGTGGCGCCGGGTACATCGGCAGCGTTTGCGGTGAATTGCTTCTCGATGAAGACCATGAGGTCGCAGTCTTCGATAATCTCACTGAAGGCCATCGTCGGGCAGTAGACCCGCGCGCGAAATTTACCCAGGGCGATCTGGCGGACCGGAACCAAATCGAGACTGCGCTCTCGAGCATTCGCCCGGATGCGGTGATGCACTTTGCCGCAAGCGCCCTCGTGGCTGAATCCATGTGCGATCCGTCAAAATATTTTCGCAATAACATTTCCAACGGCTTGAACCTGCTCGACGCCATGGTGGCAACGCGGGTGAACCGAATCGTTTTTTCCTCGACCTGCGCGATTTTCGGGCCCCCCGATCGCCTGCCAATCGACGAGGCTGCGCCAGCGCGCCCGATCAATCCCTACGGCGAATCGAAATTGGCCTTTGAAAAAATTCTGCGCTGGTACGGCCAGATTTATGGTTTGAGCTTCGTTTCCTTACGATACTTCAATGCGGCCGGCGCTTCAGAGAAATTCGGCGAAGATCACCGCCTTGAGACGCATTTAATTCCGAACGTGCTCAAAGTTGCACTGGGACAAAAACCGCATGTGGAAATTTACGGCGCCGATTATGAAACCTCGGACGGCACCTGCATTCGGGATTACATACACATTGTCGATCTTGCGCGCGCACACATTCTCGCTCTCGGCACAGCCAAAAGCGAGTTCTACAATCTAGGCACCGGCGGCGGCGCCAGTGTCCGCGAAGTAATCGACGCTTGCCGTAAAGTCACTGGCCGAAAGATCGAGATTGCCGAAAAACCGCGTCGCCCCGGAGATCCACCGCGGCTCATCGCTTCATCGAAAAAAATCAAAGACGATCTGGGTTGGCGACCGCAGTTCCAATCGCTCGACACGATTATCGAGAGCGCCTGGAAATGGCACCAAAAATTCCCCAGCGGCTACGGGGATTAGATCTGGTAGCGTGGGTCTATGATCGCCGATGCAATCGTCGCCGCACTGAGATGATTCCCGCATTGACGAATGAAAAAGCGCCCGCCGCAGCGGGCGCTTTTGATTTTACCGTAAACAACTTTTTCGCGACTACGGTTTTGTCGTTGTGGTGGTCGTTTCCTCTTTTTTGTAAATCGTGGTTGGCTGAGCCAGCACAATTTTGCGCACCACTATTCGATCACCCACATTCGTGTAATACACGGTCGCCGGCATGTCCGGCCGGATTGCGGACCACGTAACGATGTGACCCTCTGGATCGACAATGGTTGTGTCCTTCGTGTAGTAATACCGCACCGGGGCCGCATCCGGCGCCGTTCGAAACATGATATAATCCGAATCCGGCGTGTAAGTGGTAATCGTGCCTGCGGTTGAGGTCGTGGCGGTCGTGGTCGTGCCGGTCACCGGATCCACGGTTGTTGTGGTGGTCTCCTGTGCCAACGCGACGCCGAGCGCTGCCGCGCAAAGCACGCCTGCTGTCAATATTTTCACTAATCTCGTTTGTTTCATATTTGTCCCTCTGCTTTGATTAAATGGATGATCTCCATCGTGTATGACTCCGGCCCCTTAGCGCCGGAGTTCCTTGAGCTACGCCTTGGTATCGTAAATTCCGCCTCGCGCGGTCGCCTCCCTTGGAGTAATCCGCTTCCCCGTGCCAAAGCAACGTAACGCCGCCTTTATGCAGGCTTTACCCGGTTTTCGCGATTTCCTTCCCGAGGGCTGCGCCAAGCGCAATTGCATCTTTGCCCGCTGGCGCGAAGTGAGTCGTCGTTATGCTTTCGTGGAATGGGAAGGCCCAGTGCTCGAGCCCACCGAGCTCTACAAGAAAAAGAGCGGCTCAGAAATTGTCGATCAACTTTTTAATTTCACCGACAAGGGCGAACGCGAAGTGGCGATGCGCCCGGAGCTTACGCCGACGCTTGCTCGCGTGGTTGCCGCGCACGAACGCGAATTCAAGAAGCCGCTCAAATGGTTCTCCATCGGCCAATTCTTTCGTTACGAAAAGCAGCAGCGCGGCCGGCTGCGCGAACATTTTCAGCTCAATTGCGACATCATCGGCGAAAACGATCTCGCCGCCGATATCGAACTCGTCGCGCTCTGCATCGATGTCCTGCGAGCTTTCGGATTCACAGAGAAAGATTTCGTCGTCCGAATCAGCGACCGTGAATTCTGGACCGATCTTTTCCGCGAGAACAATGTCCCGGCGGAACGTTGGGATGAATTGCTGCAAGTCATCGATAAATCCGGGCGCGAGCCGCGCGAGAAAACGGCCGAGAAGCTGGGCCATCTTGCCGATCCCGTGTTTGCGATCTTAAAGAGCGGCGGTCAAAGCGAGAAGCTCGACAAACTTGTCGATGGCCTATGCCGGCGCGGCCTTGCCGATTTTGTTGCGATCGATGTCGGCATCGTGCGCGGACTCGCTTACTATACCGGCATCGTATTCGAGGCGTTCGACCGGGCCGGCAAATTCCGCGCCATCGCCGGCGGCGGACGTTACGACAACTTGACCGCGCAACTTAGCGACGACGCTCTCTCACTGCCTGCGATCGGTTTCGCCATGGGCGACGTCGTTCTCGGCGAATTGATCAACGAAATCCCGCGCGCCCGCGAAGCGATGCAGAAAGCAATCACGAGCGACAGGAAAATCGACATTTACATTGTGATCGCGAAGGAAGAACGCCGCACCGACGCACTAACACAAATCCAGCAGCTTCGCGACCGCGGCTACCGCATTGATTATTCGCTCACGCCAACCAAAGTCGCCCGACAATTCCAGGCCGCCGAAGAGGAGGGCGCGTCGCTTGCGCTTCTTTACGGTGACGAATGGCCGCAGGTCAAAGTAAAGAATCTCGCTACGCGTGCAGAATCGCTAATCAGTCATGACGCGCTCCTAGACAGCGTCGCAAAATTCTTGAACATGCCCGGTTCCGTCTAACCATGTATCGCACGCACGACTGCAATTCAATTCGCAAGACCGACATCGGCAAGCAGGTCACGCTTGCCGGCTGGGTAAATGTCACGCGCGATCACGGCGGCGTTATTTTCATTGACCTGCGCGATCGCGAAGGGCTGACGCAGGTGGTTTTTCGGCCTGAGGAAAATGCGCAGCTTGCGAGGCAGGCGCACACCTTGCGGAGCGAAGATGTAGCTGAAGTTTCGGGTCGAGTCGCTGCGCGTCTGCCGGGGACGGAAAATCCAAATCTCGCCACTGGTGATATCGAAGTCATCCCAAATCAGCTGCGGATTTTGAATCGGGCCGACACACTGCCCTTCCCGATTGATGCTGAGCCGCAGAATGAAGATTTGCGAATGACGCACCGGTATTTCGATCTCCGGCGGCCGCGCCTCGCGCGCAATTTGCGAGTGCGTCATCGCGTCGCCAAGTCAACGCGCGATTTTCTCGACAGCCAGGGCTACGTTGAGGTTGAGACACCAATTCTCTCCAAGAGCACGCCGGAAGGCGCGCGCGATTTCTTAGTTCCAAGCCGGCTCACGCCCGGAAAATTTTATGCGCTGCCACAAGCGCCACAGCAATACAAACAACTGCTGATGGTCGCAGGCGTGGAGAAATATTTTCAGATTGCCAAATGTTTCCGTGACGAAGATTTGCGCGCGGATCGACAACCGGAGTTTACCCAGATCGATATCGAAGCGTCGTTCGTCACGCCCGACGACATTTTCAAGGTTACCGAAGGAATGTTGGCGGCGATCTTCAAGGCCACGCGCATTATCGAGATCAAAACGCCGTTCGATCGGCTTACTTATCGCGAGGCAGTTAGCCGATACGGCAGCGATAAACCTGACCGCCGCTTTGAAATGGAGCTTGTCGATCTCGGAGAAATTTTTCGCGAAAGCAGTGTCAAAGTTTTCCGTAGCGCGCTCGATGCAGGCGGCGTGGTGAAGGCGATCAACGCGAAAGGCTTTGCCGGAATCACCATCGGGCAGGCCGATGAACTTACGGAAATTGCTAAGTTGTACGGCGCGAAGGGGCTCGCCTTTATCAAGATCGAGAACGGCGAATGGAAATCGCCCATCGTGAAATTTTTCAGTGAACCTGAGAAAGCCGCGCTGAAATCGAAACTGAAAATCGAAGAGGGGGACTGCGTCTTCTTTGGCGCGGACAAATGGGAAGTCGCCTGTGAGGTTCTCGGCCGATTACGGCTGCGCATCTTGGAAATGCAAAAGCTCATGCCTCCTGCTGAAATCTGGGATTTTCTGTGGGTGACAGATTTTCCGCTCTTTGAATGGAGTCCCGAGGAAAATAAATGGAACGCAATGCATCATCCGTTCACGCGACCGAAAGCGGAGGACATGCCATTGTTCGAAGCGAAAAAATTCCCGGATGTTCGCGCCGAGGCGTACGACATCGTATTGAACGGTGTCGAGATCGGCGGCGGGAGTCTCCGGATTTACGAGCCGGAGCTGCAGGAGAAAATGTTCGAAGCGCTCGGCATCAGATCGGAAGATCAGCAATCCCAGTTCGGGCATTTGCTCCGCGCGCTGCGGCTCGGCGCGCCGCCGCACGGCGGAATCGCCCTCGGTCTCGATCGCCTGGTCATGCTTATCGCCGGCGAACAAAGCATTCGCGACGTGATGGCCTTCCCGAAGAACAATCGCGGCATGGATCTGATGACGAATTCTCCGGGCGAGGTCGATCCCCGTCAGTTGCGCGACTTGTCGCTTAAATTGGCTAAAGACAAAAAACTGTAGCGGGGCTGTGTCAGCCGCATTCTGACTAGAACCGCGGATTGCATAGACACTTTTCCGATTCCTTTCTTGCCCACGAAACACGCGAATCATTCGAATGATTTTAGAATTGGTGGGGCGCGACTGCCGGGCGCGCCTCAACGCTTATCGATTAACGATGCCGATTTAATGGGCAGCGGTCTGACTGTCGATCCCGCATTAGGCAGTGGCCAGTTCGCGGACATGCGCGAGGTCGCGACGCGTGATTGGACGCACCTGCGGCGGCAGGAGCGTGACCACGGTCAGCGTCTCACCGGCGAGGGTCATAAACTCCACCTCATAGCCTTTGTGCTCACCGTGGATGTGCACAATTGTTCCGATATCGCCAGCCATCAGGTTTTCCGATGGCAGATCCTCGGTCAGGACGACGCAATCGTGTTCTTTGATCATCATCAAGTTTACCGACCAGGATACGCGGTGATAAGCCGCGGCGCAATTTCGCCACGATCAAATTGCCAGATGGTTCTGAGGCGCATTCTTCTGCCGTCGGATGTAATCGACGATGCAAGTGGGCGTGTAATAAACGCCGCCCGCTTTCTTGACCTCGGGCTTGTCTTCGACTTTTGCCTGATGCCCTTCGGTGAGCCGGATGACTTTGCCGAGAAACTGCTCATAAACCTGGCCGAGAATGTCCGCTGGCAGAACGGAAAATTCGTAGGGACTATCGGGATAATACAGACGCCGGATGATTTTCTTTAGCACCGCATCGCCGATTTCAAGTTCGGGCGTGAGATCATCGGGCGGTTCGACCCGATCTTTTTCCTTCTGAAAATAAAACAGACCGGAGTTGTAACGCTGGTCGGCTTCGCGAAAGAGCTGGTACAGCCTGCGATAAGTGTGTTCGCCATTCAACAACGCTTGCAGGCGCCCATACACTTCAATGCGGCGGTCCTCGCAGATGCGCAGGAAAACGATCCGGTCGATGGTGCGCTGGACGGAAAAGTTTAGATCGCGCTGGGAAAGCTTTGGATTTCGCAGCGCCAGATTGCGCGCGAGGTCGGCTCGCCACTTCTCAATCTCGCTGAGGAATGCATCGTCAACTTCCGCAGTGCCGCGCTTGGCCTTCGTCGATTCAGCGAACTTGTCGAATGAGCCTTTCAGGATCGCGTCGCGCGCGAAGATTTTCGCGATGTCATCCCAGCGCGGAACGTATTCGCGAAAATTTAGGTAGAGGACACGCGCGACTGAGGCTTTGTCCGCCAAGCGCGGTTCGACACGGCAATCGTAAACCGCGAACTCTTCGAAGTCGGTGAGGATGCTGAGCGGCAGTTTCGCTGACCATGCGTAACGGCGCAGTTGATACGCCGGATGCGCGTCGGTCTTGATATCGACAGACGGCTTCTTCGCTTCGAGGAAAAACTTGCGCGTCCCGCCGATGCGAAAGCAGTAATCCGGCGCCTTGGTTGCGCCGCCGATCTTGATTGCGTCTTCGTGGATGACGTCTTTGTAGGCCTCGGCGTAACCGCTGATGTTTTCCATGTCCCAGCCGAGCGCTTTGAACATCGGATCGACAAACTCTTTGCGAAGCTGGGCCTCGTTGTATTGGCCTGATTTATAGGCGTCGCCTTGTTGTTCAAAGCGCTCCACAAGGTCAGCGATCACAGGGGGAGCTGGCATAGCAGATCGAGAATTACATCGTAGCCCCCGGTTGAGATCAAGCTGGCTGCCGACGAATGGGGGCGGAACCGACTATTGCCCGGCTCAAAAGCTCGAGCGCCCGGGCTGGTCACTCAATAACCGAGAGCTTTTTTTCGCTCCATCGCCCCGGGCAGAGGATCCTTGCGGGTGGTAATCGCCTCCGCTCCCGAGTCCTTGATCTGGTGGGCCTGATTCGCGTTGAACTCGATGTCTTTCGTGAATTCTGGCGGAAGGTCTGCGTCTGCGTAAATGGCGTGCACGGGGCACACTTCCACACATGCCATGCAATCAATGCAGTCCTCTGGGTGAATGACCACCTGGTTGTCCATTTCGTAGAAGCAGGCGACCGGGCATACCTCCACGCAGTCGGTGAACTTGCATCCGTTGCATTTATCGGTCACGACGTGAGGCATGGGATTTAGTGGGTGAGGATTGCGTGGAAAGAATCCCAGCGACGCCGGGCGGGTCAATTTCTATTTCAAAATAGTGTCAGGCCGCTCGTGGGCGATGCTCGCGGCCGGTCTTGAACAAAATCGCCAACGAAAAAGTGACGATGGTGCCGAAGCAAATCCACCAGGGAAATTCGATCACAGGCAGCCACGTCGGCTGCGTGTAGAGCTTGCCCCCGAAAAGTCCGGCGATGTTGTTGGGCAGACCACTCAGGATCGCGACAACGATGAAGCCGATGATCATAGCAATGATGTTGCCGAGGTTGTTGCCGCGGCGCTTGGTGAAAATTCCGCAGAGAAAAACACCAAGCAGCGAGCCATACGTGTAACCAAAAATCCCCAGCACGATCGGTATGATCCGCACGTTGGGGTGGACGATGACGAGATACGAAGTTGTGGATGCAACAACGATCATCAGGATCGAGAACCCAACGGTGGCCCACCTGACGGCGCGCAGACTTTGTTCTGCGGTCGATCCCGGGATGAGGTATGGCTCGTACCAATCGCGGGTAAAGCTGGTGGCCAGCGCGTTAATCGCGGTGCTAAGCGAGCCCATGGCAGTCGCAAAAATTCCGGCGATCAATAGCCCACGCAGGCCGACCGGCATTTGGTACAAAATGAAATGGCAAAACGTTTCGTTAGGCGTTTTCGGAAGCGTTGGATCTGGATGTGTCTGATAGTACACCCACAGCAATAGCCCAATGCTCAGGAACGTGAGCACAATCGGAATATCAGCCAGCCCCGACATGATGAGGGAACGCCGACTGCGGCGAATATCGGGCGCGGTCAACATCCGTTGCACCATGTCCTGGTCGGTGCCGTGCGTGGACATGGTGATGAATGTCGATCCGATCAGGCCGGCAAAAATCGTGTACTCGATCTCGAACATTCCTTTGATTTTCTCCCAGCCATGTTTTGCGGGGTCGAGGCCGGTAGTAAAAAAATCCGAAACGCCAAAGCCGCCGTGGCGTTGGACGATTTCGTTCCAGCCACCAGGAATCGCGGAGTAAAGCAGCCCGAGCGCGACGAGTGCGCTGCCGATCATGATCGACGCCTGGATGAAGTCGGTCCAGATAACGGCTTTAATGCCGCCCAACGTGGTGTAAATCGCCGTGAGAATGACAATGGCGATTGTCGATCCAATATAAATCCAAAGCGTCTCGGTTTGGTTCGGGCGCGTGCCGGAAATCATTTCATAGGCGAGCGCAAGCGCGATGGCCGCTACATACAGCCGCGCGCCGGACGCGAGCAGCCGAGTAACCATGAAGACGGCAGACGCGGCGTTTTTCGTCGGCACGCCGAAACGCGCAGTGAGGTATTCGTAGATCGAGTAAACTTTGTAATCGTAATAGGGCTTGATGAAAATGTAACTGACCAGGATCCGCGCCAGGATCGTGCCGAGCGCCAGCTGCAAGTAAGTGTAGTTGCGTAATGCGAATCCTTCACCTGGCGTCCCGAAAAACGTGCCGGCGCTTGTTTCTGCGGCGATGATGGAAGCGAGCACAGCCCACCACGGAATACTGCGACCGCCCAGTGCGAAGTCTTTGAGATCTTCCTGCTTCCGGCCCATGTACAGGCCGATGGAAATGATGAGCACAAAATAGAGAAGCAAAACCGCGCAATCGATGGCGAGTTTTGCGTCCATGTCGGGCGTTACTTAGCCACAGATGAACACAGATTTACACCGATAAAGAATTTCAAGTCACATCATCTGTGTTTCATCTGTGTTAATCTGTGGCAGTAAAATCTTTGATGAAGCTCACAGAATTTCCCGCACCAGATTTCGATCTGACGATGACGCTCGATTCCGGCCAAGTCTTTCATTGGGAGAAGGTCGACAACGGGTTTGTGGGGGTAATCGGCGACCGCGCCTTTTGCGTCGAGCAGCGCGGCGAGATGTTGCGAGCGCTGCTGGAGGGCGGAGCTCCTGCGACGCCGGGCACACGACATGCAAACGGAGCGGGCTCGCAGGAGCTCGCCCCTCCAGTGATGCAATTGGTCACGGATTATTTCGCTCTCGATCATCCGCTGGCGGAGATTTGCGCCTCGTTTCCAGACGATCCGGTAATGAACGCTGCGCGCGATTTTTGTCGCGGCTTACGGATCATTCGGCAGCCAAAATGGGAATGTCTCGCCACATTCATTTGTTCATCCATGAAACAGGTGGCGCATATTCGCCAGATCTCGGCGGCGCTCCGGAAGCGCTTTGGTGACCCGCGTAAGATCGATAACCATGTGATTCACACATTTCCGCCAGCGGAGCGCATTGCCCGAGCTTCTGAAACTGAGCTACGCGAATGCGCGCTCGGTTATCGCGCCAAAAACCTGCGCGCGACAGCGCAGCTAGTGAGCTCCGGCGAATGTAATCTCGAGGGATGGTCGGCGCTTCCCAATGGCGATCTTCGGAAGAACCTGTGCGAGCTGCCAGGTGTGGGAGCGAAGATTGCAAATTGCGTGATGCTCTTTGCATACGAGCGGCTCCGCGCATTCCCGATCGATGTGTGGATGGAGCGCGTTTTGAAACAGCAATATTTTCGGCGGGCTCGAAAATTGAGCGCGTCGCGGCTGCGTGGGTTTTCCGAAACATACTTTGGCGAACACGGTGGTTACGCGCAGCAATATTTGTTTCATCATGCGCGGGCGACGTCGCGAAAATCAGGAGTATCGAGAAATTCCTCGGTCCACCGTGCACTTTAGACTAATCCCTGCTGCTATCTCGCGTGGATGGAGTCTGGCCACCACCGGACCATGGCTTCTCGTTTAGCGGCGGCTTCCAATCGGCACAAACCCCAATTGCACAAGAGATCTTGGGCGCGATTTTGCAGGCGACACGTCCGCCAGTCGGACGGACTCGTCCCGTGGCGAGCCTGCCACCACAGGCGCGGCGAGAATTATTTTTTTCTGTGGCCGACCATTTCGCCGCGCACCGTGCGGCGATCGACGCGCGTGAGGTTCTTTTCCATTGCCGGTGTCAGCAATGAGATGTGCGGGATGTCGCAGAGATATTCGGCGATAAACCAGATCGGTTTCTCCGTAGTCATCCAGTTGAGATGATCGAACCGGGCGAGGTTCACCGGACGTGAATACCGCCGGAGAGTGCGTTCACCGCGCAGGTTGAAGTAAACATTGAAATAACTCATGGCCAGCTCGCGCAGGCTGCGATAAACCGGTTCGCGATATCGGCAGCCGGTGAAATTGGATTTCGCCACCGCGCCCCAATGCCCGCGCCCTTTGAAAATGGCGACCACGTGATCGGTGTCCTGTTCCGCTTCCAAATCGAAGATCAGCGGTGGAAATCCGAGAACTCGGAGCGCGGCGGCTGCGAAAATTCCGCCCTCGAGACATGACGCGGTGCGATCGTGCAGAACTTTTTTCGGAGCTCGCGCGGTGAAGCTCAAGTTGTAAGGCAGGTCGTCGAGAAACCTCTGTATGCCGGCTGGCGTTTTCAAAGCGCGTAACCGCCGCAGCTCCGACGGCGTGAAACGAAAAGTCTTTATGCCTGCCACGAGTGGCACATTATTTACGAAGCGCCAATGTCCAAGCCGGATAACAATTACTGCGTCTTCGAAGCGACGATTTCACCATTGCCTTAGGTCCGTGTTGCCGCGCTAATGATAAGCGGCGGAGCACCGCCGCACTCCAAAATGCAAGCGAGGGACGTAGTCTCGCCGGCGGCACCGAGCGCATAGGAAATCGTGCCTGAACAATCGTAACCGCGATCATCAAATGATTTGTGGCCGCCGCCGTAGCGATACAGCCTGGAGCGAAGTTGATAGGCTGCCCAGATTGCTCGTTTCACTGCAAGCGGCGCATTTTTCGGCGCGGCTGCACGGCCGAAACGAAGACGCGCCACTTTGCCCGAAACAACTGGTCCGGATGCCGGGAAGAGATCAGCCGATACCGGTGGAATGATGAATACCAAAACCGCGATGCCGAGCAGGACGTGACGACTAACCGGATTTATAAATTCCTCCGAGGCTCTCTTGTATAGAAGGGAACCAGCAGATGAAAAGGAAAAATTCAGTATTTGGTGGGTCGTCTTGTCTTCAAGACGATGGCAGAGCAATCGCCGGAGGCGCGAATATCAGGCGGCAAAGCCGCATTTCCAACGCGTTGAGGACAACGCGTTCCACCCAGTTGATGCAGCAAGGGCGCACAATTTGTGATAAACTCGCGGCATGATCCGCGCAGTCGCCTGGCCGGTCACGCTTCTCACCACGGCGATGATTGCACTGGCTGCGGATGAATCGCGGCAGAGCAAATCCGAAGAACCCGACGCATTCGACATCGAGCCGCCGATATTGAAACAAAACCTCTCGGATGAGCCATTGCCCGCAGGAGGGACGCCCGATGCAAAGGTTGCGCGTTTGGAAAAGCAGTTGGGACGCGCAAAGGGCAACGCGGCTGGGGCGGAACGCCTGTGGAAAATCGGCGTGCTCGCAAAAGTGGAAGTGGAACAACGTTTGTTGAAGGTGGTGCGGTGCGAGTCCGATCTCGCCAACGCGCGAGTTGCGCGCGCAAAAGAGGAAGTCGCCGCCCAGCAAGCGAAGCTGACAGTTGGCGAAAGTACCAAGGCAGACCTGGACGCTGCGAAAGGAACCCTGGCGCAATTAACTGAAGCTGCGCAAATCGCGGCGGCGAAACGTGAGCGCGCCGAGCTCGAAGCCGCAGAAGCAAACGTACGCCGCCAGCAAAAACTCCTTAAGCTCGGCAGCGGACAAAAATCCGATGTTATCCGGGCTGAAGAAAGACTCGCCGAGCTTAAAGCGCAGAAGAATTAAATACGGCGCGATAAATAAATGTGAATAGACGACCAAAAGCGACGCGAGGACGGGTGCACTCCCAAAGCTTCCACAAAACGGAATAGCATCTGCGTGGATTTTGCACGCAGTGCTTTTACTCGCGAAAGCTTTCGGAGTTGGAGTGTGATGCGTCTTCGCATTGCTTTCATTGTTGACGGGGTAAACACCTCTTATCAGCCTGCTCAATCAATAGCCCGCCGCCTGGCCGTCCTTGCGCGATTCGCTCGCGCCTACGTAAACGCGTTGGCCATCGTGCATTTCAACCTTGACCGCCTGGTAACCGCCGTAGCCGCCGACGTCGAAGCGGACGTCATGGCCGCGCTTCTTTAATTCGCGCACGTTTTCGTACGGAATGCCGCTCTCCACCTCGACATAGCCACCGTTCTCCATTTTCTCGCCGGTCGGTTCGTTGTCACCTTCGTGCTGCCAGCGCGAAGCGTCGCCGGCTTCCTGCACATTTAAACCGAAATCGATCTGGTTGGTGAGCACTTGCACGTGACCCTGCGGTTGCATGCCGCCGCCCATAACGCCGAACGCTTCCCACGGCTTGCCGTCTTTCATGACGAATCCGGGAATAATGGTGTGAAACGGGCGCTTCCCGGGCGCGTAAACATTCGCGTGAGTCGGCTCCATCGAAAAAAGTTCACCACGATCCTGAAACATGAACCCAAGCCCTGGTACTACGATCCCGCTGCCCATCCCGCGATAATTGCTTTGAATCAGCGAGACCATGTTTCCCTCGTCATCGGCACTGCACATATAAATCGTGTCGCCGTCATCAATGGGCAAACTGGAGCCGGCCCGCCCTCGGGCCGAAACCTCGGCAGAGCGCCGCGGGGGCGCGCGGGCTCCATCGGCCGGATTGCCAGCTTCCACCTTTTTGGCGGCATGATTTGGGTCGATCAATTTGCCGCGCTCAGCCGCATATTCTTTCGAAAGCAAACCGGCGAGCGGAATTTTCGCGAACGCAGGATCTGCATAAAATTTTGCCCGATCAGCCCACGCGATTTTCTTCGCTTCGATCATCGTGTGCAGGGTTTCCGGCGAATTGCGTCCCATCACGCGCAGGTCGAATTCTTCGAGAATGTTCAATATTTGCAGCGCGGCGATGCCCTGACCATTCGGCGGAAGCTCGAACACATCGTAGCCGCGATAATTCGTTGAGACCGGCTCAACCCATGTTGACGCATGCTTCTCCAAATCAATTTTCCGCAGGAAACCGCCGTTGGCCCGCATAAAAGCATCGATCTTGTCCGCGATCTCGCCTCTGTAGAAAACGTCCTGCCCTTTTTCGGCAATCAATCGCAGCGTCTTTGCTAGCGCCGGGTTTTTGAAAATGTCACCTTTTGCCGGTGTGCGACCTTTGCCGTCGAGTGTGTACGTCTCCAGAAATGCGCCGGGCAATCCCTTGTAAAAGCGCGGCCCAAATGACCAATAATACGCGATCAATTCCGTGACTGGAAAACCTTCTTCAGCATATCGAATCGCAGGCGCAAGATCATCGGTCCATTTCAGTTTTCCGAATTTCTTGTGCAGCTTCGCCCAGGCATCCACTGTTCCCGGAACGGTGATGGGTAACATCCCAGTGGGCGGAATCGTTTCGCGATTCAGTTTGTCGAGCTCGGCCTTCATTTGGTCATAGCTCAAGCCGAGCGGTGACCGTCCGCTGCCGTTTATCCCGTAAAGCTTATTCTCTTTCGCGCTGTAAACGATTGCGAACAAGTCGCCACCGATGCCGTTGGAGACCGGCTCCATCAAACCGAGCGTTGCGTTCGCGCCGATCGCCGCATCCACGGCGCTGCCACCCCGCTTTAAAATATCGGTGCCCACCTGCGTCGCTGCCGGCACGCTGGTGCAAACCATTCCATGTCGCGCCAAAACTTCCGATCGCGTCGCGAAATTCTTTCCCGTAATGCGATCGATCTGGGCATTAAGCGAAAGATCGACCGTGAACAGAGCAAGCAGTCCAAAACTTAGCGGGTTAACCCAGCGCACACAGCCACATTAACGCCCTCCCTTTAAAGAGCGCACTTGAATTTTGGTCTCCCGATTATATCTGAATGCTCACCGCCTAATGAGGATTTCTTCGGATGATCAAAAAGCGATCGGTTTGATTCTGGTCTGCCTGGGATTTCTGTCTTTCCTGATCGGGTTGGCCGCTCGACTCAAAGAGAATTTTCATTCCCGCGCCGAAATCTCGACTGCGGGTTTCACGGTCGCTGCGATTCTGGCGGGACTCGGCGTAGTCGTCTTTCTGTTTTCCTTGAGAAAAAGACAGGACTGAGCGGAACGTCAAGCTTTCTCAGACGATTCCAATTTCCAGTCACACACACTGTTTCGGAATTTCTCTGGCAAAGCCGGGCGATCTTCCGATCGTTACATCATCTCGGCGGCCGCGAAGCCGGGCTTTGCCCGCTCGGCCCCTTTGGAAATGGAACTTCAGGCACGTGGTTGGTGTTCTGGAAAGCCTCGATCATCCAGTTCCCGCCCAGTTTCTGTAACACTAAGGTTTGTATGCCCTCACGCGGTTCCGGAATTGTCGGCGGTGTCTTCGCGCCGGACATTGTCCATCGCGTATGTGCCACGGCAATTTTCGGCCTCAGAAAGCGGATGTCCACCTGAGTGATGGTGAGCGTGCTTTCTCGAAAGACGAACGCGAAAGCATCGCTGAGCTGACTCTCAATCTCCTTACGACCCTTCCACCACCAGCCGATCACATTAACGACATCGCCGTCTTCGGCGAACAAGGCTGCGTAGGCCTTGGCATCGTGTTGGTTCCACGCCTGTTGTTGTCGCGTCTGCGCGACATCGCGAATTGCAGCCTCATCAGCCTGTCGATCGGCAGCCGCACCGACGGCGACAGAAGCCATTATCAGAATCGCAACAAGCCCAATTCGGAAAGTCAATTCTTTCATGCCGCATACTAAGACGGCTTCAGCAGACGAATCAATGCGGCGAAAGTTACCTATCACGCATTTCGTGCCCAAAGAATGCGGCGGCGATCCTTCCAGATCGCCGCCGTTCCCCTATCGCTCCGAACAATCGAAGTTATTCCTGCATTGCGTCGTGAAGCTCCTTGTGGGCGTTCATCATGTCTTGATGCGCCTTTTGGATGTCATCGAGCTTCTTTTGCTGTTCAGCCGTGAGCAGCGGACGGATCTGTGACAGCGTGCTGTCCATGACCGTTTTCATTTTCTGCATCGCCTCCTGATGAATGGCGGCGATCTGCGGTTTGGCCGTATCGAGGATTGGCTGGACCTTGGTCTGTTGATCCGACGTGAGGTTCAGCTTTTCGGTGATCTGCTGGAAGCCAAACGCGTGGCCGTGCCAGGGGCCATGGCCGCCCGGGCCGGGCTGCGCTTGCACAACCACGAAGCCGCTGAGCGCGATCGCGCCGGCGGCCGCAAGTGTTAACAGGTTTCGTTTCATAGTTTACTTTTTCCTTTGTTGTTTTTGCTGCGCACTTTTTTTGCGCTTCTGTAGCTAATGACCGGATGCTTGCTGGCTCGGTTACAATTTTTTGTTTCGTCGGTTCACTGTAGCCGCGCTTGTGTCAAGCACGAAACCAGCGACATGCTCTTGGCACAGGCACATCTGTATACAAAGTTGTAACCGCAACGCGCCGTTGCCGGTCAATGGTAATGGTGTGGATGCGCTCTCGATTACATGGATGATTCTGACGCAAGCGCGCTGGTTCAGGCTGCGCTTCAGCATGATGATGAAGCGGCTCGCACGCTGGTGCGTCGTCTTTATCCGTTGGTCGCAAAAGTGGTGCGCGCGCATCGCCCGCGCAGAACGCCCAAAGAGGACCTTTGCCAAATGATTTTCATCAGAGTTTTTCAAAAATTATCGCAATTCTCCGGCAAAGTGCCGTTGGAGCATTGGGTCTCGCGGATCGCGGTGAACACTTGCCTGAATCAAATCGAGTCAGAGAAAGTGCGGCCTGAGCTGCGGCATGCCGATTTGAGCGAAGAAGAGCGGGCAGTGGTCGAGAACCTGGCCACTTCCTCCAGCGAGCTCGCCCCGGACCAGCGTTTCGCGTCACGCCAATTGGTCGAGCATCTGCTTGCCACGCTGAAACCAGTCGAGCGGCTCGCGATCGATTTGCTATACTTGCAGGGACGTTCGGTCGAGGAAATTCGAAAAATCACCGGCTGGAGCACGGCACTCGTTAAAGTGCGCGCGTTTCGAGCCCGACAGAAAATGAAACAACAGCTCGCGAAAATTTCGACAAGGGAAAAACGATGAACAAGAAAAAAATCGATCGGCTGCTGCGCTCCGCCGCAGAAGCGCGCGAAGAAGACGTGGTCTCGATGCCGTTTGGATTCGATACGCGAGTCATCGCGCTCTGGAGTGCAGGCGCGACCAAGCCAAATGGCGTGACGTTCTTGCTGCGACGCGTTGCCCTCGTGTCAGCGATCATCATTGTCGTATCAACAATTGCGGCCGTTCGGGAAACCAGACAAAGCCGTGAAATCGGCGAGTCTTTGACAAACGAATACGCCATCGCCGATTTCGCGATTCAAACTGAGTTTTCGCGATGAACCGCGCGCTGCAATGGAAATTGATCGCCGGTTTCCTCCTGGTTTTTCTCGCCGGCGGTGTGACGGGTGCTTTCGTAGGGGCAGCGCACGCGCGGCATTTTTTCTTCATGGCGCCTCGTCCCGCGGTGATCAGCGAGCGAATGCGGGAGCGATTGCAAAGAGAACTGAGTCTGACGCCGGAGCAGGTGGCCAAAATTTCGCCGACGCTGGATAAAGCTGCTGCACAGCTTCACGAAGTGCGGCGCGACACCGGCCGGCGCGTCCATGAAATCATTGCAGAAACGCACCAGCAAATGGCTGGCATCCTGACGGACGAGCAGCGGCGCAAGCTGGAACAAATCGAAGATCGACATCGGCGCTGGCATCACGGTCACGTGCCGCACGAATCTCCTCCCGAGCAGTCACCAACTCCATAGATAGGAACGGCGAAGGCCCATTCGCGCTTCGTCATTCGGCATTCTTTCGTCATTCGACATTCGTCATTTTAGTTGAGATCTATGAAGCACAACCACGCGCATCAACACCTCAGCGCGAGTGATCCGCGTATGGCCACGCTCATCACCCGGTCGCGCCGCTATGATATTGCACCTTTAGTCTCCATCCGGCCATTCGATGCGTTGGCTGAATCGATTGCCTACCAACAATTGAGCGGAAGAGCCGCCGCCGCCATTTGGAGCCGGGTACGAGCGCTTTATCCCAAAGGGAAACGACTCGATCCGCAGAAAATTCTCGCGACGCCCGACGACACCTTTCGAGCGGCTGGTCTTTCACGTGCGAAGATTGCCGCGCTCAAGGATCTCGCTGCAAAAACCATCGACGGCACGGTGCCTTCTGCTCGCGCACTTAGTCGGATGAGCGACGATGAAATTGTCGCCCGCTTGATCACGGTGCGCGGCGTCGGCCGCTGGACTGTGGAGATGCTTCTTCTTTTCGATCTTGGCCGGCCCGACGTGTGGCCGGTCCACGACTACGGGGTGCGCAAAGGTTTCGCGAAAACTTTTGGCCGGAGAAAATTGCCGACGCCGAAAGAACTTATGAAATTCGGAGAGAGATGGCGACCGTACCGCTCGGTGGCGGCGTGGTATTTTTGGCGGGCGCTGGACTCGGTGGAGAAGTTATAAAGCTGAAAGAGTTAAAATGCGTCCCGTTTGGTAAGACTTGTAGCTTGTAGCTCTTTTAACTCCTCTGAGCATTTAGCTTGCGCTAAGCGGCGCGCCTCATTAAAACGCCCGGATTATGGCAATGATCCATGTTAACCGGGGTGCTACGAGTTTGGGCACATTCTCTGAAGAAGACGTTCGCGATGGGTTGCGAACCGGCCGTTTCCTCTCTACCGATCTGGGTTGGCGCGAAGGAATGCCGAGTTGGCAACCGCTCTCGCAATTTGCAGAGTTTGCCGCAGCCACACCCGCTCCGCCGCCTTTGCAGCCGGGCGCAACATCGACGCCGCAGCCTCCCATGCCGCGGAGCGGATTGCCGTGGGACCAGCGGCAAACCAAAGGATTGTTGAACGCGTTTATCGAGACTTTGCAAATGGTCTTGAGCAGGCCGGTCGCTGCGTTCACCGCGATGAAACGCGAGGGCGGCCTAGGCGAGCCGCTTCTCTACGCCATCATCGGCGGAACTTTCGGCGCGGTGTTTGCGATCACTTACAATTTTGTTCTTCGATCATTCACACCGTTCGCGGACAGGCACGACGCTCTTCCGCATCTTTTCGCTGGGCTCGGCTGGATTTTCCTTCTGGTCTTGACGCCGCTCTTTGTGGTGATCGGGATGTTTGTTCTCTCAGCAATTCTTCATGTCTGCCTGATGATCGTCGGCGGCGCGAAGCAGTCCTTTGAGACTACGTTTCGGGTAGTTTGCTTCGCGGAAGGATCGGTCAGCCCGCTTCTTGTCATCCCGTTCTGTGGCGGATTCATCGTTGGAATTTGGAAAATTGTCCTTTATTGCATTGGACTAACGCATGCTCATGAAACCGATACCGGCCGCGTCGTGATCGCCGTGCTTTTGCCTTTGATTGTTTGCTGCGGGGGATTTCTACTGCTGATATTCGGTGCGTTCGGCGCATGGAGTGCGGCACAACATTAGGTTTCCCCGCAAAATGCGACTTCGCGTTCAGTGTCTTGCTCCAGGTGAAATCGATCACGAGTTAATCTGGCTAAGCGCCTCCCTTGTGTCGCTGGGGCTGGCGGCAGCCTGGCTAACAGTTGGTTTGCCATGGCCGCTCTGCATGTTTCACGAGATCACTGGTTTGCCATGCGCCACGTGCGGTATGACGCGGTGTGGGATTCAATTTTTTCACGGTCACTTTCTGGCTGCATCGAAATGGAATCCACTCGTGTTCACAGCACTCTGCGGCCTGACAGCGTTTGATCTCTACGCGTTTGCGACGCTCGCAACGCGCGGGCCGCGTTTGCGGATCTGTTTTTACACGGAAACGGCGAAAACATTTGTGCGCATCGCGGTCATCTCGGCGCTCGTGCTAAACTGGGTTTACCTGCTATCGCACTGGCGCGATTTTTAGACGTGGTAGGTCCGGCGCGCTGCACCGACCGGACGCCAAAGCACGCCGTCCCTACCGCGCCATTCGTTCCGAAGATTATTTTCTTCGTGCACTCCATGTGCTTCGTGGTTGAACTTCTGGGCGCATGAGAATTCTTGTCACTGGCGGCGCGGGTTTCATCGGCTCGCACCTGGTCGAAAAATTGCTCGCGGCGGGGCGCGAAGTGGCCATCCTGGATGACTTCAACGATTTTTACGATCCGCAAATCAAGCACGCAAACATTGCCAGCTTTGGCAAAGACGTGGTCATTCACCATGTCGATCTTCGCGACGATGCTTCGGTGCGAAATGTTTTCCGCCGCGAAAAATTCGACGCGATCGCTCACCTCGCGGCGCGCGCTGGCGTCCGCCCCTCGATTCAGCATCCACGCCTTTATTACGACACGAATGTCACTGGCACATTGCACCTGCTAGAGGCCGCGCGCGTGACCGAGGTGGGACGATTCATCTTCGCCTCCAGTTCATCCGTTTACGGCGCGTCGAAAACGATCTCTTTCTCGGAAGGTCAATATCTTAGTCAGACGCTCAGTCCTTACGGCGCGACGAAAATCGCCGGCGAATTTCTTTGCTCG
>Ga0209690_1000400_pt1 | contig 22895 bp, 21 predicted proteins | sample GraSoiAngelo_150_FD_186164 | JGI IMG/M metagenome (GOLD analysis project Ga0209690, IMG submission 186164) | Grasslands soil microbial communities from the Angelo Coastal Reserve, California, USA - 14_1009_09_40cm (SPAdes) (version 2) | ecosystem: Environmental > Terrestrial > Soil > Grasslands ... | reverse complement strand
GAGTTTTCAAGGCTAATAGCGGATACGCACCCTACTGGGATTCGGTGAAGCAGCTCTCAGGGCCAGCTCTTGTGGCAGCACATACGAGTTTGACGATTGCGTGGGATGATCTTCCTCCTGAGACGCTGGAGGGCGGTCATTACATTCCGTGGTTTGAATTGATTAGCTGATGGCGCCCTCCTACGACTACATCATCGTCGGATCCGGGATTGCCGGGTTGTATGCGGCGCTTCTCGCACGTGAGCACGGGTCAGTACTCGTGCTCACGAAGGGGAGCATAGACGACTGCAACACGCGCTGGGCGCAGGGCGGGATCGCGGCGCCTATAGGGGCAGGCGATTCCGCCGAGAAGCATCTGCGGGACACGATCGACGCGGGGGCGGGGCTGGTGGACGAGGAGGCAGCGCGCGTGCTGACGAGCGAGGCAGCGGCGCGGATCGAGGACCTCGTGCGACTGGGCGTGCCCTTCGACACGCAGGATGGCGAGATCGCGCTGGCGCGGGAGGGCGCACACTCGCAGGCGCGGGTGCTACACGCGGGCGGCGACTCGACGGGCGCGCACATCGAGCTGACTCTGGCGTCGCTGGCGCGGCAAGAGGGGATCACGGTGCTGGAGCACACGATCGCGCTGGAGATCCTCACGGAGTCGCCAGACCCCGCTCATCCTTCGAGACGCCTTCCTCCCCACCCCGAACCCATCCGCGGCTCCTCAGGACGAACGGGAGGAGGCGCCCTGGCAGTGCGCGCTGTCCGTGCGCTGAACGCGATGACCGACGAGGCGAGCGAATACTCGTGCCGCCACCTCATCCTCGCAACAGGTGGCGCCGGGCAGATGTACCGCGTGTCGACGAACCCCGCGGTGGCGACGGGGGATGGCATCGCTCTGGCATATCGGGCGGGGGCCGAGGTGACGGACATGGAGTTCGTGCAGTTCCACCCGACGGCGTTACGCTTGCCGGGCGTGCAACCGTTTCTCATCTCCGAGGCGGTGCGCGGTGAGGGGGGAGTTCTGCGCGACGTGCGAGGAGAGCGCTTCATGCCGAACTACGATGAGCGGGCGGAGCTGGCGCCACGAGACGTGGTCGCCCGCGCGATTGTCGACCGAATAGAGGGGACAGGGGCGGACCACGTGCTTCTTGACGTGACACATCTCGACCGCGGTCACGTAATCGCGCGCTTTCCGCAGATCTACCGCTTCTGCCTCGACGCCGGCCTCGATATCACGCGAGAGCCGATTCCGGTCTCGCCCGCCGCGCACTACACGATGGGCGGCGTTCGCACGAACGTGTGGGGCGAGACTACGCTGCCAGGACTTTACGCCTGCGGAGAGTGCGCCTGCACGGGCGTGCACGGCGCGAACCGGCTGGCCTCGAACTCGCTACTTGAGACGGTCGTATTCGCGCAGCGCGTCGTGCAGCGGACGGTGGAATCCCCGGGCGGGAGCGCGCCGCTAAGAGCCGGTGCGGTAGCGTTGAGCGAAGCGGTAGCGGCGGAAGCTGGGGTACCGACGCGGGAAGCAGTGCAGGCAATGATGTGGGAGGACGCGGGGATGGTGCGGGACGCCGGAGGCCTCTCGCGGGCAAAGGCGATTCTATCGGCGTGGGACGCGTCGCTGCCTGCTCCTACGGATCGCGAATCGCAGGAGCTGACGGACCTAGTGTTGTGCTCGCGGTTAGTGGCGGAGGCGGCGCTGCTGCGCGAGGAGTCGCGCGGGGCGCATTACCGAAGCGATTTCCCCGAGGCGCGCGATGAATGGCGGCGACATCTCGTGTTTCGGGGCGGCGCGCGCAATTGAGTGCCGTGGCGCGATTGCTTGAGCGCCACGTGCTCTTGCTATAGAGGCGACGGTTCTTAGCGTTTTTGACTAGGCAATTGCGTGCTCAATGGCCGGCGCGGGGATTCCTCGCCTCCGCCCGGTCCCGCTCGGCCCCGCCCTGCGAGCTCGGAACGACTATCTTAGGAAGCCGCGACTTTCGGAGTAATGACGGTGCGTGAGTGTGGATTTGTGGACGGTGTTGAGAAAGCGGTTGACGCCTTTCCGTAGTGGGGCGATACTGCGGTTGAGCTTCCCAAACGGGTTCCAGCAAATCAGGCGACGAAGGGACTCGACAGACTGGACCGGGCGACCGGGCCTCTGGCCGAGACCCCCAAATCCCCCGAGGAGTGGGGCCCACCAGGGAAGCTCATTATTTTGTGCGCCGTGACCAGGCCTACGGAGGGTCGCCGCACTCGCACTCCGCAGGCCTGAGGCCATTAACGAGGGGGTCTGTTACTTCCAGCCGGTGATCTCCAAGACAAGACCCTTCCCACTAGCGTTGTGCTGGATGCTGACCCAGAAGCGCTGTCCACTAGCATCGAAGATGCCGCCGGTCCACTCAGCGGTCAGGTCGTTGAGAGTGGCGATGCGCAGGCAGCCGTCGCTGAGCAAATCCTCGTCCATTCCGTCCGGAAGGCAATCCCACAGGTCGTTGTTGTGCGGAGCCAGGTATGTGGTGTCCGCGTCCTCGTGGATTATCCAGTTGCCACGTCCCGGTTGGAATGCTATGTTGTCCGGCATCGCTAACCCCGGGTTGCCGACGAGCAGTAGCTGCGCCTCGGGCGTCGCGGTGTTCGCGGCTGCTGCCGCCAGCGTGCCGTCGCTGACGCAGACAGTTTCACCCCACAACTGGTCGTTCTCCTCATTGCCGGTGTTGTCCGCGCAGAAGCGAACGTTACCCGCCGCGAGAGCAGTCCCATCGATATCGACATCCTCCGGGCGGTAGTAACCGGTGAGCTTCAGTGTCGGTGTCAGGCTGCGAAGGTTCGTGTCGCCGGTCTGGCAGTTGTCGCAGGCGAGCACCCAGGTACCGAAACCGAGCTGAGTACCTTGACCGAAGTCTATGGCGCCGCTGCCGCTGTCGACCCGCTTGCCCAGTCGCAGCCCAAACACGTCGCCTGAGACGAACGGAGACGCCGCCAGCGTACTGATAGGCGGACCACCCGTCCAGAGGCTGTCCGGGATGAACTTGAAGTAGGCGCCGCCCTGCGTCCCGTTGGCAGGCCGGTTCTCGTCGCCGTAGTAGACTACCCCGTTGGGGTAGACCGCGAACCCTTCGAATGCCAGCCGGCCAAGCGCGGACCGGACGGCAAAATGGCACTCGCCCGTGCCGCCCGCGCAGTCGCCGGTGCCTCCGGAGAAAACGCCGGTGCTGCGGTCCAAATGGACGCCGGTCACGCCAAGCGGGTCAATCAACTCGTAGGCCCGCCCGTTCGACGTCTCCTCCGAAAACAGGATCGTGTGCCAGGGTGTCATGCGAATGCCGTCGCAGTTGGTGATGCCTGTGAGTATCGTTTGAGCGGCGCCCGTATCGAGATCAATTGCTTGCAGCCCGGGTGCCGACGTCCCCTGCTCGTTGCAGACAATCAGATGTGTCGGGTCGGCGTTGTCGGGCCAGGGGACCATCATGTCGACGTTGGGTGCCGCGACGCCGGCAGTGACTACGCGGGCCTCCAGGCCCTTTGCCAGCGTTACGACCGCCGCGGGATTGGCGTTTATCTCTGCGGCTGTCAACGATGCTGTCGAAGACTCGTCCAGGATCTTGCCGATCCCGAAGGCGGCAGTCGACTGTGATTCGTTGAGGTTCTGATGAAGCAGCCCGATATCCTGCTGCCCAGTGGCGATCCCGGCAAGCGCCGCGAATGCCATTAAGGCTGCTACAGCAGTCGATTCGTGCTTTTGTAATGAGTCTCATTGTCTCCTCCTGTGTCTGTAGCCTGTGCATGTATGGTCCGCGGCGGGCTTAAAGGCACCCCCTACAGGATGTTGCCGCACCGTTACAGGCCGAGCGTCTCATCGCGCATCCATCGTCATTCTGCGCGGCGCTCGTTAACGCGCGGGAATCGTCCGTAAAACTTCTGTAACCGCCGCGTAAAGCAACTTCGCCCACAGATCGCCGAACACCGACGGCTGACTGCGGGAGCACGAAGGTTTTCGGGGCATCACCTCCTTTGAAGGCGCCCCGAACGAACCGAGGAAGGCGGGGGCTGGCAACTATGCCGCGCTCATAGAGCTTTGCTATAATGCGCGCGGCACAGGGCTCTGTTTGACGCGGTGCCTATTGCCTGCCCCGTGCGGTTCGGGCCGTGCGGGGCTTTATTTTTGGTCTCGGCTGCGCCTTCTCAACATAAGGCGTTCGCCCTCCAGAAAAGATTAGCCGACAACGCATCGGTTGTCGGCCCTCATCACGCCGCGACCGCGAGACATGCATCCCGCAGCGCGACGACTCGCTTGGGTTTACGCCAGGGTTCTATCATGGCGGGCATAGGGTGTCAACAATCCTGCGATACAATTCCATATCAATTGTGGGAGGCAATTCGGCGCTGGTCCGCGCATGGTGCGCTCCGGGCTGGCCCACGTAGATACTGACTGCGGCGACCTCTCGAATAGAAGGCCTGGTGATGAGATCGGCTGGTCGCCCTGCGCCGCCCGGCATGTCCATCGCCGGCAAGGCTCAATCATCCCCCTAGCGCTGCAAGTGGGTGCGTCGCTACTTGAGCGACCTGGCGATCCCGATCGCTTGCTCCTGCGTGAGGTTTCCCTCGATACGGAAGACGCGGCCGTTCGCCGACCAGAGCAGCGTATTCTCCTCGGTCGCGCGAACGGAATCCCGGATCACCGCCCCGCTCGGGTCGTAATACTGCACGATGCGGAGGCCGGTCAGCCAGTAGGCCTCGTCGCCAAGGCCTCTCACCGGCTGCGCCTGGGAGGAGCTGAGGACGCCCTTGCCGGCGATCGGCAGGCCCTTTCCGACGGGAGCGTTCGTCTCGAACAACGCGTACGGCGTGCCGTCGCTATGCCGGAAGAAAAGGACGGCGGCTTTCACCGAGCGGAAGTCCTGGATGAGCACTCGATCGGGTTCAGTGGTAGCCGCATCGCCGGGGAGAAGCAGCGGCAAGCCGAGCCGCGCTTCCGCCTCTTCGAGAGTAACCTGAGTACCGCTGATCTCGCGCGTCAGGTCTTTGGGCACCTCGGCCGTCTCGAAGATGTTGATGCGGTCGAAGAGATCGGCGATGGCGTCGCGGGCCGGGCTGGCCACGCCCGCGATAAAGGCGAGCGCGACGGCGGCGGCAGCGATTGCCGTCAGGGCGAGCTGCCACGAAGGTGCCCGCCGCGTGCGATCCGCCTCGATCCGCGACCGGACCCGGGATGCCAGCGAGGGCGCCTCGGGGAACGCGATCGCACGGCTGAGCAGAGTTATGTCGCGTTCCAGGCGGTCTATCTCCTGCTGCATTAAGTTGTCTCTCCCAATAGCTGTGGGTATCGCTGCACGACCACCTCTCGAAGCTTGCCGAGCGCCCGGTGCAGGCGCGATTTGACTGTGCCCTGCGCGCAGCCCAGGTATTCGGCCAGCTCGCGCTCGGGCAGATTGAGGAAGTAACGCAGGTAGACGACGACCCGCTCCTGCTCCCGCAGCGACTCCAATGCAGCCCATACGAGCCGCGCACGCTCCCGGTCGATCACGGTCTCGTCGATGCTATGCGGGAGCGGTCGCTCGCGCACGGCAAGCCGTTCGGCGGCCGCGACGCCCCGGCGGCGAGAGCGGTGCATCGTGAGCGCCTGGTTGATGACGATGCGCAGCAGCCACGGCCGGAACTCGTGCCCCGGCCGGAAGCTTCGGATAGCCTTGTATGCTTTCACAAGCCCCTCCTGAGCGGCGTCTTCCGCCTCATCGGCATCGCGCAGGACCAGAAAGGCGGCCCGGAAGGCGCCCTCCTGGTGGCGGCGCACGAGCTCCTCGAAGGCGGCGGCGTCGCCCTGCTGTGCGGCGGCGATGAGCGTCTCGTCTTGCAGAGAAGTCCTCTCGCAGAGTCTACTCCGCAGGCTTGGGGTTGGTTCCCGGTTCGTCACCGAATCGGGAGCGCATAAGCGAGTGAACGCGTCGGATACACAGATTGGCCACCGTCAAACGAATCAGCAGTGTGAAGCGGAGAGAGCTAAAGCTCTGTCCGTACGGGGAGAGTCCGAGCGCGACGTATAATGGGCGCATGCCCGACGATGGACGAGCGGTAAGAGATAAAAGGTCTTCTCGCATCAACAATTCCTGGCCAGAAGCCTTCCGGATCGCTATACTCGGGGAGATGGTGCAGATCCAGGTCGATGGCTTCAACGGCCCGATCGACCTCCTGCTCGAACTCATCGACCGCAACCAGCTCGATGTTAGGGCCCTCTCGCTCGCTGAAGTGGCAGACCAGTACTGGCGTGAAATCGATTCCGCCGACGGCGTAGAGCCCGAAGTCCTCGCCGAGTTCATCACCGTCGGCTCCAAGCTCCTCTACATCAAGTCCTGCGCGATCATCCCAAGCGCGGAGCCGCCGGCCGAAGACCTGGCCAACCGAATCGAGCAGGCGGCGGGGGAACTGACGGCGATGCTGGAGGAGCACAAGCGCTTCAAGGACGCCGTCGAGCTGTTCCGTCAGCTCGAGGACGAAGGCCGCCGCACCTACGGCCGTATCGCGCCCGGAAAAGGCGTGCCGCTGCCGCCGGGGCTCGAGGGCGTGACCCTGGACACGCTGCTTACCGCCGTCAAGGAAGCGCTCACCCGCAAGCCGCCCGAGCCTGAGGAAGCGGTTCTGCACATTGAGCCGATGACCGTGAACGAGAAGATCGAAGAGATCGGCGCAGCGCTCGAGCAGAAGCGCGGCCGCCTGCGCTTCCGTCCCCTGCTCGCGAAATGCGAGACGCGCACCGAGATTGTCGTGTTATTTATGGCGCTTCTGGAGATGATCAAGAGCGGCCATCTCTGGGCGGAGCAGGAGCGGGCCTTCGGCGATATCGTGCTCGTTGAGGCCGCAAAGACACCGGCCTAGCTGCGGATGCCACCGGCACAAGCGCAGCACCAATGAACAGAGCGAGGCTCCGTAGGGGCGAGGCCCCCCGTTATGATGATGTGGGTTGGCGAGAGAAAATATAGCGGCGAAGCAAGTCTACAGATGCTGGCGCGGGTGCCTCGCCCCTACGGGAAGGGTGGTTTACGGGCTTATCGCCGACGAGGACGAGGACGGCCGCCGGAGTTATCCGGGACGATGTCCAGAGTGCGGCCGTTAAGCTGTGTACCTTTTAGCGCCTCCATGGCCGCTTCCGCGGCGGAGCGGTCCGCTATCTGCACGTAGGCGAAGCCCTTTGTTCGGCCGCGGCGATCGCTGACGATCTTCACTGAAGAAGGCTCGCCGTACGGGGCGAAGGCCGCCTTGAGCTGGGCCTCTGTCGTCCCATGTGCAAGGTTTCCTACATAAAGCCGCGGCAAAATGTCGCCTCCCCTTCTACGCCACTGCCCGCCGGCGTGACCAGCGGCTTCGCCGCCAGCCGCGCGACGCGGCGGGCCGAGCCGGCGCTGCCTGTACTGTCGTGCCGTCGGCGCTCAGCCGAGGCAGCCTGACGCCCAGGCCGCGCTCGATCGATTGCCACTTCGCCAGGTCCGTGGCGCTGACCAGCGTGATCGCCCGCCCTGGGCGCCCCATGCGCGCGGTGCGGCCTACGCGGTGCGTGAACAGCTCGTGTGTCTCCGGCAGCTCGAAATTGATGACGCGCTCGATGTGAAGGATGTCGAGACCTCTCGCGGCGACATTCGTCGCGACAAGGATCGGCACGCGCCCGGAGCGAAACGAGTCCAGCGCTCTGTCCCTTTGTGCCTGGTTCAAGTTTCCCTCCAGGACCGCAACTCGTAGCCCGGCCACCTGAAGCCTGCGGCCAAGATTGCGGACGCCGCGCTTAGTGCGGCCGAAGACGAGCGTGGCGCCCTCGACGGGTTCCTTGAGCAGCCGGAGCAGAGTCTGGAACTTGTCCTCGTGGTAGACCTCCATCACGACATGCTCGATGTCCGGTTCGCTCCCATCGTCCTCGCTGGCTTTGACGATCTCGGGGTCTCGCTGGTGCTTAGCTGCTATCTGTTCCACCCACGAAGGTGTCGTGGCGGAGAAGAGCGCGGTCTGGCGGCTGCGCGGGGTCATGGCGATAATGCGCTCGACGTCCGGCGCGAAACCGCGGTCCAGCATCTCGTCGGCCTCATCCAGCACCAGCATGCGCAAGTCCTGTAAGCGAAGCGAGCGCCGCTTGATCTGATCGAGAACCCTGCCGGGCGTCCCGACGACCACCTGGGCTCCGCCCGCGAGCGCCTGCTCCTGCGAACCGTAACCGACGCCCCCGTAGAGCAACGTCACCTTGATGCCTCCCGCGCGGCCAAGCTGCGACAGGACATCGCCCACCTGGCGCGCGAGTTCGCGGGTCGGCGTGAGGACGAGGGCCTGAACGTGACGTCGCTGAGGGTCAATACGCTCGACTATGGGCAGGCCGAAGGCGAGCGTCTTGCCGGAGCCGGTCTGCGCCTGCGCGATGATGTCGCGGCCTTCGAGCAGAATGGGAATGGAACTTGCCTGTATGGCCGTCGGCGTTTCGATGTTCATTTCGGTGAGCACCCGATGACTGGATGCCCGGAGTTGGAAGGTATGGAAAGACGACAAAAGAATCCTTTCGCGGCTGGAACTGAGGGACGATAAGACCGAGCGGTCGGAAAGTAATCGTGTCAGCGTAAACGTTAATGTTGATTTGAGTATACGTGTTGGGCGGCCAGAACGCAACGCCGAAACGGCGCCTCGTTCCGCTGGCAGGTGCCAGCCGCTTCCCGTACACTTGTCTCGCGATGGCACGCATTCTTAAGTTCCTATCGGGGCGCAAAATGACTAAGAACGAGCGCGTAGCCGCCGCTCTCAAGGGCGATCACGTCGACACCGTGCCTGTCTCGGCCTGGTGGCACGACTTCGAACGCGAGTGGTCCGCCGCCGACCTTGCTGCAGCCACACTGGAGGCGTACCGGAAATACGACTGGGACTTCATCAAGGTGAACCCGCGGGCTAGCTATTTCGGCGAGGCATTCGGGGCAAAGTACGCCCCGCGAGAGGGCCGCCAGCCGGACCTCATCGAGCCGGGCATCAGCTCCGCGGAGCATCTGCCCCGGATCGAGCGGCAGGACGGCAGGAGCGGCGCCTGGGCGGAGCAGCTCGAGGCGCTTCGCCTGATTGCTGCCGGGCTCGACGACGAAGCCCCTTTCGTACAGACAATCTTCTCGCCGCTGGCTACGATGAGCCGCATCACGGGCTCGACGAAGTACGTCCAGCGGCTGATGAAGGAGAACCCCGACGAGTTGCTCGCCACGCTTCAGCCGATCGCGGAGACGCTCGCGGCGTACTCGAAGGCAAGTCTAGACGCAGGGGCGGCCGGAGTCTTCTTCGCGACGGTCGAGTGGGGCTCGGCAGATGTCATCTCTATGGAGGACTACAACCGCTTCGCCCGGCCGTTCGACCTGAAGGTGCTCGAGGCGGTGCAAGGCGCGCCGTTCAACGTCGTTCACGTCTGCCGGACGAACAATCACCTGTCGCGGTTGCTTGATTATCCCGGCATCGCCGCCTTCCACTGGGCGGTGCACCAGCAAGGCAACCCATCGTTATCAGAGATCGCCGCGAAGACTGACCGCGCGGTGATGGGCGGCGTCTCTCAGGAAGAGACGATGACTTCCGGCCCACCGCAGGGTGTTTCACGAGAGGCGCACGCAGCCATCGACGAGACCAAGGGGCTGCGCTTCTTCCTGGCGCCCGGCTGCTCGATTGACCCGATGACGCCGGAGGCCAACCTGCGCGCTCTGGTCAAGGCCGCGCGCTGATGAGCGTCTCGCTCGCGCGACGCGAGCTTTCGCGCATCGCGCCCGGCCGCCCGTGCGGCGTGACGATCGGCGTCTTCGACGGCGTGCACCGCGGGCATCAGCATCTCATAGGCGTACTGCTGGAACGCGCGCGACCGGAAGGGTTAGCCACCGTGGCCCTTACCTTCAACCCGCACCCGCGAACGGTCCTGCGGCCGGGGACCGCCATCACGTACCTCACATCCCTCGAGGAGCGCGTGGAGCTGCTGCAAGGCCAGGGGGTCGACTCAGTCGGCGTGGTCGCCTTCACCTCGGAGCTAGCGCAGCTCTCGGCAGAGGACTTCCTCTCGCTGCTCGTACAGGAACTGGAGATGCGGCTGCTCGTCGTCGGCCCGGACTTCGCGCTCGGCCGTAACCGGGCCGGTACGATCGGCGTGATGAGAGAGATCGGCGAGCGCCTCGGCTTTCGCGTAGAGGTAGCGCCGCTGCTCGCTGAAGCAGACGAGAAAGTCGGCTCGAGCGCCATCCGCCAGGCTCTGGGAGCCGGCGATGTCGAGCGCGTTGGCCGGCTGCTGGGACGGCCGTTCTCGCTGCGCGGGCCGATCGTGGCCGGCGACCGCCGCGGCCGTGCGCTCGGCTTCCCGACCGCGAACATCGCGCTTGGCCTCGACCGCGCCCTCCCCGCCTACGGCATCTTTGTCACGCGGGCGTACGTGCGTGAGAGCTCCCACGAATCGTGCACGAGCATCGGCATACGACCCACGTTCGACGTCGAGCCGCGGCCGGTAGTCGAGACGTTCATCCTCGATTTCGACGAGGATATCTACGGGCGAGAAATGCAAATCGACCTGCTGCGCCGCCTACGTGGGGAAGAGAGATTCGCTTCGGCCGAGGCGCTGATCGCTCAAATACATAAAGATATCGAGAACACGCGCGAGTGGTTCAAGGCGAATGGTTAGGAGCGAGGAACAAGGAGCGCGAGGCCGGAAAACACGAAGCGCCCGGGTTCCCCCGGATGACGAACTCCGCTGGATCACTGAGCGAGCCGTTGTCGACATTATTCCGCGCGACGAGTTCATAGAAGCCCTGAAGTCGGGGCGCGCCTTGCGCCTTAAGATGGGATTCGACCCGAGCGCACCGGACTTGACGCTCGGCCACGCTGTGGGCCTGCGCAAGCTGCGCCAGCTCCAGGACCTCGGACACACCATCGTCGTGATCGTAGGCGATTGGACGGCGCGGATCGGCGATCCTTCAGGGCAATCGAGGACGCGGCCGATGCTCACGGCGGACCAAGTCAAAGCCAACGCCGAGACGTATCTGCGCCAGTTCTCGAAAATCGTCGACCGCGAGCTAACGGAGATCCGCTGGCAGAGCGAGTGGTTCGACGAATTCACGCTTACGACCGTCGTGAGCCTCGCGACCAAGTTCACCGTGGCGCAAATGCTCGAACGCGGCGACTTCTCTGAGCGCTTCGCGGCGCGCAAGCCGATCGGCATCCACGAGTTGTTTTACCCGCTGCTCCAGGCGTACGACTCGGTGGCGGTGGAGGCGGATGTGGAGTTCGGCGGGACCGACCAGACGTTCAACCTGCTCGTCGGCCGCCAGCTCCAGCCGGAGTTCGGACAAAAGCCCCAGGCCGTCTTTACGGTACCGCTCCTCGTCGGGACAGACGGCGTCAAGATGAGCAAGAGCCAGGGCAACTACGTGGCGCTAAATGACCCGCCGCACGACATGTACGGAAAGCTGATGTCGATCACCGACCAGCTCGTCGGCGAGTACTTCGAGCTTCTGACGGACGTCCCAGTCGACGAACTCGCGGGCATCCGCGAGGCCGTCGAAAGGGGAGGTGCGGGTGCGCGTGACCAGAAGATGCGGCTGGCCCACGAAATCGTGTCGCAGTTCCACGGGGCAAGCGCGGCACAACAGGCGGAGGAGGAGTTCAGGCGTGTGTTCAGCAGGGGAGAGACGCCCGAGGAAGCGCACGATTTGCGCGTGCCATTTGACGGAGCCGTGAGCATCGATATCGACCTGGCGGAGTTACTCGCCTCGGCCGGAATAGCGGCCAGTAAGTCCGAGGTGCGCCGCCTGGTCTCTCAGGGCGCCGTCGAGGCGAACGGAGTACCTGTCGAAGACATCCGGGTAACCGTTCGCCGGGAGACAATGATCCGCGTCGGCAGGCACCGATTTGTCCGCGTCGTTGATAGCGATAGGACTGCCGGGGCGGAGGGATAAACCGAAACCTGCGCGACGCGTTTTACGTATAAATAGCAGGACTGCTGACCGTAGTTGAGGAGGGGGAAAACAACTGCAATCCAGTGCCCTCTAAACTCGCCGCGCTGAATTGTAATTCGTGAAATCCCAGCGTATAATGCGGTCAGCCAGAGTCCCGGGGGCCGGTAAGGCGGCCATTGTAAAGGAGGCAGCAATGGCAACGGACAGCGACTACTGGAGCCGGTTTTGGCGCACTCGTTTGAGCCGCCGCCGACTGCTTCAGACATCGGCGGTAACTGCAGCGGGACTCGCCGCGGCCGGAGTCGTCGGCTGCGGGGGCGACAACGAGAAACAAGGCGCGCCGACAGCAACCGCCGTCTCGTCCCCGAAGGCCGGAGGTACTTTCCGGGGGCCCCTCGTCGGGCTTTCGACAGGTAACCCGCCGAGTCTCGATCCCCAGAGGCAGCTCACTTTCCTGGCTCAGATCCCGGCGGCGTACCACTACAGCCGTCTGCTGAAGTTCGCACCCGGCGCGACCAAGGACGTGGAAGGCGTGAAGAGCGTCCAGATCGACTTCAGCAACGTCGAGGGCGACGCCTGCGCTACCGTGCCCGAAGTCGTGGACGGCACGACGTTCAACTTTAAACTGCGCGATAACCTGAAGTTCCACAACATCGCGCCTGTAAACGGCCGTGCCGTTACGGCCGATGATGTTAAACACTCCATCGACATCTTCGCGGCGGAGTCACCAAACCGTGGCAACTGGCTGGCGCAGGTGGCGAGCGTGGAGGTGGTCGATCCGAAGACGTTCACGATTAAGCTCAAGCAGCCGTTCGGCCCGGCGTTCCAGGTCCTGTTCGCGAACAACGACGGCGGCCCCTGGGTTATCCCGGCCGAGCTTCTCGACAACAAGGACCAAGTCGGCAAGCAGGCGATCGGCTCTGGCCCCTGGATCTTCGACTCCTGGCAGCCGAACGTAGTCATCAAATGGCGCAAGAACCCGGACTACTACGATGCTCCGAAGCCGTATATGGACGGCTTTGAAGGCCTGCTAACGGCCGACCCCGAGCAGATTCTCGCCAACCTGAAGAACGAGACGTTCGATGGGTCCCTTGGCTCCTCAGATCTCTGGACGCGATGGCGCAGTGAGTTGCCTCAGGGGCAGTTTTTCACCGGGCCGGAGCACGTATGGGGAGGCGCCTACTTCAACTTCGCGAACCCACCTTTCAATGACGTGCGAGTCCGCCAGGCGCTCTCGATGGCGATCGACCGGCCGGGAATCCTGAGCGCGCTCGACCAGCCCAAAGCGACAGGCGGTGGCTCCGGCATCACGCATGTGTCTCAGTACGACCGCTTCTGGGTCGATCCCATTAAAGACGCCAGCACATTCGGTCCGAACGCTAAGTACTACAAGCGGGACGTGGCGGCGGCGAAGGCGCTGCTCGCGGCGGCCGGCTATCCTAATGGTCTTGACCTGACGGCGAAGTCTTCGAACGTCTATGGTCCCGGCTTCAAGTCTCAGATGGACGCGGTGGCCAGCAGCGCCGCCGAAGCCGGCTTTCGCATCACCCTCGATCTCGGCGAATACGCGGGCTACCTCCAGACTACGTTCCTTGGTGACATTCCTGAGAACAGCTTCGGTCTGGCGCCGCTTACCGGGAGCCCGATTGATCCGCACAACATCTTCTTCACCGTGTTCCATCCCAGCAGTGGACGGCACAACTGGGGACCGAAGGGCGCAGTGGCAGCCGCGGACCTGCCGAAGACGGGTGATCCCTCACCCGCCGGTGACGGCGCCCTGATTGCCCTCTGGACCAAGCAGGCGCAAGAGCTCGACGCGGACAAGCGGGTAGAGCTGGTGCGGGACGTTCAGCGTACGATGGCCGAGAGCATGTGGCTGGTGCCCTGGACCGGTGTATCGACCGCCTACGTCTACCAGCCGTGGGTAAAGAACATTAAACTGATCCGGGGCTATGGCTTCGGGGTGGAGACTGCTGTCGATATGTACCTCGATAAGCCGGCGTAAGGAGGGGGCCTAAGGCTCTTAAGCGCGGGAGGTGCGCCAGTATTTCATCCGCCGGGCGCTGCTTGTTGTACCCACCGTGCTGGGCGTTACCCTGCTCATTACGCTCCTCCTCCAGATCCTCCAGGGCAATATCGCCGACCTTATCTTCGCCGAGTCCTCCACCTACAACCAGGAGCTGACCAAAGAGAAGATCGAGAACGACCTTGGCATAAATGACACCATCTTGGGCTCCAGGTTTCTGGGCGCCTTCAAGCAGTGGGGCGAATGGATCGGAGGGGTTGCGCACGGGGATTTCGGCGAGTACTTCCGCAGCCGTAGATCGGTCGGCGGTGAGCTCGTTAACAGAACACCGGTCACGCTCGAGCTATCAGGCTTGGCACTCGCCTTCTCGTTAATCATCGCCCTGCCGATAGGAGTTATCTCGGCGATGAGGCAGGATACGATGGTGGACCATACCGCCCGCAGCTTCTCGATTTTCATGCTGGCGCTTCCTTCCTTCTGGCTGGGCACTATGTACTTTGTCGTCGTAGGAAGCTGGCATGATTGGGGGTTACCCAAGTCCATCGGCGATTGGCTACTACCTCCCTCGATTTATAAGAACTTCTGGGAGGACCCAGAGGCGAACATCAGGCAAATGTGGGCGCCGGCGGCGATTTTGGGCTTCGCGCTGGCCGGCTCGGTCATGCGTCTGACGCGCAGCCAGATGCTGGAGGTGCTGCGCCAGGACTACGTGAGGACCGCCTGGTCAAAGGGGTTGCGCGAACGGACCGTTGTGGTCAGACATGCGATCAAAAACGCCTTCATTCCCGTCTTTAGCTTGATCGGCGTCCAGATCGCCATCCTCGTCAGCGGATCAGTCGTGCTCGAGCGCATCTTCGGCTTGCCGGGACTTGGCCTGATGCTAATCGAGGCGGTCACCCAGCGCGAGTATGTCGCCGTGCAGGGCGTGCTTTTGGTTGTGGCGATAGTCGTCGTGCTCACCAACTTTGTCGTCGACATGGCCTACTCGCTGCTTGACCCGCGTATTCGCTATGCATAGGTAACCCGGTATGGCGGTCAGCGAACAAGCACTACGACTCGAGGCGCTGGAGAAGCCTTACCCACCAGCCTGGCGGCGCTGGGTCGCCGGTGGTATCTCGTTCGCACGGCGAAAGCCGCTCGGCGCCTTCGGTGCGACAATTCTCATTCTGACCATCGTCGTCGCCGTCTTCTCTCCCTGGATCGCCCGCTACCCATACGGGGAGCCACACTTCAGCGACACATTGCAGGCGCCAAACAGTACTTATTGGTTCGGGACAGACATCCTGGGGAAGGATTTCTTTAGCCGGATGGTCATCGGCAGTCAAGTGACGGTGTTAGCAGGTCTCGGAACGGTGGTGGTCGCAGCCTTCCTTTCAGTGCTTGTCGGGGGCGTCAGCGGTTATTTCGGCGGGCGAACAGACATGGCCACTCAGCGACTGGTAGATGTCTGGGTGGCGCTGCCGCCGATCTTTCTTCTGATCACGTTCCTTTCCGTCCTCGGCACCGGTGGCGACGGTTTCCTCGGCCTGGGGCGCGGTCCAAACGTGGGTTTAGACCCCAAAAACGGCGACTGGATATGGTATACGTTCTTCCGCAGTAGTGTGGTCATCTTTTCTCTCGGTATCATTTTCGCCGGCTATGGGGCTCGTATCGTGCGAAGTGCGGTGCTGGCTATCAAGGAGAACGTGTACATGGAGGCGGCGCGCGCGCTCGGCGCTTCCAACGTTCGCATCATGTGGCACTACGTCCTGCCTAACATCATGCCGCTCGTTATCGTCCTCGCCAGCGTGAACCTCGGCGCCGCCGTGCTGGCCGAAGCGACCGTTAGCTTCCTCGGGTTCGGCATTCAGCCGCCGTTCCCAACCTGGGGCCAGCTGCTGGATCAAGACGGGCGCATTCACGGAGTTGGCCACGAATGGCTCTCAATCATGCCCGGACTGGCCATTTTCGTCTGCGTGTACGCCTTCAACATGCTGGGTGACGCGCTTCGTGACGTACTCGATCCGCGCTTGCGCGGCGGACGCTAGCCCTCGCGCGCATGTAACGAATCCATACCTTCTTTTCGTCGTTTCCTACGTAGACTTTGACGAATGTTGACGCAGGCGCTAGGATAGTCGCCTGAGGTGTGGCAATTCTGTATAAGTGTTTCTACAGTTCACTGATTATAGTGTCGATAACCCTGCTCGCGGCCGCGTGTGGCCGCAGCGAGAAGGCGCCCGGGCCGACGGCTGAACCATCGCCTTCGCCGGTGGCAGGGCGCGGCGGCCCGCATGGACCGGGTGTTACCGAGACCGAGATCAGGCTCGGCATGACGAACGACCTGTCGGGCTCGGCCGATACCCCCTACAGCACTATTACGGCGGCTATCCACGCCTACTTTCATAAGCTGAACGCGGAAGACGGCGGCGTCTGCGGGCGCAGGATCAACCTGCTCGCGGAAGATGATCACTACACACCGCAAGGCGCTCTCGAGACGACCAGGAAGCTCGTCGAGCAGGACCAAGTGCTCGCCATGATCGGCGCGGTGGGCACTCCGGTGCACACCCCCGTCGCCGCCTATCTGAACGACCCCAACGGCGACGGCAACACCGCGGACGGCATACCGGATCTATTCGTCTCCACCGGCTGGTCGGGCTGGGGTGATGTCGCTAAATACCCGTGGACGATCGGATATATTCCAGACTATCTGACAGATGCGAAAGTCCTCGCCAGATACTTGAACGATCACTTGAAGGGTAAGAAGATCGGTATCCTGGCGCAGAACGATCAATTCGGGAACGACTATCTGCGCGGAGTGCAGGATGCCGTTGACAACAAGGATCTCGTTGTCTCATCGCAGCGAGTTGATCCCTCGCCGGACGCAATTAAGGCGCAGCTGGTTGCCGTTCGCGACATAGGAGCGGAGGCTGTGGTTTTGGCGCTGCCGCCGGAAGTGTCCGCAAACGTCTTCCGCATAGCCGAACAGGACGGGTACAGGCCGAAGTGGCTCGTCAGTTACGTTAATTCGCCCAGCGCTCTGGCACGAGAAATCGGCGGCGGGACGCTGGCCGAGCAGCTGGTCAAGGGCTTTGCGGACCTGGATGGGGCAATCTCGACGGAATATCTGCTTAGCGCGATCGACGACGCCGAAACGCCACCGATGCGAGAGCACCGGCGGATAATGGAGACTTACGGCGGACCGATCGTGAGCACGCTTACGGTCTACGGACAGTCGCTCGCGGAGGCCGTCGTTGAAACGCTGAAACGTTCCTGCGAGAGCATCACGCGCGAGGGCGTACTCCACGCCGCAGAGTCGATGCAGCACTTCCACTCGTCGCTGATGCTGAAAGGAGTCGAACTGAACCTCGGTCCCAAGGACCACTTCGCCATCCAGACCCTCCAGCCCGTCGAGATCCAGAAGGACGGCACTCTAAAGGACCTCGGCGACCCCGTCGCCGTCGAATAAGCATGGGTCAGACGGGCGCGATCGATGATATCGTCCACCGCCATGCCAGAGCGATCGTCTCCATGGACATCGCTCAGATCATGAACGACCTGGAACCACGTGCGATGGCTAAACTCCAGCAGCAGGTGGGCGGTGGGACAGCGATTCAGATTAGTGACTACGAGCTTCTGGGCAACCGGCCAGATGGAGACGACTGGCTCTACGAAGTCAAGTACATCGGCCCTCGGTCATTCAAAGTCCTGGCACGTTGGTCGCTGGTCGGCTCGGATTGGAAGGTCGTGGATGCGGACGTCGTTGAAAGCGACTAGACAGCGGCCGAGAGGTCGCTAGCCCGAGTTCAACTGCTCCGCCAGCGCCCTGTAGACCGCGCCGTTAAACGCCAGACCCGAGTGCGTGCCACTGACCTCAATATTTTCGGCGCCAGGGATCTGGCAACTCCAGGCAGGGACGATCGGATCATCGCGGCTGTAGATCGAGACCACCTTCGTACTCCGATTGAGCGGCGCGCGCAGATCAGCGAAGAACGCGCATCCGCAGCCGGGCGCGTCGCAGTCGGGATCAAGCAGATTACGGATGCGGCTACTCGCCTCGCCGAGCGTACGCGAAGCGGCGGTCGGGGCGTTCCTTGCATCTCCCCAGTTGTAGCGCATCATCGCGCCGACGGGCGAGCCGAGCAGTACGAGGTGCGAGGCCCGCTCGCTGAGGCGGGTCGCGATTGCCTTCGCGAGGATGCCGCCGCGGCTGTGCCCGATGATCACAGCCGGCCGTTCGGAGCGTGAGAGCCGGCGCTCGAGCGCCTCTTCTGCTTGCCCAGTAAGGCGCTCGGGACAACCCGCGTTCACCCAGAAAGTCGATGGGACCGGGCGGTAGCCGATACGGCCGAGCCACGAATGCATCGGCTGGAGATAGAAGTCGTTCGCGAAGAGGCCGGGAAGCACAAGCGCTGGCCGGCCGTCGCCCCGCGGCACGCCGACGCCGTAGAAGACCGGGTCCGCCATCAGCAGAGCGAACTCCTGGAGCGCCAGCGGTTCGCGGGATACCGACGAAAGTCTTTGCTGGACCAAGGTTAGGCGCGGGCCGCCTCTCGCTCCTTGTTTGCGTTCTCGATGATTTTCTGCGCTAGATGCGCGGGGACCTCTTCGTAGTGCGAGAGGCTCATTGTGAAATAGCCGCGGCCCTGGGTGATCGAGCGCATATCGGCGGCGTAGCGCTGGACCTCCGCGAGCGGCGCCTGCGCGTCGATCGTCGTCATCGTGCCGGACGGCGTCATGCCCAGAACCCGCGCCCGCTTGCCGTTGAGGTCGCTGATCACATCGCCAGTATTCGCCTCAGGGACGGTAATCTGCAGGTCCATGATCGGCTCCAGAAGGCAGGGCTGGGCGTCCTGCGCGCCCTTCTTCATCGCCTGCGCCGCGGCCAGTTTGAACGCGATATCCGACGAGTCCACTGGGTGTTCTTTACCGTCATACAGAGTCACGCGCATATCCACGATTGGATAGTGGGCGAGGATACCATCGCTGAGGGCCTCTGTGACGCCCTTCTCGACGGAGCCGATGTACTGCTTGGGAACGACCCCGCCGACGGTCTTGTTGACGAATTCGAAGCCTGTCCCCCGCGGCAACGTCTCCACCTCGAGGGCGACACGGGCGAACTGGCCGTGGCCGCCCGTCTGCTTCTTGTGCGTGTACTCGGCCTGCGCCGTCGCCTTCACAGTCTCGCGATAAGGCACTCTCGGCATGTGCATCTCAAGGTCGACCCCGAACTTGCGCCTGATCTTCTCCAGCGCAACCTCGACATGCGAGTCACCGAGGCCTGAAAGGATCATCTCGCCGGTATCGGGACTGCGCTCCAGTCGGAGGCTCGGGTCTTCCTCGACGATGCGGTTGAGCGCCGTACCCATCTTGTCGAGATCAGCCTTGGTCTTCGGCGAAATCGCGGCGCTGAAGGACGGCTGCGGAAATGAAATCGGCTCGAGCGTGACTGCGTTCTCGCGGGTACCGAGCGTATCGCCCGTGTGGGTGTCCGCCAGCTTGGCCACCGCGCCGATATCGCCGGCCGTGATCTGAGGAGCCTGCTCCTGGTTCTTGCCGACGATGTGATATACGGTACCGATGCGCTCGGCTGCGTTTCTTTTCGGGTTCCAGACCTGCGAGTCCGACTTGAGCGTACCGGAAAGGACCCGGAAGTAGGACAGGCGCCCGACATAGGGATCGGCGGTCGTCTTGAAGACCAGGGCCGCCAGCGGCTTGGAAGCATCGGGCGCGAGAGCCTTGCCGTCCACGCTGACCGGGCGATCAACGGGCGACGGGAAGAGCGCGGCGATTGAATCCAGCAGCCGGCGGGCGCCGATCGCCTTCGTTGCCGAGCCGGTGAAGATCGGGATGAGGTTGCCGGCAACGATACCGGCGCGTACTCCCTCCCTTAGCTCCTCCGCTGATAGCTCCTCTCCCTCGAGGTATTTCGTGATCAGCGCGTCGTCCGTCTCGGCCGCGGCCTCGATCAGCTTCTCGCGCAGCTGGTCCGCCTGCGACGCAACTTCGGCCGGAATCTCGCCTTCCTCGGCCTTCTCGCCGATGTAGGCCTTCATGGTGAGCAGGTCGACGACGCCCTGGAACGCCTGCTGGGCGCCTACCGGAAGCTCAAGCGCCAGGCACTTGTTGCCCCATAGCGACTGTATTTGCGCCAGCGTCCCGCTGAAGTCGGCGTTGTCGCGGTCCATACGATTAATGAAGATGGCGCGCGGCAGCCTCTGCTCTTCGGCGAACCGCCAGGCGAACTCCGTCCCCACCTGCACTCCGGATGATGCGTCAATGACAATCAGTGCCGTGTCGGCCGCGCGCAGCCCGCATTTCACCTCGCCCATGAAGTCCATGTAGCCGGGCGTGTCGAGGAGGTTCACCTTGTGGCCGTCCCATTCCAGCGGCAGGATCGATACGTTGAGGCTGAAGCCGCGTTTCTGTTCGTCCGGGTCCCAGTCGGAGAGCGTCGAGCCGTCTTCGATCTTCCCGTGGCGGTTGGTGGCGCCGGCGGCGAACATCAGCGCCTCGGCCAGCGACGTCTTTCCGGTGCCGCTATGTCCAACGAGCGCGACGTTGCGAATGTTCTCCGCCGGGTAGGTTTTCATAAGGGGACCTCTCTCGATTTGGGGCGACTGTGCGATTCTATCGTACCGATTTTCGGCAGGACAAGGGAAGGCGCTATCTATTGACAGAGGGATTGCCTCGGCGATAATTGGTTCGTTGCCAAACCGTTCGATTAGGGCGAGCTGGAAGGGGGTTAACAGTGACCTGGAACGTTAGCGGACAGAGTCTTGAGCTGTGTAACTGCAAAATGCTTTGCCCCTGCTGGCTGGGACCCGAGGGTGAGGTGGACCAGGGCTGGTGCGGAGGCGCCTTCGCGTTCGACATCAGCGAGGGTAACTCTGACGGCGTCGACCTGCGGGGTACGCAAGTTGTCATCGCCGGCGAATGGCCGGGCAACTTCTTCGCGGGCAGCGGTACCCTCCGTATATACGTCGACGAAGCCGCCAGCGACGATCAGCGTCGCGAACTGGGGGCGATCTTCGGTGGGGACAAGGGCGGCCATCTCGCAGGGTTGTGGGACGCCGTAATGACGAAGAAGCTGCCTATCCGAATCGAGAAGATCGACATCCAGTGGGGGAATAATCCCTCGGTTACGGTCGGAAACATCGGTCAGGCGAGGTTGCGGCCCATCAAGGACCCGGCGGGGCAGTCGACGAAGGTCGCGGGCGCGGCCGCACAGGCCGGCTTCCAGATCGACAGTATGGACCTGGCGAGCAGCAAGGGCAGCCGCTGGTCCGATCCCGACATGCGCGCCTGGGAGGGTGACTCCGGCACGTTGCACGAGTTCAACTGGCGCGCCTGACCCACCCGTCGGCATGTGACGGCACAGTCATCGGCGGAGAATTCATGCTCGCGATGCCAGGCGGCGCTCAAGCGCTCGTTGTACGAAGTGAGGGCGCCCGAGGGCACACTACGGCGCTGCCTGCGTTGCGCCCTGACCTACGGTCCGCTCATGCGCCGTTCGTTTATTGTTGCGTTGATCGTGGGAACCATCCTGACCGCGATCAACCAGGGCAACATCATCCTGCGTGGCGATTTCCCACAGTCCCTTTACTGGAAGATACCGCTGACTTACGCCGTCCCGTATTGCGTAGCGACAACGGGCGCGATTCTGAACGGGAGGAGACTTATCGCTGATGGCTGAGTCCGCGCTCCCATCGTCTTACCCACTCCCCCGCGAGCGAAATGTTATTCTCGGTTCACTTCTCGTCCTCGCCGCGGCCGCCTGGGCGGTCCTCATCTGGCAGGCTGCCGTGATGGACGAAGACGTGAGCTTGACGATGGGCATGAGCGCGCCCCTCTGGATAGCGCTCTGGATCGCGATGATGGTGGCCATCATGTTCCCAACGGCAGCGCCTATGATCATGATGTTCGCGCGTGTCCACACCAAGCGCGCGGATCGTGGGCAGACCTTTGTGCCAACGTGGGTCTTCGCGAGCTCTTACCTGCTGCTATGGGCGCTGGCCGGTGTCGTTGCTTACGGAGTAGCCGTCGCGGGTGATGAACTGGCGGCTCAGTCGACGTGGATCATGGACAATGCTGCCCGCATCGGAGGCGGCGTGTTGATCGCGGCCGGCATTTACCAGCTTACGCCGCTCAAGTATGTCTGCCTCAACAAGTGCCGAACGCCCATAGCGTTCATCCTCAACTCCTGGCGCGACGGCTATGCCGGCTCTTTCCGCATGGGCCTCGAACACGCTGCCTACTGCCTCGGCTGTTGCTGGCTGCTGTTCGTCATCCTCTTCCCGCTCGGGATGATGAACATCGCCGTTCTCGCGCTCATCACACTACTCATCTTCGCCGAGAAGTCCACCGCATTCGGCCGGCAGATCGCGGCGCTCGCCGCCTTCGCTCTCATCGCCTACGGCGCGCTCGTGGTCTTCGTCCCAGACGCTCTGCCGATGGCGATGGATAATTCACCGTCCATGGATGCGGGCGGCATGGACGGCTCAAGCATGCAGTGATGGTCGCATGATCGCGCTTCGAGACAAGGACACCGGCGCCGACCTGGGAACGATCAGCGAAGAGCAGTTGCAGTTCCTCGTCGACCAGCTCGAGGAGGAATACGCGGAGGACAGGGACTATTACATCAACCGCACGACGGTCGAAATCATGCAGCAGAGCGGCGCCGATTCGGAGCTAATCAACCTCCTTTCGAAGGCGATCGGCGACCGGGACGGTGTCGAGATAGAATGGTCACGAGTCTAGCTCAGAAGAGGAGGTTGCGATGTACGGCTCGGTATACAGGATTCGCCCCAAGGCCGGCAAAGAGCAGGAGATCATCGGGCTCATGGAGGAATGGGAGAGAGAGCGCCGTCCCAAGGTCAAAGGCGCTGTCGGAGGCATGATGTTCAAGCTCGATAACGGCGGCCTGATGGGTGTCGCGGTCTTCGATAGCAAAGAGAGCTATCGGGCCAACGCCGCAGACCCCGAGCAGG
>Ga0209690_1000399_pt1 | contig 22899 bp, 24 predicted proteins | sample GraSoiAngelo_150_FD_186164 | JGI IMG/M metagenome (GOLD analysis project Ga0209690, IMG submission 186164) | Grasslands soil microbial communities from the Angelo Coastal Reserve, California, USA - 14_1009_09_40cm (SPAdes) (version 2) | ecosystem: Environmental > Terrestrial > Soil > Grasslands ... | reverse complement strand
GAATTGGTTTGCAGCATTGACGGATCGATAGTCGTCAACGAACGGGAGCCATTGTCGTAGATGAGCCCTGTTGGAGTCCACAAGTTTGAACAGTTTGGGCGCTTGTGTCCGTTCCAACAACTTGAGCTCCAGATCATGATCAATCGTTAGCGGAAACAGATCTTCAAGCGCCTCGACGGAGTGAAAGTCTCGTCGCGCTTTGGCGCGCTTGAGAGACTGATCGAGTTTAGGCAACAAGCATCCATCTGACTCTGACCAACTTAATAGCCTAGATTTGATGCGACGTCCGACTGACTATAACTCGCTGGTTGGTCCAGGTATCCTTGTCCTTGACGATCGATGTTTTGCTCGTTATCCAATCACTCTTCATCTTCCTCTTTGCTGGCTACGAGTATCGTACCTTGATGCACTTCCCGACCCTTCCGAGCCAGACTGGGACCGCCAGTAGCTTCCCTCCAGTCTCCATAATCTTGCCTGTCAGAAACCAGGCCGGAACCGTTAGTGACTGTGTCAGCTCACTGGTGGGTCTTGAGTATCCCAACAAGGAGATCATCGTTGTGGACGGTGGTTCAACCGACGGAACCCGGGAGCTCGTTCAGAAGTTCGCTCATGAGATTACGCTAGTTGACGAGGAGCCTCTGCCAATAGGCTGGGTAGGAAAGAACTGGGCATGCCATCTTGGCTACAAGAAATCGCGAGGCGAGCTGCTCCTATTCACCGATGGTGATTCCGTTCACGCCACAGACAGCCTGGCAAGATCTGTCGACTATCTTCAGGCGGAGAATGCCGATCTCGTTACACTTGCGCCTGGAACTATCCTGAGGAGTTTTTGGGAGAGGCTCCTGCAACCACCAATCTTCCTTCTGATCATGATTCTCGTCGGCGGAAAATTGGTCAATGACGACAATCGGCAGAATGCGATTGGAAATGGGCAGTACATGCTCTTTCGTCGCGAGGCTTACGACAAGATTGGGGGACACTATGCGGTTCGCGACAAGATTATCGAGGACTATTCCCTGGGCAGATTGTTGAAGAAGGCAGGGATGAGGCTACGATTCGTAACTGCCCCCGATGCCTTGGGGGTCAGGATGTACGCAAGCCTGGGTGAGATCTGGCGGGGCTGGAGGAAGAACTTCTACGCAGTATCCGAGAAGCACATGCTACCGAGAGCGGTCACTCGAATCCTCCTAATGTTCACATTCCTCGTCCTCCCCTTCGTTATCCTCGGCTACGGTCTAGTCCTCGCGACTGCTACTCCTCTAAACGCGTACCTGATCGCCGGACTGTTCATGTCCGGACTGTTGTGGCTAGGCATAGTCATGCTAGACAATTCCATTGGAGTCAGCGCCCTATACGCGCTGCTGTTCCCACTTGCTATCATAGTCTACATTTTCATCGGGATCGATTCGACAATTCGAGGGTCGCTCGGCTTCGGGTTCTCGTGGAAGGGACGGGTATATGGGAAACCATAGAAAGACAGTTAGAGCCCAGCCCAGTCTAACGTAAACGAATTCCAGGTTCCACCCATGAGCCAGGTTGTCGAACAAATCTCAACCGAGATTCTCGAACGACTCCTAGCTCTCGAAAACCCATCCAAAGAAGATGTCAACAAGGTCAAGGTCGAAGTCTGCAGAAAGTACAAGTCACCCTTCGTCCCAGCCAACTCAAGCATTCTCGAACTCTTATCCGATGACCTTCGACCGAGACTACGCCGCGTCCTAACTGACAAACAGGTGCGCGGCATCAGCGGCGTAACTACCGTGGCAGTGATGCCCAAGCCCTACGGTTGTCCTCACGGAAAGTGCAGCTATTGCCCTGGAGGTCCGGAGGTAGGCGTCCCGCGTGCCTACACTGGAAAAGAGCCCGCAGTCATGAGGGCTCTCGAGTCAAAGTACGACCCCTTCCAACAAGTCAGCAGTCGACTATCGCAGCTTCGCCGCATGGGCCACTTTGTCGACAAGGTGGAACTGATCTTGATTGGAGGCACCTTTCCGTTCATGCCTCGCTCGTATCAGGAAGAATTCGTCAAGAGATGCCTGGACGCTCTCAATGACCAGGAGTCAGGATCACTTGACGAGGCCAAGCAGATTGCTGAGAATGCTCAGGTGAAAAATGTCGGAGTCACGGTTGAGACCCGGCCCGACTGGTCTCGGAGAGACCACGTAGACCACATGCTGTCAATGGGTGTCACCCGAGTCGAGATAGGTGTTCAGACTCTCTACGACGATGTATACGAAAGAATTCATCGTGATCACACAGTGGCGGACGTTGTCGAGGCGACGCAGACTCTGAAAGAATCAGGTCTCAAGGTTGGGTACCACATGATGCTGGGGCTTCCCGGTTGCGACGAGACACGGGACCTTGAGGCCTTTCGAACGATTTTTGAAGGTTCGGATTTCAAGCCAGACATGTTGAAGATCTATCCGTGTCTAGTGACGCCCGGAACCAAGCTGCATGAACAATGGCAAAGAGGAGAGTACAAGCCCTACTCGACAGCGCAAGCCGCCCGTCTGATCGCCGACGTCAAACGGTTCATCCCTCCATGGGTGAGGGTAATGAGAATCCAACGAGAGATTCCGGTTGATGGAATTGCGGATGGAGTGAAGAATGGAAACCTTCGCCAATTGGTCCAAGAAGAACTGGGGCGTCAAGGAGTCGAGTGTCGTTGCATAAGATGTCGGGAGGTGGGACAGCACATTATGCGAAACGGTTCGAACCCTAGAATCGATGACGTCAACATCCAACAAATAGCGTACGAAGCGTCAGGAGGCACTGAAGTCTTTCTTTCATTCGAGGACCCAGCGCAAAGCCTACTAGTTGGATATGTTCGGCTACGGATTCCAGGTGACAACTCTCATCGTTCCGAAATCAAGGACAAGGATGCCGCGATTATTCGAGAACTGCACGTCTTCGGTCAAACTGTTCCCGTTGGCACAAGATCAGAATTGGCGTTTCAGCACAAGGGCTACGGATCTAGGCTTGTAGTTGAGGCTGAACGCGTAGCGTCCGAGGAGTATGACAGGACCAAGATGGTTGTGATAAGCGCTCTTGGGACGAAGAACTACTACTCACGTTTCAACTATCGACCCGATGGACCCTACGTATCCAAATCATTGACTTAGGAAAGCCGCGGCTGGATACAAGCGAGGTAAAATCAAGCCATGTCAGCTTCTGGACTCGAAGGATACCATGGAGAAATCCTACGCCGACTCAAGAGCGCCAATGCCGAGATTGGCAGTATCATTAGAATCACCACAAAATCAGGCGAAGTTTTCGAAGGAACGCTGTTCCCGAGATCAGAATACACCGACCCAAACCACATAGTTCTCAAACTCAAGAACGGATACAACATAGGAATCCACTACGACAAAACCGAGAAGATGGAAGTCACAGGTCAAGGCCCAAAACCACACTTCACAAAACCGCCATCTCCGCCAAAGCGTCCCGGATTGCCAAGAGTGGCGATCATTAGCACAGGAGGAACCATAGCAAGCCGCGTCGACTATAGGACAGGAGCCGTCCAACCCGCACTGACGGCAGCGGACCTTGCAAGTGTTGTTCCTGAACTTGCGTCAATTGCTGAAGTCGAAGCTCACATTCTGTTCAGTGAGTTAAGCGAGAACGTTACGCCCGCCCAATGGACAACACTAGCAGAGGATGTTGCCAAGAGGATAGGGGACAAGGTTGACGGAGTCGTTGTGAGTCAGGGAACTGACACAATGCACTACACGTCAGCAGCTCTAAGCTTCGCCCTGCAAGGTCTTCCAGTTCCTGTCATGCTAGTCGGAGCTCAAAGGTCCTCAGATCGTCCAAGCTCCGACGCAGCCTCCAACCTAACCGGAGCTGTCGCTCTCGCCGCCCGAGCAGATCTGGCAGCGGTCGGGGTAGCGATGCACCAGGACATGTCAGACCGCTACATCATCGCCCACAAGGGCACAAGAGTACGAAAGTGTCACACGAGCCGGCGAGACGCTTTCAAATCCATTGGCTTAAGCCCCTTGGCGAGATACGATCTTCAGACGGGTCAGATCGAACGATTCGATGAAGCTCCAAGACGAGAAATGGGTCGCAATCTTATCGTCAAACCACACTTCAACCAGCACGCTTACCTGTTGAAATTCCATCCAGGCTTCAACCCGGAAATGATCTCTTCCGCCGTTTCAAATGGCGCACGCGGAATAGTTCTCGAAGGAACAGGCCTCGGACACTTCTCGAAATACTGCTACGACGCAATCAGGAAGACGTTGAAAGAAGACGTGCCAGTTTTCATGACCTCCCAGACCATCTGGGGCCGAGTGGACATGAACGTCTACGTCACCGGACGCGACCTCCTCAACATCGGCGTCACCCCCCTAGAGGACATGATCTCAGAGACCGCTCTCGTCAAACTCATGTGGGTACTAGGCCAGACACGATCTCCCGAAAAGATTCGCGAACTCATGTTGCAGACTCTGGCTGGTGAAATTACGGAGAGGACACCAATAATGGAGGCCGCATAATCGCCATTCGACTACTTAGCTCTGGGACTAAAGGTCGGCCTTGAGGTCCACAGGCAACTAGACACGAGCCATAAGTTGTTCTGTGATTGTCCAACCATTCTATCGACAAAGCCACCGACTCTAACCATAGAACGTAGACTGCGACCCACCCAGAGTGAACTTGGTCAGATAGACCCCGCTGTACTCTTCGAATTCCATAAGGGACGGACGATCAGATACGAAGCAGATCCAGAGACGACAGATCTAGTCGAGGTGGACGAAGAGCCTCCGCACCGCCTCAACGAGGAGGCGATCGATATCGCACTAACCATCAGCGCCCTGTTCAATGCCCGTCCCATGGACGAGATTCACGTGATGCGAAAAGTCGTCATTGACGGGTCTAACACTACAGGATTCCAGCGGACCGCGATAATCTCGCTCAACGGAAGGCTCAACGTCGATGGCAAGGAAATCCCAATCCAGCAAGTAACTCTAGAAGAGGATTCGGGACGAAAGACTGGGGAGAGCAAGAATTCGGTAACGTTCCGACTCGATCGTCTCGGAGTCCCTCTAATAGAAGTCTCAACGGGAGCCGACATCAACCATCCCGAAGAAGCTAGCAGAGTAGCCTTTGCGATCGGGAAGCTGCTTCGGGCCACAAAGAGTGTCAAACGCGGTCTCGGAAGCATAAGGCAAGATCTCAACGTATCGATCAAGAATGGCGCCCTGATAGAAATCAAGGGCGTTCAGGAACTCGAACTCGTCGCCAAGGTCATCGAGCTCGAGGTACAGCGCCAAACAATCCTGTTACAGATTCGAGACGAGCTCCGAACCCGAAATCTCAAACTTGCGGACTTCCCCGACAATTTTGTTGATCTGACAGAGCAACTCTCATCGTCCCAGTCGAAGATTGTTCAGTCGGCCTTGAAGAACGGAGGCTTAGTTCTCGGCACCCGTCTTTCAGGCTTCAAGGGTCTTCTCAAACGGGAGCTAATACCGGGTGTCAGACTGGGAACTGAATTGGCGAAGCGGGCAGTCTTCTGGGGACGGGTGGGAGGGATCTTTCATTCTGACGAACTTCCAGGCTATGGGATAACCGAGAGTGAAGTCGATGGGATTTACAGAAGACTTGAATGCGGTTCCTCGGATGCATTCTTTCTGATCGCCGATTCCAGAGAGAATGTGCTTGACGGATTGAAAGCGGTCGTCGAAAGAGCAAACGAGGCGCTGTTGGGAGTTCCTGAGGAGACCCGTACAGCTAATCCTGATGGGACGACCCAATACATGAGACCAAGGCCGGGCCCGGCCAGGATGTATCCTGAGACAGATGTCCCACCAGTGCAGATCAGCCCTGAAAGAATCAAGCGGATCGCCGATAACTTGCCCCGGATGCCTGAGGAACTGGCAAAAGAACTTAGGTCAAAATACGAGATCGGTCCAAAACTTGCTGGTCAGCTGGTAAACTCGGACTATCTGGGAACCTTCGAGCAGATCGTTACCGGCGCAAAGGGAGTTGCCCCAAGTTTTGTGGCAACCGTGCTCACTGAGTCGTTGCGTAGTCTCGCAAGAGAGCGAGTCCTCATCGAGAATGTTAAAGACTCTCATCTGAAAGAAGTCTTCGACTTGGTGGCAGAGGGAAAGACTGCCAAGGAATCGGTTCTGGAGATTCTCAAGTGGCTATCTTCAAATCCTGACGCCAGTGCCGAAGATGCTCTCAGAGCATTGAAACTTGGAATGCTAACAAGTGAGGAGCTAGGCGCAATAATTTCAAAGGCCCTCGAATCAAATCGTTCCCTTCTCAATGAGAATGGGACGAAGGCTTTGGGAAAAATGATGAACTTGGTTATGGGCGAGGTCCGAGGTCGAGCCGACCCGAAGCTAGTAACCGAACTTTTGCGGGCACGACTAGAACAATTCAAACGGTGACAACTCTTGGTCCGCGAGGGTGCTGAAAAGTCATCGATTGTCGAAATGGACGAACTTGATCGGAAGATCCTCCAAGCGTATCTGATGGATGCTCGATCGTCCTACAGAGAATTAGCGCACAAGTTGGGAGTGTCGACCACCACCATTCAGTCTCGTACCAGTAAGTTGGAAAAATCCGGCATCATTCGTGGATACTCAGCGATCTTTGATCACGAGAAAGTAGGGTTTCAGCTGACGGCGCTCACTGAGGTGTCAGTGGCAAAGGGCAAACTGCTGGAGCTTGAGAAGGAGGTTGCAAAAATGCCCCAGGTGCTAGCCGTCTACGACGTTACGGGTCTCACTGATGCGATGGTGATCGCTAAGTTCAAGAGTCGTGAAGAGCTCAGCAAATTCACGAAGGCGTTGTTGGCCATGCCTTTCGTGGAACGAACGAACACCCACATAGTGTTAACCACTGTCAAGGAGGATTTCAGACTCCTATAGAAAAGTGGCTGCGGGATACTAGTTTCACTGCATGTACTTCTGAGCCATCAGGAGTTCGGCGTTTAGGATCGAGCATCCCGCTCCTCCCCGGACGAGGTTGTGGCCCAAAACAATGTACTTTATTCCATTAAGAGCAGAATCGCTTCGCAATCTTCCTACACTTACTGTCATGCCATTCCCCTCGTCAACGTCGAGTCTCGTTTGGGGTCGGTCCTCCTCTTTTCGAACGATCACTGGGTGAAACGGTGCGCTGGGAAGTTTCAACTTCTGTGGGGTCGATTGGAACTCTGACATCGACTTTGCAGCTTCTTCTGGAGAGGCTGGAGATCTTGTTTTAGCGAAGACGGCTTCGATATGCCCGTTTGGCCGCGGTGCCAAGAATCTTGTTCGTTTCGCGTTCTACCTTCTCCTCTTCGTTTCTGATGAATGGGATGACGTTCTCGAGAATGTCGAGCGATGCTACTCCTGGATAGCCCGCTCCGGAGATTGCTTGCATGGTCGAGACGATCACTATTTCGAGGCCGAAACGGTCGTACAGTGGCTTCAATGAGAGGCTGAGGATTGCAGTTGTGCAGTTCGGATTCGCCACTATGAATCCGTCCCATTTCGTCCGACGCTTCTGGTCCTCTACAAGTGAGGCGTGCTCAGCATTGACCTCAGGATTGAGCAGTGGGACATCATGGTCCATTCTGTGCGATGATGCGTTCGAGAAGACCGGGAACCCTGCTTTGGCGAATTCTTCCTCGATCGGTCCTGCTACTTCTGTTGGAAGGGCGGAGAAGACGATATCGGGGTCAGCTATTGCTCGGGGGGTTGCCTCAACGACTTGTAAGTCTCTCAAATCGTCAATGACGTGTCTCTGGATCTGGCCACCTATTGTAGCTGCATAGGGCTTTCCTACACTCCTATCACTAGCCGCAACGGCAGACACTTCAAACCAAGGATGGCTTGCCAGGAGCTGTACGAACTTCTGACCCATTATACCGGTAGCCCCTAGGACTACAGCTTTCTTCTTGGCCACCATTTTTTCTCCTTCTATGCTGTCATCTCAGCTTCTGAGTCTCGGAGCCAAGCCGAGAACCACTGAGTCCGCTGTCGCACATCTCGAATATGGCAGTATCGTTTTCGCAGGACGCACTTGAGGACCCATAGCTCCGCTTAGAGCTTTATAGGCTTGGAACGTTCTATCAGAACGAGATTCTATGCCTCAACGATCAGAAGAGTTGACCCAGTCTTCATTAGCCGAGATCTTGGGAAAGATGTCTGAAAAGGGCTATGCTCTGAACTTCGACGTTACCCTAGAGCTCGCAACTCCCACTTTGAAGGTTGGGACGGTGAGAGTTCACGGAAAACTCGAGTCTGCAGCCCTCAAGAAGAAATAAGCTGATTCAACTCGCCCGATTTACTGACTGAAACTCTCACGTTAGCTTAGGACTTCTCCTACTGCCAGGCTTCAAATCCCAAATACCTGCGTGTTCATTGTAGTCTCATGAGCCAGCCTTGGATGGGTGCCCCCAACATTCGAGGGATAGGGGGCACATCGACAAGCCGGTATGCAGCTTTAGTCGCAGTGCTAACGGCTCTCTTCACTGCCTACGGGTACGTTTCAAGCATTGAGCTCAGGACCGTGACGAGATCGTTGGATCTCTTCTTTCTACTTCCCGCATTCTTCGCTATCCTAGTATCCTTAACGGGCAAGAAATGGGGTGGAACCATTCTCGGGACGGTCATCGGACTGATCTTCCTGGGCACGCCCAGTGCTGGGAGCAACTTTTCACCTCATATTACCGCCTCGGTCATTGTAAACGGTCTGGTGTTCGACCTCTACCTGCAGCGTTCCGGCGGCAGCCTTCTAGACCCGTCGAGAAAACATCTTGTCCTAGCAGGCACGTTGGGAAACCTTGCAATGGCTCCTACCGGCTTACTTGTACTCCAGGCCGTCGGGGTCCCATCACTTGCCGTGATATGGGCAATTGCGCTGATCGGCGATACCCTGGTCGGCGCGGCAGGTGCATTCTTCGGGACAATAATCGTTGAACGAGTGAAGGGTCTGCAAGCAAGACGGGTCCTTGAGGCTAAGTCAGCTGTAAGAGTCAGAGTCTAAACATAGAGACCGCTAAAAAGTCGGCCCTGCCATCAGGAACCTCTGCCTTACTGGTGGAGGTAACGATCTGCCAATATGCGAAAAGAGTCATCAGCGTAGATCGTTCTACGAAGATGACCGCTAGTGGCGAATAACAACAAGACGCACAACAATGAGTCTCAGAAGACCAGCAGCAACGCCAAACCAGTAGGCTCTCTGCTTTTGGTCATCATTGTTCTTCTTTCAGCTTGGGTTGCGGTCGCACACTTTCATCTCGCTCTTCTCCAAGGATACATTACCAGCATCATCACTCCCAACGGCTCTGTTCTCCGCGTTACACTGATTGCGGCGTTCGGGGGATTCATCTTGTCAATCCCGATCTTGAGAAGCCTCTCACTCAAGGACAGGACCTCCAACGTCAAGGTCGAACCAATCCCCCAGTATCGCGACCCAAGAGTTCATCCGCTTTTCATGACGTCGAGGCCGGCAAGGGATACTAATTTTGTCATTAGGAAAACAAAGAATCGGGGAAGAATCTCGAGAAACCGCGCTGGGGAGCGACTTCCACCTAGCGATCAGACGTAGGACGTGCAGTAATTCTTAATGCCCTGCGCTTGCCCATCATAGCAAAGTCTACTGAAAGAGTGTTTGGCGTTTGTGTGGAATATTCGGCTGCGTTCTTCACGAGGGTGTTCACGCGGCCCCGATTATCCATTCCGCGCTCAAGCGCCTCGAATACAGGGGCTACGATTCAGTGGGCGAAGTAACCGTCGATAATGACCGATTGACTGTCAAGAAGGATAGCGGACGATTGGAGGAGGTCCACGCGAAATACAATCTTGACGACCTTCCGGGACCAGTTGGCGTGGGACACACAAGATGGGCGACCCATGGAAGACCCGTGTACGAAAACTCTCACCCGCTCGTGGATTGCAAGTCGCGGATCGCCGTGGTTCACAATGGAATTATCGAGAATTATCTAGAAATCAAGAGAGAACTGGAAGGGAAAGGCCACAGGTTCCAGTCGAGAACCGACACCGAAGTCGTCCCGCACTTGGTGGAAGACTATCACTCTCACGGGATGAGTCTGGGAGAGGCGTTCCGGAAGACTGTGAACCGCCTTGAAGGAGCCTACGCGATCGTTCTCACCAGCGCAGAACAGCCGAAGACAATACTCTGCGCCCGTCAAGAGAGCCCTCTCGTCCTGGGTCTCGGAGACGGTGAATATTACTGCGCTTCGGACTTCGCAGCATTTCTACCGCTCACCCGGAAGGCGGTACTTCTTGACGAAGGAGAAATGGCGGTTCTAAATCCCAAGGGGATGAAGATTCTCAAACTGAAGAATGCCGCTCCGGTAAAACGAGAAGCCATTACCATCACTTGGGACCCAGAGTCTGCAAAGAAGCAAGGCTTCCGGCATTTTATGCTAAAAGAAATACACGAACAAGCACAAGCCCTCCGTGACGCTCTCCGAACAGAGCAAGTATACTACGATCAATTCTCCCGCAAGATCATTGAAGCTGACAAGATCTTCATCGTGGCTTGTGGGACTTCATATCATGCTGGGCTCGTCGGCAGCATAGCCCTGGCCAATATAGCAGGGATCAACGCTCGAGCAGTGATTGCCAGCGAGTTCTCTGAGGAAGCTCTGGATCTAGTAACTTCGAAGACGGTCGTTCTAGCTATCAGCCAATCTGGTGAGACGATGGATACTCTCAACGCAGTGCGTGACGCAAAAGCGAAGGGCGCAACGATTCTGAGCGTCCTGAACGTGCTGGGTTCGACTCTGATGCGACTCTCCACCGTCTACATTGACCAAAACTCTGGGCCAGAGATAGGCGTGGCTTCCACCAAGGCCTTTACCAGCCAGATCGCGGTCCTTCTGCGTCTTGCTGCGACCATTGGTCGGAAGAAGGGCGAGGTATCTGCGAAAGAGATTAGCGAGCTAGAAAACGCGCTCCACAAAACCCCCGCTCTCATCCAGAGCATTCTGAACACTAGGGTCGAGGATGTCAAGAAAATAGCCGAAGAGTGCGACAGCGCATCAAGTATCTGTTTCTTGGGACGGGGAATCAACGTTCCGACTGCTCTCGAAGGTCGTCTCAAACTCCTGGAACTTAGCTATGTACCGGCGATTGCTTATCCGGCTGGTGAGAGCAAACATGGATTCATCGCACTCATCGAAGAAGGATTTCCAGTCATCTTCGTCGCACCTAATGACGACACCCACAAACGGATCGTCGGAAACATAATGGAGATGAAGGCTCGTGGCGCCCGGATCATCTCAATCATTGAGGAAGGAGACGAAGAAGTCAGAAACCTCTCCGATCGGGTCATTGAAATCTCAGAGTCTCTGCCCTCCCTGGTAACTCCCCTCGTGTATGTGGTGCCATTGCAGCTGCTGGCATACTATCTATCCGTGATCAAGGGGCACGACCCTGACTATCCTCGCAATCTAGCCAAGAGCGTCACGGTCGAATAGGACAATCGTCGTTGCCCGACGGATCTCCGGTTGAACAGGAATTCTTGGAGTCCAAACTGGAAAGCGCGTTAAACGACGCGTGGTCGAAAGTCAATATCGCTCTCGACAAGACATCCAAGTCTTCGGCTGAGGCAGCAATGGGGATCTGGCTCGCTGCAGAAGCTCTGGAGTACAGCAGCCTTCTTTTCAATCTGACTTATGGTTTAGAGGATGTGAAACCTACTATCAAACTTCGAAAAGGCGAGGCTGCTCTAGTCCTCGTTAAGGACTCAATGGAGCTTCTAAAGCAAGCGCGGGAAGGACGCAAGAGGTCTGCCGCGGATGCATATGTCAACCTTAGAACAGCCGCCGACTTCCTGAAATCCGCTCATTTGGAACAAGTCAGGAAATCTACTAAGAAACGGGAATAGCGTTTAACTAGAGGTTTCGGCCGGGCGAAAAGCTCTCGCAGGTCTCTGCGTGTTTCGATCGATCACTTGTCTCGCCGGCGGCGTCGGCGCCGCTCGCTTCCTAGATGGCCTCGCCAAAGTATTTCCTGCTGAAAGGACAACTGTTATCGTCAACACCGGAGATGATCTCCAATATCTAGGATGTCACGTCAGCCCCGACCTCGACATCGTGACCTACACTCTCGCGGGAATCGTAGACAAGGCAAAGGGATGGGGCATCGAAGGAGACACGTTCGGATGTATGGACCAACTAGGAAAGTACTCTGCTGAGACCTGGTTCAGGATTGGAGACCGAGACTTTGCAACACACCTTCTACGCACAGCATACCTCCAGCAAGGCTTCAATCTATCCGAGGTGACCGAGAAGATCAGAAACTCTCTCGGAGTCAAAGTGAAAATCCTACCTATGACAGACCATATGGTAGCGACCAAGATCAAGACCCCTCGTGGAGTACTGGAATTCCAGGAATACTTCGTCAAGAGGAAGTTCCAAGATAGAGTTGAAGATGTAACATACGAGGGAGCAGCGCATGCCACACCCGGTCCGGGTGTGATCCCTGCGATAGAGAAGACGGACCTCATCATTCTATGTCCCAGCAATCCGATTTTGAGCATAGGGCCAATTCTGGCGATCCCTGAGATTCGCAACAGCGTTGCAAGAACGCGCGCGAAGATTGTGGGAATCAGCCCTATCGTTGGAGGAAGAGCGATCAAGGGACCTCTAGACCAAATGATGGAGAGCCTGGGGTTGGAGGTCTCCCCCTATGGTGTCGCTCAGCTCTACAAGGGGCTGATGAGAGGATACGTTATTGACGATGTAGATCGAGCGATTATCCCCAAAATTACGAATCTTGGTATGAGGGTTATCACGACAAAGACGGTAATGGATTCTGAAGAGGCCAAGTCTAAGCTAGCGGAAAACACGTTGAAGTTTGCAGAGACCATCTCATGAATGATAACTGGGCAGTAATCCCCGTAAAGGGGCTTACAGAGAGCAAGACAAGACTCTCTACTTCTCTTCAAGGGGATAAGAGAAGGATTCTCGTCGAAGCGTTATTGGAAGATGTTCTTTCATCCATAATTCGATCCAGAGTTTATGGAACAGTCATGCTCATTTCCCCCGACGAGAATGTTGGCAGCCGATTTCGATCGCACGAAGTCTTTTTTCTCAAGCAAATCGGCCCGGGTCTGAATCGTGCAATAGAACAAGCGAACAGACTGGCGACCCAAAAGCACGCTCGATCCCTCACGACCGTCCTAGCTGACATTCCATTGGTTGAGGCTGGCGATTTCAAGGAACTCCTTAGCCTCGGCCCAGCTGCAAGAAAGGTCGTGATGGCCCCATCATTCAAGGCGGGAACGAATGTAATGTTGGCTTCGCCCCCCGGGGTGATCTCCCCCAGCTATGGAAGGTGGAGCTACTCCAAACATCTCCGTCTAGCACAGCTGAAGAGGGTCGATGCCTATTCGATATCCAACAGTCGCATTTCCTTTGACATTGACACGGTGTCAGATTTGATGGAACTTAGGCGACGAGATCCAGAGAGCAAAACAGCCTCAGGACGAGCGGCAGAAATGTTGAAACTAGTCCCGAGCCAGCCGAGAATTCATTAGAGGGATGAACCATCTACTCAATATTGAGTAATAACTCTTTTATGAGTAGACACTTCGCCAGCGTTGCGTGTTGACTTCGCGAACGGCGCTCAAACCGACGACCGTAATGGCTGGCAGCGCTACATTTGGCGCTCTTGCCGCGCTGATATCGGCGGCTGTTCCCCCGGCCTTGCAGTTGCCTTTTCCTATTCTAATCTACTTGAAGTTTGATGCGGCGGAAGTAGTTGACTTGAGTTCATTCATGATTTTCGGTCCTTCAGCGGGATTGATGACCGCTGGAATCCACGCCTTGATCCTGGGCTCACTCGGTGGAAGTGCTGGCTTCGGCCCTTTCGGGGCCAGTCTAAAATTTCTCGGCGTCGTCACCACGTACGTTGGTCTATTGATCGCTTCAAGATTCGGAAAGCGTCGACTGGTGGGAACAGGCCTCAAAATGACTCTTTCGAGTCTGGTAACTAGGCTCTCTCTCATGACTGTTGCCAACTACCTCTACGTCCTCTTCCTAGCACAAGTTGTCTTCGGGATGGATTATCTAAGCTATCCGCAGTTCCTTTTGAGACAAGTGGGAATCAACGTTACTGGTGCAGGACTAATCGAATATGTTCTGGCTCTGACGGCGGTTTACAATGCCGTCCATGTCATCTTCTCTGTCGTAGTTTCGCTGCTGGTCGTGAATACGCTGTTGACGAGAGCTCCGAACTTACTTCAGACTGGCGCTTGGATTACTAGAGTCCTCAGTCCCGCACCGAAGTAGGCTTGCTTCTCTTCACGACGAGGGCCGCCTTAATCGGAACGGGGCTGAACTTTTTTCTCCGGTCTATGATGTCGGTTTCTTGCGCTCCAGTTCCAATCACCGTCACTGGTATTCCTGTCCGCTGTTCTATATTGGAAACGAAATCTGTCGCTTCCTTCGGCAATTTCGCATGCTCGTGGACACCATTGGCGGCAGGGAACAGAACGTCAAGTTTTGTGAGGGCAATCTGCGTAGCTCCATTCAACTCAACGGCTCTCTTGGCTAGATTAAAGTCGAAGGGGGCCGCTCGTCTCTCGCGTCCTGTAACTGTGCCATATTCCATCCAGCCGCGCCGCAGAACCTCGTCCCTACTCAACTGATTCTCTAGGGGACCTTCTCCCACTCTCGTAACGTATGACTTGAAGATCACCATAACATCGTCGACATCTGTCGGACCGATTCCGACGTCTGCACAAGCCTGGGACGCTGTTACGTCTTTCGACGTGACATACGGGTAGGTTCCATGATAGAGGCTGAGAAACGTCCCCTGCGTTCCTTCCACCTGGACATTACCTCCACTCGATAGTGTCTTGTGGATCTCTGCGACTGTGTCCTGAATGTAGGGTCGGAGTTTTTTCTCTTGTCGGGCGAGTCTTACCATTCGGAGAGCGCGCTCGGCGTTGCATGCTCCCACCCCGCTCTTCGTGGAACCGATCTTCTTTGAAAGATGTTCTGAGTTGCATTCCTGGGTTTTGTGTCGCTCCTCCAGCATTGCGCATTGAGAATCTACGCCCAGTCGGTGCTCGGATCTTGTCTCTTTGATCTCGTCCATCAGGATCTTAGTCTCGACTGGGACCCCTGGTCCGATTAGTAGACGGGTTGACGGGCTGACGAAGCCGCTGGGGATGAGCCGGAGATGGTACTCCTTGCCTTGGTGGAAGACTGTGTGGCCGGCGTTGGGTCCGTTTCCTCCTCTGACGCATATGTCGGGTTTGTCCTTCAGGGCTAGGTAGGCGGCTATCTTGCCTCTAGGGGACGATTTGCATCGTCTTTCCCTTCGTCCCCGAAGAAACCCCCGACGATTACAGTACAGGGCAATTGGATTTCCGAGTGGGGTGTAACGGAGGCTGAATAAGACTTTGGAAATGATTTTTTTCTCGAGAATGACCTAAAGAGATTAATGACTGTCTATTGATGTTTGGCGGAAGAAATCGCGCCGCCCGTCTTGCTTCTGCATTGTGTTACGAATCGTGGGAGTGCTCGTAGCCGGGGACTGGATGCGGCAGGTACGGGAAGACGGTCAGGAAGGGACTTGTGTTGGGTGGTTGTATCGGGTTTGAGTCTACCCCGTCTCCTACGAGAGCTGCTGCTCCATCGGGAGTGAAGCTTGGATCTACTAGGGGGAGAGTTACTCCTGCGATTGCCCGAATTTCGACATCGATCACGTCGTCTCCTACTCGGCGCCCATTGGGGAATCCTGCAGCATCTCCTGCTATGAGGCCAAGACGATTCGCGCTATTCGTGTTGGGTTGTATTGCCATGTTGAGCCGCAGATAATCTGCTTGGACACTTCCTGTGAAGTTTTGGAAGCCGGGCACAATTCCCGAAGGTACGCCTGTTAGGAGGATAGCGATGAGGTCCGCTCTTGGTTTGCTGTATCCTGCTAAGTTGGGGAAGACCCCCGGGTAAAGGATTGGTAAAAGCTTCTGAACTTCTGGGGTCTGGTAATATTGTAGGAATTGGGAGTCGAATCGTGGATTTACAGTGTTCCAAACGTCCTTCTTCCCAAGCGGTATAATGACCTCATTGATGAGTGGCATTCCGAGCCGGGATACCTGTGTAAATGGTCCGGTCTGGATACCTGGAGAAGTATCCTCGTCAAACTGGCCGTTGTCATCGTCGTCTCCGTCGCCCGCTAATATTGTGGCTTTCCTTCGACTTGCTGAGGCCCAGATTCCTACCACTGAATTCTTGCTTAATGGGTCCGCTGGGTTGGAGCCGTCAGCGGTCAACTGTTTCTTGGAAACTTGGATCGCGATTGTATGAACGCTGAACCCTTTGGTTGTGTCCACGCCTGGAGCTGCTGGCGTAGGGATGAGGTGCAGGTTTTGGAAGGGCCTGAGCGTCGCAAGGTCAAAGATCGATCCCAAGTCAACGTAGAATGCTTCGTCTCGTTGTCCAGCGAAGACCATCGAGCCGTCACTTAGGGTGTTGATGGCTGCGTTCGCTAGGTCAATGTAGTGAGGTGTCGATCTTGGACCGATGTTTACGGGAGGTGTCGAAAGATTGGTGCCCAACACAGTTGGAGTTCCGCTTCGTCTGGGTCCCAAGACCTTCGTAACGGAATAGAACTGCTTGACGTTCCACGAGGAGTCTGTTAGGGAATTGATCGGTCCAGTGTTGTAAAGGAAGGTGTCAGGGTTCCCGATCTTCGTTTTGAACTTGAACTGATACGTCACATCTTCGATTCCGTCCCCATCGTTGTCAACCATTATCTCGTACAGTACGTCGTCTCCAAAGGTGTTGAAGTTGGGTCCGCCCGCTGGCTCTTCCAGTGGAATGTAGTTGGCGAGGATTGTGACCGTGTCAGGTCTGTCAGGGCTTACGAAGGCGTACAGATCCGTATTGTCAGCAACTGGATCTTTGGAGATCTTAGGAGCTTCTCGATGAGATGTCACGAATCTATTCCCCTGCGCTCATTTTCTCAGCGATGAGTGCTGCCAGCCCCGAGTCCTTGGTCTTGACGATGGTCTGTCCGTTCATCACGGTGACTTGGTCGCCGCTGACGGTGGCGACAATTGGTTCGGAGCTTTCGTTTGCAGCGGGTGTCTTCTCCGAGGGTTGCCCTTCGGGCAGCGGGATCTTGCCCATAAGCGCGGTAGCCCCGGCGGCGACTGCAGCGACCCCTACTCCGAACTTCAGGAATTCTCTTCGTGAAACCTTCTTGTTCTGGTTATTCTCAGATTCTTTCTCTGTTCTTTCTTCTGATGTCAATAGATTTCTGGGGGTTCTTGTCTATAATCGCACTTAACGGTTTTTCCAGATTTCGCCGGATTCTTTCCATATTGCATTGGGAGATAGATGCGGGCTTCCTTAGATCAGTCGAACGGCTTCCTATTTCCAGGTAACTCGAAGGAGGTTCGATATAGCTAGTGCTTCACCGACATTGACCAGTAGCATGTAGAACGATGCTTGGTCTACCAGAGTCGTTGCGGAGCTGACGTTGACGTTCTGAAACAGAAATAGCCAGAACACCAATATCGACAGATTGAGGATGACGAAGAAACTTCCGAAGAGTACCAGTCCCAGCGTGAAAGAGGATCTGATCCTGCGATAGGTTCCGATGTAAATTGCCAACAGCACTAGCGTCATTGCGATGTTCGCGAATGCGACGATAGCGCTAGCCCACAATGCAAGGGACAATTCTTTTCGGTTTACTCCTTGGCCGTTGCGCTTATCTTTCTTGTTCCAATTCTACTCCAAATCTCATCAAGGATTGGAAGGGCTTCTTCCATTTTCGCTGTCAGGAAGAGAACCGCGCCGTAGCTTCCTTTGTTCACAAGGGAGACTAGACCATTCTCCTCTAGTATCCTAACGTGATGCTGGGCTGTCTTGTAGTCCACTCGCAGAGTCTCTGCTAACTGATTCGCATTACAGGGACGATTCTGGAGAATTTTGATTATTTCGGCTCTGTTGGGTCCGCCTCGAGTGCCACCCAGCAGATACCAGAGCAACCGTCTGAGATATTTGTCCTTATTCGGTGAGCTGGACTGAGTGTCTCTGACTTCCGCGATCAGAACGGGGGTTCTGCGCAAGACTTCCGACATTTTGAGGGGCAGTTGTGGGATTCGTATCATAGATATGATTCTCGAGGGATTGCTGGGAATCTTTGAAGTCCCCCTTTCTAATTTGCGCTGTTATAATGGTTCCCGATGCACTGCATGAAAAATGGCGGGATGAAGAACAGGGTCCTAGCTTTGCTAGGGACTGTGCTTGGGCGGGCTTTGCTTGATTGATGTCAGCCCGCCCTGTCGATCGTCATCGCGTTGGCTGAGAACGCTCCGGCGTATTTCAGCGGAAATTCATCATTCACCATTGGCAACACCAGTCCGGGGATTTAACGTGTGTGACGACATGTTCACCGCAGAAGGGATAACAATCGATCAGACTCTCGCCTTCCCACAGAGTCCGCAAAATACTCCGCCAGAGTCCATTTCACCTCCACAGTAGGAGCATTTCGTCTCTCCCGTGGAAAAACGCAACCCCACTACTTCGTCCTTCTCATATCTTCTCGCATACCACATTGCCCCCTCGATCAATACTATCATGGGAATGAACAGCGCTATGTCGGCCAATGGTCCTCCGTCTGGAGAGGCCAGTGCGGTGCCGACCAGGGTGACCGCCCAGACGTATTTTCTGTTCTTCCTCAAGACACTTGTCCCAACGACATGCAGTTTCACCAACAGGACGAAAATGACAGGTATCGTAAACGCGAATCCAGAGACTACTAGAACGAAGAAGATCAAGTTGTAGAAGTCGTCCGCGTAGATGTAGTTGGAAAATCCGACGAATCCGAAGAATGATAGTGAGAATATGAAAACGAAGGGCAACAATACAAAGAATGCGAAGAGTGCTCCCGCGACGAAGAGCACGGAGAAAGCCGCGACAAATGGATAGAGAGACTGGCGCTCGCTAGGTTTTATCGCGGGATCAACGAATTTGTAAATTTCATACGCCAATACAGGAACGCTCGCAGCAAAACCGAACACGGCTGCCCCGACCACTATTATTTCCAAAGGAGCAGTAACGGTGCCTCCAATCAGAAAATACTGGGGAGGCAACAATCTCTCCCTGATTCCAAGGAGGACTGCAGTGATTAGCGGTTTGTAGATCTGAAATGGATTCTGGTAGACTGATACAGGGTCAGCCGGAAAGACGAGGAAAAATAGCGTCGCACCGAGGAAGGCGTAGATCCATATTTTGATCCGGCGTGAAAGCTCGTTAATATGGTCCCATAACGGGAGAACTTTCTCGGTTTCGCCAGGGTCGGACAAAGGTCAGTTTTTTCTCCCGTAAGCTGTGAGGAGTCCCAACATTGCGTTTTCAGTAACCTTGTGCCTGCTTCGGATTGTCATTAAGAGAAACATTACCACCGGTAGAAATCTGGGCTTGGGCCGAGTCGTACGATTTACTGGCTCTGAGTTACTTTTGTGCCAATCTCACGATTTCGTCGGAGATTTCTTGGCGGGTCTTTCCTTGAGTGCTAATTCCCAGTTTCTGTGCTGTATCAATTAGAGAGTCGGGAGTTGACACTGTTGTCGAGGGGCTAGACGTTGGCTGCATCAGACCTTTCGATGCGTCATCGAACTCCTTTCGAGCCTTGCCGATCGATCTCGCCAGTTCCGGTATTTTCTGCGGTCCCCAGATCAGTATCACGGCTAGTACGCCTAAGATGAGGAGTATCTGAAACGGATCACCGATGGCCATATGATTTCCTTGCTATTTCGGAAACAGTTCCCAGCTTTAACTGTTTACCATAATCATTACCAAATGATCATCTGAGCTCGCGAAAGCTTATGCGTCGCTCGGATTTCTCGATTGGAAGGTCGTCGATCGCTGAAAATTGTCGTCTGTGTGCGTCGTGTCCCGGACACGGCAGCCCGTATCAGAATAGCTTCTGATGGAAAGTCGATTGATACTTCGGATGCTGAATTCGTAATAAACCCTTACGAAGAATATGCTCTCGAGCAGGCCGTGCAGCTCAAGGAGAAGCATGGGGGTGAGGTCACAGTCGTTACGTTGGGTCCAGAGAAGACGACCCAGGTCATCATGAAGGCACTTGCCCTCGGGGCTGATAAGGCGGTTCATCTCAAGGTGGACAAGATCCCTGAAGACCCTGGCTCAATTGCAAGAGCGATCGCTAACGAGTTGAAGGGGTCGGAATTCGATGTCCTTCTTTTCGGAAAGAAAGGCGTCGACGATGACAACCAACAGGTCGGCCCCATGGTCGCAGAATTGTTGGGGATTCCCTGCATAACCCAAATCGTCAAGCTAGATGTATCCGACGGAAGAGGGGTTGCGCACAGAGAAGTAGAAGGAGGATCAATAACGGTGGAAACGACCCTTCCCGCAGCGTTTACCGCAGAAAAGGATCTGACTGTTCCTCGCTACGCCTCTCTCAGGGAGCTTGTAGCCGCAAGAAAAAAGCCGATTATCGTAAAGGATGTCCAGCTACGGGCACTCTCTCTCGATATCATTTCCGTCCAAAATCCTCCCCCCCGCCCTCCGGGAAAGATAGTTGGAAAAGGGGTTGATGCAGTCCCCACACTAGTGAAGCTCTTGCATGAAGAGGCCAAAGTGATCTAGGCGGTGACAGGAGAAGTTCTAGTTCTTGCAGAGTCATCAGGACCTGCCTTCCGCAAAGCTGCCCTGGAAGCGGTCACCGAAGGAAGAAGACTTGCGGATCTTCTCAGGATGAGTGAGATTGTTCTAGCAATTGGAAACGGCTTGAAGGATCCCGCGAGTGAGCTCGGAAAGTATGGAGCCGACAAAGTGATTTTGGCAGATGACCCTTCATTGGCAATCTTCCACCCCGATTATTATCGACAGATAGCGCTAGAAGCAATCAAGCGAGTTAACCCAAGCATTATTCTCGCTGCGGCAACTTCTACGGGAAAAGACTTGGCGCCACGATTGGCGATTCACCTAGATACAGCTGTTGCGAGTGAGTGCACTCATTTGGAGATGGAGAACGGGAAGCTCATAGCGACCCGGCCTGCTTATGCTGGCAAGGTCTTGCTCAGAGTCAAAGTCAACAGCTCGCCCAGCATCGCAACTCTCCGACCAAATGTCTTTACCGCAAGAGAAGCCGTACCTGGAAAGAAACCGACAGTCGAGCAAATCGAGTTCAATCGACCGGATTCACGGATGATTGTGAAGGAATTCGTTACTCAAGGGGCGAAGAAACTAGATCTCACAGAGGCCAGCGTTATAGTTTCGGGCGGCCGGGGAATGGGTGGACCCCAGAATTACAAGATTCTTGAGGAATTGGCTGAGGTCATGGGCGGAGTTGTCGGAGCATCAAGAGCCTCTGTGGATGCCGGTTGGAGGCCTCACTCAGACCAAGTTGGCCAGACAGGGCGCACTGTTTCTCCGACGCTGTACATTGCCGCGGGCATTTCAGGCGCGATTCAGCACCGCGTAGGAATGATCAACTCTAAGGTTATCGTCGCGATCAATAAGGATCCGGAAGCTCCCATCTTCGGATTCGCGGACTACGGCATTGTCGGAGATGTTTTCGAAGTGGTCCCAGCGCTTACGCGCGAAATGAAAGCGTTCTACGGAAAAACGTGAAGACTACGGGTTCTCATTCCATATGGGATTTGAGAAACCGCCCGATTTCCTGACTCAAGGGGCTTCTCGAGACGTCAATGACGGGCATCTCCATGTTACCAGCCTTCACGTTGTGGCTGAAATCAGACATGGGAGCGAAGCTGATTGAGGCAATGTAGAGTTCACCTTTCGCATATTCTTCAGGCATTTCAGGAGGAGGGATCGGCTGGGAGACGAAGACGACTCCCTCACACCAATTCAGAAGAATGGGTTGCCCCATTTTCATGATGATGGCAAGAGAGTTCACTAGCTGCTGAGGGTTGTCGTATTTGACTAGTTCGCGGACAACAACTCGCTTCAGTGGTTCATGGGCTATTTCGACCATTGACGATTCAACTTCACGCTCGGAGGTCTGCGAGTGGCCTATTTGTTGGTTAAGAGGATTTGGGATACTTATCCGAGCTTGAAAGCGACTCCTTTTCCGCCTGAGGGATATTTCCAGCTGATCGCGCCAGCGCCGATCTTGTGACACACAATTAAGCAAGCCCCTGTCTCCATGCATCCCTCGGTGTTGTAGTTCAGCTTCTCCTTCCAGGCGTAGACTTCGGCTGGGCATATGTAGAGACATGGTTTTGATTCGCAGTGATTGCATTTGTCGGTATCGACTACGATGAATGGTTCTGCGTCCTTCGCAAAACTTACGAGCGCCAGCCTCTTGTCAAGCGTTAGGGATTCTTCAGTGGGCATCGTTAGAACGTCCTTGCTCCTCTGATCAAGTCGCGTATTAGAGTGAATATTGAGACTCGGCCTTTCGCCTGCAATCTCAGTTCTTTGGAGATCTTTCTCTTTCCCGTTCCGTCCACCCGGTAGACTGCCTCGGCAGCTGAACACATGAGTTCCGGGTAGACTGTGTATAGTCGCCTGTTCTTTAGATACGCCGGGACACGGTGGAAAGTGTACATGTCTTTGAGAGCTGGGTCTTCATGTAATTTTCTTTCGAATACCTTCAGGGAGTTCGCTGAATAGTCTTTCTTTTTTCGAGCTTCCAAAATAGTTTGAGCCGCGGCGACCCCGGCTTGAATGGCCATGTCGACTCCTCGGAACGTGTATCCGTTGTTCAGGAGATGGCCCGCCGCATCTCCCGCAACAACCATCCCATCGGTATATGGGCGGCTGAGCATTTTTGGGCCGGCTTCAGGGATCATATGCGCATCGTATTCGACAGTCTTTCCTCCTTTGATGAAGCGCTGCACCTTTGGGTGTTCTCGGAGTTTCTCCATGAAGCTGTAGGATTGAGTCTTCTGTGAGGAAACATCGTC
>Ga0209690_1000398_pt1 | contig 22903 bp, 27 predicted proteins | sample GraSoiAngelo_150_FD_186164 | JGI IMG/M metagenome (GOLD analysis project Ga0209690, IMG submission 186164) | Grasslands soil microbial communities from the Angelo Coastal Reserve, California, USA - 14_1009_09_40cm (SPAdes) (version 2) | ecosystem: Environmental > Terrestrial > Soil > Grasslands ... | reverse complement strand
CGTGCACAGCGCAGACCGCTGATGGCAGCGTCGCACGCATCCAGCCCCCGATACTGATCTTCGACGGCTGGCATCGTGGCGGAGCGTGGATAGCCCAGCTCCGGCGTGGAGCGAACTACTCGATCACGGGCAACTTGGTGGTGACTCAGCATCCTGTGCCCCTCCTGGGAGTGCAATAACGTGACCATGATCGGTCGGCGTTCGGCACTTCTACCTTCCGACTGGAGCGGACCGGCTTCGCCGGTCGCTCAGCCTCAACGTTCGGCCCACGACACGGCGATGCGACGAATGAGGAGCCTGAAGATGCGACGGTTTGTGGGCGCTGTCCTTCCTCTCGTCGCGCTCGTCCTGTTGAGCGGCTGCGCATTCGTGGCCCAGGAGGCAACCCTTCGGCCCACACTCCAGGTCGGCGTCACAGACCTCGGGCACGGAGCGGTCGTCGCCGTGCGGGTCGTGGACGAGCGACCCGACAAAGCGCTCGGCCACCGCGGGACCGCCTACGGCAAAGCCGCCACGATCACCACTTCTCAGGACGTCGCCGCCGTCGTGCGCGAGCAGATTGTCGCCGGGCTCACGCGAAAGGGCTTTGCTACGGCTGCCTTCGAGCCGGGAGCGGTGCGCACCCTGAAAGTGGAGATCCGCTTCCTTGAGTACTCGACCTCTACGGGCTTCTGGACGGGCGGGGTGCACACGAAGGCCACGCTGAAGGCGATTGCGGCGAATGGAGGCCGCGAGTTCGAGAATATCTATCGCGCGGACAACGAAGAGCGCGTCGTGATCGTTCCGACTGCGGAACGGAACGAAGAGCTGCTCAACGCGGCGCTCTCCAAGGTCCTCGATCAATTGTTTCAGGATCGGGAGTTGTTAACATTCCTTGCACGCTGAGCTGCCGTGCCGAACTTCTGTATCCAGCCGACGGCCTGCGGCCGCGGCTGATGCCGGCCGTTCGGCTCACAATCGAGAGATCGCCAGGAGGGACGTCTCGATGATTCGGCATTGCCCCATCGCCGCCCTGTTCCTGGCAGCGTCCATGGCACTCCTCGTAGCTCCGACGATGGCCCAACCGCCCACGCAGGGGCGCGACGAGCCGGTCACCAGGTTTGAGCAGTTCATGCTCACTAAAGGCACGGTGCGGGTCAGGGAATATTATGAGGTCGGCTCTCTGCGCGGGAGCCTTGGGTCGGCGACTTTTCAAGTGGCACGGGCGTATACGCCCGGACAGAGGGACTATCTCCTGGCACTTCAAATCCACGTAACCGAGTCTGGTAGGCTCAACCGCGACCGGGTCGGTATTCTTGATGCGGAAGAGGTGGCTTCGCTCGCTGCTGCAATTCCGCAGATGACGCGAATGGCGGAGACCCTCCGGCAAGGGCAGGACGCCCAAAACACCGAGGTAGATTTCAAGGGCGGATCGATTCAGCTCACCTTCTTCATCAGCAAACGTGGCGGCGCGCGCGAGGGTCTCGCGATCAAGGCAGGTGAGATCGATTCCGTAACCGCCTTCTTCGAAATTACCGACCTTGGAAAGATTGGCGACCTGTTAACACAGGCGACGGCTAAGATCCGCGAGTTGCAGCAGAAACGATAGGAGGACGTCACCATTTCATCAATGCTGCGCCGAACATCTCGATCCCCGTCGTGAATTACCTGCACTCCGATCTTCAACTGGGTCTCGACGATGCTCGTTCGCTGGGGACAAACGCCGTCCGTGTTCTCGCGCCGCAGCTTAGCCGTGGACGTCAGGCGACTCTAGCACGCCGGCGAGAGGGTTGAAGAACGACCTTGGCGCGGATCCCGAGCTTGGCGAGCATGTCGATTAAGGTGTCGATGCTGAAAAGGTCGATTCGCCCGCGCATGAGGTCGCTGACACGAGGCTGGGTCACGCCCAGAAGCTTGGCGGCCTCGCCCTGCTTCAGCTCGCGCGCTGCAATCGCCTTCTGGAGGCTCAGCATCAGGTCTGAGCGGACCTTGAGGTGCTCAGCCTCATCGGACGGGAAACCCAGGTCACGGAACACGTTACCAGTCGACCGGGTCAGTTTCACCTTCTTCACAGACCACCTATCCCTTTCGGCGCGCCCGCTGCTGGAGCAGCAGGCGTAAGCGATGCCTGGCGAGATCGAGGTCCTCGCGCGACGTCCGCCGCGTCCGCTTCTCGAACGCGTGGACAACGTAGACGGCCTCGGCGAACTTGGCGATGTAGAACACGCGGTGCTCTGCGCCCGTGTGGATCCGGATCTCCTGTACGCCAGGCCCGACGCCCGGCATCGGCTTCCCATCGTTCGGCTCCAGGCCGCGCTGCACTCGCCAGAGCTGGAATCCGGCAATCTGTCGTGCGGCGTCTGGGAAGCCCCTGACCGCGTCTCGGGAGTCCCCGAGCCAGATCAGGGGCTTTTCAGCCATGGCACAATATACAAGAACTTGGATGCGACGTCAAAGCCCGGTGGCGGCCAGACTTCGGCATGGCAGACATCCCAAAGCGGGTGAAACGCCTTCTCCGTGAGTGCGCGGCGGAGGCGCATGAGGAGAAGTTGCGGCGCGCTCTCTTGCCGATCGCTGAAGCCTTCAAGCGTTGGGAACAGGGCGAGCTTGGCAGCGGCGATCTGAGCGAACTGATCCACCGGTTCCACCAGGGTCCCGCGCGTGACCTCTATCTCCGTTACAACACCACTCATCTGGAGGCGCCGGTTGCCTACGCCATCGCGACGGGCGTTTTGAATCGCGAGGCGGTTCCGGCCGAGGTACTAAACCATGTCGCGGGAATGATCCAGTTCTACGAGAGCGAGCAGACGAAGTCATGAGGCGGGCTATCTCACAACGCCTGACCCGCACGTATCCGCTCCCACCGCTACACAGGGAAGGACCCGCTCGCTTCGATCCCTGCCGGGCGCACCAGAACATCATCGAGGGGAGTCCGACGAAGCCCGTCGATCTCCCTCGGAGGGCGTCAGTCGTCCTCGCCCTCGTACCGCAACAGCGTGACGTGGGCGCACGACGTCGGCTGCGGAACCTCGGCGCGGCACGCAATCGCCGAGAACGGTTGGAATCCTCGCTCCGCCTGTGCGATCTGAACGACATCCCCGCGCCAGATAGCGTCCACCGTCCGCTCACACGCCGCCTGGGTCGGCATCGGGATGACGTAGGCCGCCGTCAGGCAGTACGTGAGGAAGACGAGGTAGGTCACCGCTGCCTCACGTGCACGTGAACGCGCGTCCTGAGTGTTTTCATCGGGCCCATGGCGTCACCGATAGCTCTATGGAGCAGGACACGTGCCAGGAGCGGGCGGACGTGGGGACGCGGAGTTACGGGTGGGGGTGGTCGAAGGTGAGCCGATTTTCCGGAACTCGATGTGGTCAGAAAATAGGAGGAGCGACCCTTACGCCTCCGCGCGACTTGGCTCGGCGTTCGTCATATACTTTCCGCGTGATCAAGCGGATCCTGATGGTCGACGACGAACCGGCGGTCATCGAGTTGCTCAAGGAGTTCTTCAAGCAGTTCCAGCACGGGCACGCCTACGAGGTCGCAGCGGCTCACGATGGCGCCGACGCGGCGATGGCGCTCCTGCGCGGGCAGTACGACCTCATCCTCCTCGACATGAACATGCCCCGGATGGGCGGGCTCGAGTTCCTCAAGCAGATCCGCGGTCTCGGCGTGAGGGTCCCGGTCATCATGGTGACCGGTAACCAGGACGTCGAGGCCGCGGCCCAGGCGCTGAGCGGCGGCGTCTTCGCGTACGTGCCCAAGCCGTTCGACTTCAAGCAGCTCGATCACCTCGTCGCCCTCGCCGTCGCGACCCGGCGACCCGCCGCAGGTGGCCAGCCAACCTCCTGACGAGCCCCGCCGCACGCGCTACGTCGTCCTCGGCGCCGCCGGCCAGCTCGGGTTCGACCTCGTCAGGACCTTCGACCGCCCCGGGGAGCTCGTCGCGCTCACGCGCCGCGAGCTTGACGTCCTCGACGCCGGCCGTGTCCGCGCGGTCCTCACGGACCTCCGACCGTCGTGCGTCGTCAACACGGCGGCCTACAACCGCGTGGACCAGGCGGAGGATGACCGAGCCACCGCCTTCGCCCTGAATGCCCACGCGGTCGGCGCGCTCGCGGCCACCTGCCAGGCCCTCGGCGCGACGCTCGTCCACTTCTCCAGCGACTACGTGTTCGACGGCCGGCGGCCCACGCCGTATCGGGAGTCCGACGCGCCGAACCCGCTCAACGTCTACGGAGAGTCGAAGCTCGAGGGTGAGCGGCTCGCGCTCGCGCGCTGCGAACGGTCCGTGATCTTCCGCGTCGCCGGCCTCTTCGGCGTGGCCAAGAGCTCGGGCAAGGGCGGGACGAACTTTGTCGAGACCATGCTACGCCTGGCGCGGGCGAGCAAGCCGATCCGCGTCGTCGCCGACCAGGTGCTCGCCCCGAGTTACACGCGCGATCTGGCGCTGAAGGTCTGGAAGGTTCTCCCACGGGCGGCTCATCACCTCTACCACCTGACCAACGTCGGCCAGACGAGCTGGCACGGCTTCGCCCGGCGCGTCTTCGAGCTGGCGGGCGTCGCCGCGGAGGTCGTCCCCATCACGTCGGAGGAGCTCGGCGCGAGGGCGCGGCGCCCGGCGTACTCGGTCCTGGCCCATGCGAATCTCGCGGCGCTCGGCGAGGACGACCTGCGCCCGTGGGACGCGGCCCTCGCCGCCTACGTCGCGGAGCGCGCGTCGTCCTTGTAGCGCTCGGCCAGGGCGAGCTGGGCGTTCACGCCGATCAGCTCGTTGAAGTCGCGGAACGGCATGTAGCGGTCCTTGAGCGAGAGCACGTCGTCGCGCGCCTTCAGCGCGGCGAGGAAGTCGCGGATCGACTGGACCGCCACGAGCAGCGTGTCCACCGGCAGCAGCACGATCGCGAAGCCGAGCTGCCGCAGCCGCGCGAAGGGCAGGAGCGGCGAGCGGCCGCCGGGCGCGTAGTTGTAGAGGAGCGGAGTGTCGAAGGCGCGCGCGACGCGCTCGACCTGCGCCTCGTCGCGCGGCGCCTCGATGAACAGCACGTCCGCGCCGGCCTTGGCCGCGGCCTCGCCGCGGCGGAGCGCCTCGTCGAAGTCCACGGCCGAGGTCGCGTCCGTCCGCGCGATGACGAGGAGATCCGGGTCCGTCCGCGCCTCAACCGCGGCGCGGATCTTGCCGATGAACTCCCCCCGCGGGATGACCTGGTGGCCGGCGAGGTGGCCGCAGCGCTTGGGCGTGATCTGGTCCTCGATGTGGAGCGCGGCGACGCCGGCCGCCTCGTACACCTGGACCGTCCTGCGGACGTTGAGCGCGTTGCCGTAGCCCGTGTCCGCGTCCGCGATCAGCGGGATGTCGAGCACGGCGACGAGGCTGCGCGCGTGGTCGGCCATCTCGGCGAGCCCGGCGAAGCCGAGGTCGGGGAGCCCGAGGCGCGACGCCGAGGTACCGTAGCCGGTCATGTAGACGGCGGGGAAGCCCGCCTGCTGGACGAGCTTCGCGGAGATCCCGTCGTAGGCGCCCGGTACGATGAGTCCCTGCTTCGCCTCGACGAGCGTGCGGAGGGTGCGGCGACGTGTCATGCGAGGCCTCCTCTGGCGCGCGCGATCCGCCGGTCGAGCGCCGGGTGCGAGTAGAGCACGAGCTCTTTCAATCGGCTCGGCCGCCGCTCCGCGAGGTTGAGCTCGGCGAGCCGCTCCATCGCGGCGATGAACGCCCCGGGATTGCCCGTCGTCGCCAGGGCGAAGTCGTCGGCCTGCCGCTCGACCCAGCGCGAGAAGGCGTTGCCGAGCGGGAGCGCCACGAGCGAGAGCGCCAGGAGCACGAGCGCGAGCCACGGCATCCCGGCGGGATCGGATGCTCTCGCCAGCCCGAACGCGGGCGCGCCGGCGCGCAGCAGCCTGTCCGCCAGCCAGAAGCTCGCGAGCGTCAGCGCGCCCTGGACGGCGAGGCCGCGGCGCGCGTCGCCGTGGACGTGGTGGCCCAGCTCGTGGGCTAGCACGGACTCGATCTCCTCGGGCGTGAACCCCGCGGCGAGCGTGTCGAAGAGCACGATGCGCCGCGTGCGGCCGAGCCCGACGACCGCGGCGTTCGCGGTGCGGCTCTTCCGCGACTGGTCGACGATCCACACGCCGACCACCGGGACGCCGGCGCGGCGCGCGAGGGTGAGGAGCCGCTCGCGCAGCTCCTCGTCGGCGAGCGGCGTGAGTCGGTAGAAGAGCGGGACGATCCACACGGGAAAGACGAAGGCGAGCGCCACGTTCGCGACGAGGAACACGACCGCCGCCCAGAGCCACCAGAGGGGCGTCGCGTGGAGGAGCGCGTAGACCACCTCGACCGCCGCGAGCCCGAGGGCGCCCGCGAGGAGCGCGGCCTTGGCGCGATCGGCGAGCCAGCCGCCGAGACTCTGGTGGAGGAGGCCGTAGCGTCGCGGCAGCCACCACCCCCGTGTCCACGCGAGGGGGAAGGTCAGGAGGGCGTGCGCCCCAGCCAGGACGCCGGCGACGATCGCGACCTGGCCCAACGCGCTGTCCGTCGCGGTGGCGGCGGCGCGGGCCAGGGCGTGGGCGGCGCCCGTGAGGAGCAGGGCGACGAGACAGGCGATCGAGAGGGCGAGCCCCGCCGCCGCCAGGACGAGCTGCAGCCGATGGTAACGGGCAGCGTCGGGCATGGGGCATTGTACCCGCTGCCCGCCGGCGGGGCGCGCGAGGGTCTAGTAGTCCGCTTTCGTCTGCACGGACTCCAGGAACGCCTTGATCTTCCAGATCGCGTCCGGGTCGAGGACGCCGCCCGCAGGCGGCATGCCCTTCGTTGGCCGGCCCTGGGTGACCGTCGTGTAGAAGACCTCATTCCGTCGCTCGCCGTATCTGAGACGAAGGCGCCGGAGATCGCGCTGGGGGTCCGGGCTCGCGGCGTTGGGTGAGTGACAGTGCGAGCAGTGAACATTGAAAAGCGTTCGGCCCTCCGCCGCGGCCGTCGGGTCCCCATCGAAGGGGATGGGCTTCGTCGAGGGAGCCTCGAGGTCCACAGGTTCGTCCAAAGGGAAGTGATACTTTTCACCCAATTTGAGGACCGCTCCTCGGAGTTCGAGCATCTCGCGATCGAGACGCTCTCGGAGCGCCTGATCCGCTCCGCGCAAGCCGATGGCGGCCGGGGCTCTCAGCCCGAAGCCTGCCGTGGAGACGATCTTGTACTCGCCGAGCAGACCGAGCCGAGCCGCTCGGTAGCCTCCGATCGGCCCCCACACGAAGGCGACCTCGATCTCCCGCCTGGCGAGGGCGTCCACCGCCGCGTCAGCGGTCCGGAACGTCACCATGCGGATCGCGTCGCGTGATGAAAGCAGCGTCTGGGGGGTCGACGCATGCTGAACGCCGACGGTCCGACCATTGAGGTCCTCGAGCTTGCGGAACATAAAGGCCTTGGGAGCCACCAGCGCATAACCGACCTCGAGAAACGGACGGGTCAGCCGGATGCTCCTCCCGGGCGGCTCCTCTCCAGTGAAGGGCAACCCGAAGAATACGTCGCAACGTCCGGCGAGCAGGGTCGGTCGCAGCGCACGGAGGCCGACGTCCGGGAAGTAGACTGGCTCCATCGCGGTGCCCATGCGTGCGGCGATCAACTCGGCGAGCTCGAGATAGAGCCCTCTCTCGTTCGGGTTCGAGCTCGTGAACGGGAGGTTATCGGGATCGGCACACACACGCAGCGGCGCCGCCGGGACCGTGGGGGCGAGGGCCAGCACCACGACGCTGCATGCGGCGACGGCGGTCAAGACACGCGAGGCCATCTCCTGCCTGATCCACGCCGACCGGGCGAGAGGGAGCGGCAGAGGCGGATTCATCACGCCTCTGCCGCAGGCGGACCCTAGTCAGACAGCGAGAACACGAACAACGCCCCGCCCTCGGCGCTCGCGCTCATCATCTTCCGCCCGGTTTCCCCGAAGAAGGGTGGGATGCTGTGGGTGCGCCCGGAGACCACCGCCACGTATTGCTTTCCGTCGAGCATGTAGGTCATCGCTCCCGCATGGATCCCAGAGCCCGTGTTGAACTTCCACAGGAGCTTGCCAGTCGTCTGGTCGAGCGCCTTGAACCAGCCTTCGGTATTTCCGTGGAAGACGAGCCCACCGGCGGTGGCCAGCATCCCCCCAACGTAGGGAAGCTCCTCCTTGTTGCGCCACAGGGCGACCTGCTTCACCGGGTCCCAGGCGATCGCCTCCCCCATGAACCCGCCCGGCCCGGGCTTGCCGATCTCGAAGTCCGCCGCCAAGTAGAACGCGCCCCGCTTGTACTCCTGGGGCACGAACTCCATGTCCATGCAGAGGTTGAACGTCGGCACGAACACGACGCCGGTATTGGGATTCAGGGCCATGGGCATCCAGTTCTTCGCGCCAATGGCGGCCGGGCACACGTCCTTGGCCCGAAACCCCTGACGCGGGCGCTTCTCTGCGACCTCGATCGGCCGACCTGTCGCAAGGTCGACCCCCGTGGCCCAGGTGATGTACTGGAAGGCCTTCGCCGAGATCAACTGGCCTGTCTGCCGGTTGATGACATAGAAGAACCCGTTCCGATCGCCCTTGAGCACCACGGGCGTCTTCTTTCCGTCGATCGTGACGTCGGCGACCAGGAGCTCGTTGACGCCGTCGTAGTCCCAGGCGTCGTGCGGAGTGGACTGGTAGTGCCAGACGATCTTTCCGGTGTCCACATCGAGCGCGACGCTGGCCGCGCTGTAGAGATTCGTAAACTGGCCGTACTCACTCTTGTCGGGCCCGCGCACAGCGGCGTTCCACGGGCCAGGGTTACTGGTGCCATAGAACACGAGATTCAGGGTGGGATCGTAGGAGCCGAGGGCCCAGGCGACCGCCCCGCCGGTCTTCCAGGAGTCGCCCTTCCAGGTCTCGTTGCCCGGCTCGCCGGGGCCGGGAACCAGCCAGGTCCGCCATACCTCGGCGCCCGTGTCCGTGTCGTACGCCTGAAGGGATCCCCGGACCCCGTATTCGCCACCCCCGTACCCGATGATGACCTTGTTCTTCGCGACCACCGGGGGCGACGTGATCACGGAGCCCTGCTTGTAATCCACCACGACCGATGTCCAGAGGTCCTTGCCGGTTCGCGCATCGAGGGCCCGCAACCGACCGTCGAGGAGGCCGACGAAGAGCTTGCCGTTGGCATAGGCGAGACCCCGGCTGTTCACATCGCAGCACCCGTAGGGGTCGACGTCTGCCGCGATCTCGGCATCATGCCGCCAGCGCAGCTCGCCGGTCCGGCCGTCGACCGCAAAGACGTGCTTCGGGCCGAAGGAGGACGTCACGTAGAGGGTGTCGCCGACGACCAGGGGCGTCGACTCCTGAGCCCGAAGCGTCCCGAGCTGCAGGACCCACGCGGCCTTCAGCTTTTGCACGTTCGCCGTGCTGATTTGCTTGAGCTCGCTCCAATGGGTGTTGCCGGGATCGCCTCCGTAGTGTCGCCAGTCAACGTTCTGAGCATCGGCCAGGTGGGGCGTGGTCAGAAGCAGGAGCATCAGGGTTGCACGAGCGATGCTAGCTCTCATCGAGGTCCTCCGTTCGACGCTGAGCCCAGATTGCTACGGCACGACCATTCGAAACGCGCTCACCTCCCTCGGCGCTGATGCGCCCTGCGAGCGGCGGGATTATAGCCACGCCGGAACTCCGAGTCAAACGCGGCGGGGACAAACCAGACGAGCGCGCGGCCGGAAATCCGTTACAATGAACCGTAATTCATCGCGCAAAGGGAGCCCTCATGTTCGAGTCCGTGGAGGATGTCCAGGCGCGTTTCCGGGACGCGCGCTACATCGCGAGCCGCCGGATCGGCACCGTCGTCTACCTGGCCGCGCGCATGGGCCGCCCCGTGCTCGTCGAGGGCCCGGCAGGCGTCGGCAAGACCGAGCTCGCCAAGACGCTGTCGGACGTCACGCGTCGCCCGCTCATCCGCCTGCAGTGCTACGAGGGGCTCGACGAGGGCAAGGCGCTCTACGAGTGGAAGTACGCCAAGCAGCTCCTCTACACCCAGCTCCTCCGCGAGCGCATCGGCGAGCTGATCGCTGACGCGCCGTCCTTGCCGGATGCGGTGTCCAAGATCGCCGGTCAGGAGGACGCGTTCTTCTCGTTCCGGTTCCTCTCGCCGCGACCGCTCCTGTCCGCGATCCTCTCGGAGGAGCCGGTCGTTCTCCTCGTGGACGAGATCGACAAGGCCGAGCCGGAGTTCGAGGCGTTCCTGCTCGAGGTGCTCTCCGACTTCCAGGTCTCCGTCCCCGAGCTCGGCACGGTGGTGGCCAAGCACATCCCCCTGGTCGTGCTGACGTCGAACAACGCGCGCGAGCTCTCCGACGGGCTCAAGCGCCGGTGCCTGCACCTCTTCATCGACTTCCCGTCGCCCGCCGAGGAGCTCGAGATCATTCGCCTCAAGGTGCCGGAGGTCCCCGAGAAGCTCGCGCGCGCGGTGGTCGCGGCCGTGCAAAAGATCCGCGCGATGGATCTGCGGAAGCTCCCGTCGGTCTCCGAGTCGCTCGACTGGGCGCGTTCGCTCGTGATCCTGAACGCGCGGGAGCTCTCGCCGGAGCTTGTCGAGTCCACGCTGACGATGCTCGTGAAGCACGAGAAGGATCTCGAGCGCGTGAAGGGCGCCCTCGACAAGGTCCTCGCCGACTAATCGTGGACGAGCGGATCCTCGAGTTCATCGGCGACCTCCGTCGCGCGGAGATCCGCGTCTCGCCCTCGGAGGCGCTCGACGCGCTCGCCGCGAGCGCCGAGGTCGGGCTGGCCGACCGCGAGGCGTTCAAGTCCACGCTGGCGGCGACGCTGATCAAGGAGTTCCGGGACCAGCCGACGTTCGACCGGCTCTTCGACCTCTACTTCCTGGACCTCGAGGCCCTGGGCGAGGGGCTCAAGAAGGCGCTCGGCCCCGAGGACCCGCGCGTCCAGGATCTGCTCGACCGGATGCTGGCCGAGGAGGGGATGGAGCTCGACGACCTGACCGAGCTCCTCATGCGCGGCGGCGGCAGCGAGCTGGAGATGGCCATCCGCGCCTCGGGCCAGAACGCGGGGCTCGAGCGCCTCATGTACTTCCTCCAGGTGGGCTTCTTCTCGCGGCGGATCTCCGACCGCTTCGACTGGTCGACGATCGAGGCCGACCTCGAGAAGATCATGGAGATGCTGGAGGCGCGCGGCCTCGACCCGGGCCAGCTCGCGCGCATCCGGAACTACCTCGAGCTGCGGCTCGAGGCGTTCAAGCGCATGATCCGCCAGCACGTCGAGCGCGAGCTCGAGCGGCGCGCGTACCGCCAGGGCGAGAAGCTGACGCGCGAGGTCCTCTCGGACAAGCCGCTCTTCGCGCTGACGCCGGACGAGATTGCTCAGATGAAGAGCGTCGTCGCGCGCCTGGCGCGAAAGATCAAGGACGCGCTGGTGCTGCGCCAGCGCCAGGAGCAGCGCGGGCGGCTCGACACGCGGCGGACGATGCGCAAGAGCCTCCAGTACGACGGCGTGCCGATGGAGGTGGTCCTCAGGCGGCGGCACCGTGAGAAGCCCAAGCTCGTCACGATCTGCGACGTCTCGGACTCGGTCCGGAACGCCTCACGCTTCATGCTCCAGCTCGTCTGGAGCCTCCAGGAGTGCTTCAGCCGGGTGCGCTCCTACGCGTTCGTGTCGGAGATCGCCGAGGTCACGCAGGCGTTCAGCATCTACCCGGTCGAGCGGGCGATCGAGTGGGCGCTCAAGGCCGCGCCCGTGGACTACCACTGCCGCTCCGACTTCGGCTACGCCTTCAACCGGTTCGCCAAGACCGAGCTCGACTCGCTCGACCGCAAGACGACCATTCTGATCCTCGGCGACGCGCGTAACAACTACAACGACCCCCAGGCGTGGGCCCTGCGGCACATCCGCGAGCGCGTGAAGGGGATCATCTGGCTCAACCCCGAGGGGCAGTGGGGCTGGGGCATCGGCGACTCGGTCATGCCGCTCTACGCGCCCGCGTGCGACTTCGTGCGCGAGTGCCGGACGATCGGCCAGCTCGGCGAGGTCGTGGACAACCTCGTCCACCACTGGTGGCGTCGGGGGCGGTGAGGACGCGCGCGGCCGTGCTGGCGGCGGCGTGGCTCGCCGTGGGCGTCGCCCCAGCGGTGGCCCAGCCCCCAGCGCAGCCGGCGATGTCGCCCCAGTGCATCACGCTCGAGGACTTCGCGAAGGCCACGGTCGGCGAGTTCCCGACGGACTGGAAGCCGCGAAAGGACGCGGGCAAGGACGTCTACCGGGTCCTGGAGGAGCAGGGGCTCCGCTTCCTGCGCGCCGCCTCGAAGCGCCTCGGCATCCAGGCGGCCAAGCAGGTCGAGTGGGATCTCGACGCCTATCCGATGCTCGCCTGGTCGTGGCGGCCGCGCCAGTTCCCCACGGGCGCCGACGAGCGCGTCGCGTCCACCAACGACAGCGCGCTCGCCGTCTACCTGCTCGTGCCGTATTCGCGCATCGCGGGGCCGAAGGCGGTCAAGTACATCTGGAGCGAGAAGGTCCCCGTCGGGACGCATCTGACCTCCAACTACGGGCTCACGCAAGTGCTCGTCCTCCGGAGCGGCGCCCCGGGCAAGGACGAGTGGGTCGAGGAGCGCGTGAACGCGCTCGCCGACTACAGGAAGTACTTCGGCGAGTCGGACACGCCCAAGCCGGCGGGCGTCGCCGTGCTCACCGACTCCGACGACACCCGGTCGACCGCGCAGGGCGATTACGCGAACTTCCGGGCCTGCCGGGGCTAGCGCTGCCCAAGGACATCCTCGTCGTCGAAGACGAGCCCGACATCCGGAGGCTCGTCGTGCTGCACCTCCAGCGCGAAGGCTTCCGGTGCCGGACCGCGTCGAACGGCGCCGAGGCGCTCCGCGAGGCGAAGCACGCCGTCCCCGACCTTGTCGTCCTCGACCTGATGCTACCGGTGATCGATGGGCTCGAGGTGTGCCGACGACTCCGGGGTGACGAGGGAACGACGGCCGTGCCGATCGGCGGCACCGGGCTCGGGCTCGCGATCGTCAAGCACCTCGTGCTCGCGCACGGCGGCGAGCTCTGGATCGAGAGCGAGCCGGGGCGTGGAACGACCGTCCGCTTCACCCTTCCCTCGAGCGGGCCGACCGCCTCGCTCACCCCGCGCCGAAGAAGTCGCGCGCCCAGACGAAGGTTCCGACGCCCGCCGCGGCCGCGGCGAGGCGGTCCTTCTCCACATCGCCGACGTGCGTCGAGCCCGCGAGATCGACGCCATAGAGACGCGCGAGCTCGAGGAACATCCCGGGCTTGGGCTTGCGGCAGTCGCAGCCATCCTCGTCCGTGTGGGGACAGAGCCGCCAGTCGGTAAAGGGGCGACCGAGCCGCTCGTTCGCCCAGGCCACGCGGCGGTCGACCTCGGCCATGCTGATCTCGCCCGTCGCGACGCGTGGCTGATTCGACACGATGAAACACACGTCGAAGCGTGGGCGCTCGCGCGCCAGGACTGTCGCCACGTTCGGCATAAGGATAGGGTTGCCCGCAGCGTCCACATCCGTCTGGTTGTCCTGGGTGAGCGCGAGGGTGCCGCCCCAGTCGAGGAAGAGGGCGCGTTTCGTGCCCGGCATCGTGTGACGGTATCATGCGAGCAGCGTCGTCGCCAGAACCTCGCGCAGACTTCACACCATCGACATACAAGTGCGGCTACGTGGACCTGCCGCGGATGGCCGAGAAGGCCCAGCGGATGGTCAAGGAGAGCCTCGACGCCTTCGTGAGCCGGGACACCGCGCTGGCGCGCGAGGTCTGCGGCGAGGACTCGGAGGTGGACGCGCTGAGGGAGCAGGTCTTCCGGGAGCTCCTGACGTTCATGATGGAGGACCCGCGGACCATCCCGCGCGCGATCCGTCTCATCCTGATCTCGCGCTTCCTCGAGCGCGTCGCCGACCATGCGACGAACATCGCGGAGATGGTCATCTACATGGTCGAGTCCAAGATGGTGAGGCACACGCTCGCGTAACCACCCCGCGGTTTCGGCTGCCTGGAGTGTGTTAGCCTCTCTCCATGTCGCTGGCCGACCCCGACCTGGACGCCGACGCGATCGAGGAGCTTTACGCGCGCGGCGTCACCGACGGCCTGCCCGTCGTGCCGCCGACGCGCGCCCGCGTCGATCGCGTGCTCGCCGCGTCGGGCCGCGCGCCCGACGCGCTGATCGCGATGGTCCCGCCAAACTACGGCCGCGCGACCGTCGAGAAGATCGCGGTCAACGCCGTCATGGCCGGGTGCCGGCCCGAGTACCTCCCGGTCGTGATCGCCGCGGTCGAGGCGGTCTGCGACGAGGCCTTCGACCTCCACGGCGTGTCGGCGACCACGAACGCGCCCGCGCCGCTCGTGGTCGTCAACGGCCCGATCCGCGGCGCGCTCGACATCAACTGCGGCGCCGGCGTCTTCGGCCCGGGCTGGCGCGCCAACGCGACGATCGGGCGCGCGCTCCGACTCGTCTGCGTGAACCTCGGCGGCGCCGCGCCGGGCGTCATCAGCATGTCCACGCTCGCCCACCCGGGCCGCTACACGTACTGCATCGGCGAGCGGGAGGAGGCGAGCCCCTGGGAGTCGCTCTCCGTCGAGCACGGATTCGCCCCGAGCGACTCGACGGTCGCCGTCCTCGCGGCCGACGGGCCCCTGGGGGTCTACGACCACCAGTCGCGGACGCCGGAGGATCTGCTGGCGACGCTCGCGGCGAGCATGGCCGTCGTCTCCCACCACAAGATGACGCACTGGGGGGACACGCTGCTCGTCCTCTCGCCGGAGCACGTGAAGATCCTGGGCGAGGGGGGCTGGAAGAAGGCCGACGTCCGCCGCTGGCTCTTCGCGCGGCTCCAGCGCCCGGTCTGTGAGCTGCTCCCGGGCAGGGACGGTGGCGAGGGGCTCCCCGAGCACGTGCTCAGGAAGTTCACGGACCCCGCGCACGACTCCACGCCGATCCCGAAGTTTCGCTCGCCTGACAACATCAAGATCGTGGTCGCCGGTGGAACGGCCGGCCGCTTCTCGGCGATCGTGCCCGGCTGGACGTTCGCGAAGAGCTCGGCTCTCGTGTTCCGGCAGGTTCGCACCCCGTAATTGGGAGGAAGCCCCATGAGCGAGTATCTGGACCCGACCGACTCGGTCGCCGTGCCGCGGAAGACCGCTCCCCGGCCGTCGAGCCTCGACGGCAAGATCGTCACGCTCCTCGACATCTCGAAGGCGAAGGGCGACCACCTCCTCGACCGCATCGAAGAGCTCCTCCGCGAGCGCGCGCGCCCGAAGGCGATCGTGAGGAAGAAGAAGCCGACCTTCGCCCGCCCGGCGCCCGACCCGCTCCGCCAGGAGATCGTCGGCGCGACGGACGCTCTCGTCGAAGCGCTCGCCGACTGAGGGTCGTGCACCACGTGCAGTGTGCACGACGGCGTGTTCTTCGAGGACCACGGCATCCCGACGGCCACCGTGATCTCGTCCGAGTTCGTCCGGGCGGCCCGTGCCCAGGCCGACGCGCTCGGTGCGACCGACTACCGAACGGTCGTCGTCCCCCACCCGATCCAGATCCTCACACGTGACGAAGTGCGGACGCTGGCCGACAAGGCGTTCGACGAAATTCTGCGGAGGCTCACGGCGTGAAGACCCACTGGTACTTGTTCGACGTCAACCCCTCCACGCCGCCGGCCTTCGAGGTGGCGCCCGGCGAGGAGTTCACCCTCGAGGTGCGGGGCGCGTTCGCCGACGTGAAGGACATCCTCACGGTGCCGACGCCCTTCACGCCCGCGTGCGACGGCCATCCGCTCGCGCCCATCGCCGGCCCCGTGCGCGTTCGCGGCGCCAGGCCCGGCGACGCGGTCGTCGTCGACCTGCTCGAGATCACGCCGCACGGCGAAGGCAAGACCGCGATCCTCCGGGATTTCGGCGTGCTCCGGCGCGAGTTCGCCGAGCCGTGGGCGCTCTCGTGTCCCGTGAAGGACGGCCGCGCGTGGTTCGGCGGCCGCATCCCGATCCCGTTGAACCCGAACCTCGGGACCGTCTCGACGATGCCGACCGAGGGGTACAAGCCGGCGTACGCGGGGCCGTACGGCGGCGACTTCGACCAGAAGGACGCGCGTGCCGGGAGCCGCATCCACCTGCCGGTGATGGTGGACGGCGCGCTCCTCTTCTTCGCCGACCCGCACGCCGCGATCAGCGACGGCATCATCTCGGGCACCGGCGTCGAGTGCGACGCGACCGTCCGGGCGCGCGTGGAGCTCGTGAAGGGGCGGAAGCTCGACCGTCCGATCATCGAGGTAGACGACACCGTGCAGGTCTTGGGCTTCGGCGAGACCGTCGAGCTCGCCACAGAGGACGCCGCGCGCGGCGCCGTCGAGTGGTTCGTCGGGCGCACGGGCATGGACCGCCGCGAGGCCTACATGCTGCTCTCGATCGTCGGCGAGCTGCGGATCGGCACCTCGCCGCGCCCGGTCATGGCCGCGCGCCTCATCATCCCGCGGCTCGTGATCGACGCCGCGGCCGGGGGCTGAGCCGGATGCTGGTCGGGGCGTTCGCGTGTGCCCACACGCCCCAGCTCCTCTCGCGGCCCGAGACCGAGGATCGCGATCTCGTGCTGCGCGTCCACACCGCGTTCGCGCGGGTCAAGGGGCGGCTCCAGGCACTCAGGCCGGACGCGATCGCGATGGTCGCGGGCGACCACATCGAGGCGTTTTTTCTGAACGCAGTGCCCGCGCTCGCCGTCTACGCGGGGACGGAGTGCGCCGGGACGTTCGGCCGCTACCGGTACCGGTTCCCGATCCACGAGCCGCTGGCCCGCGCGATCGTCGAGCAGGGGATCGAGCGGGGGTTCGACCTCTTCTACACCCAGGACGCCCCGCTCGACTACGCGTTCTATGTCCCGCTGCACTTCACGATGCCGGAGCCGTCCGTCCCCCTCGTCCCGCTGCACGTCAACGTGTACCTGCCGCCTCAGCCGACGCCGCGCCGCTGCTACGAGTGGGGCCGCGCGCTCGGCGAGATCCTGCGCGCGCGCTCGGAGCGCGTCGTGCTCATGGCCTCGGGCGGCATGTCCCACTTCCCGGGGACCGACCGGTACGCGTCGCCGGAGTTCGACTACGACAGGCGGGTGCTCAACCTGCTGACCGCGGGGCGCGGCCGGGAGCTGGCCGCGATCACGGCCGAGGAGCTTGACCGTGCCGGCAACATCGAGCTGCGGACGTGGATCACCCTGCTCGGCGCGGTCGGCGACGCGAAGGCCGACGTGTACTGCTACGAGCCGTCGTGGCATCACGGCAACGCGGTCGTGGAATGGCCGCTGTGAACGCGCTCCACTACCGGTTCCCGCCCGGCTCAGCCTACCGGTTGAACCGGTGCCTCTTCGCGATCAAGTCGGACGACGCGTTCCGGGCGCGCTTCCTGGCGGATGCCCGGGCCGCGATCGATGAGATGGAGTTGGATGACACGGATTCGGCGGCGCTCCTCCGCGGCGACCGCGATGCGCTCGTGGCGCGCGGCGCGCATCCCTACCTCGTGTTCATGGCGGACCTCCGGCTCAGAATGGAGCGCGAGGCGATGACGTTCGAGGACTTCTGAGGAGGACACCCGTGGCGATGACCCTGACCGAGAGCGATGTGATCAAGATGATCTCGAGCCTCAGCAACTGGGGCCGCTGGGGCACGGACGACGAGCTGGGAACCATCAATCTCATCACGGCCGCGAAGCGGAAACGCGCCGCAGCGCTCGTCGCGGACGGCGTGCCGGTCAGCTGCGCGCGCCCGATCGCGACCAACGCGATCAGCGCCGACACGACGTTCCAGCCCCTCCGCTTCATGGTGGACTCGGGCGAGGGGCGCGACCATGACTCGCCCGAGCGGATCCTCTCGCGTCGCGGCGCCTCCGAGTTCATCGGCATGGTGTTCCACGGCTACACGATCACCCACGTGGACACGCCGGCCCATTACTTCTGGCAGGGCAAGATCTACAACGGCCGCTCGTGCAACCTGATCACCTCGCGCGAGGGCGCCCAGGTCGAGTCGGTAGACCTGTTGCGCGACGGCGTCGTGAGCCGCGGCGTCCTGCTCGACGTCGCCGCGCTCAAGGGGCGCTGGCTGGAGGCGGGCGAGGGCGTGATGCCCGAGGACCTCGAGGCCGCCGAGAAAGCCCAGAACGTGCGTGTCGAGGCTGGGGACATCCTCTTGATCAGGACCGGCTATTACGCGCGACGGCTCACGGAGCCGCGCCATCCGCTGAAGGACGGCTCGCCCGCGGCCCACGTGGCGTGCATGCCGTGGTTCCGCGAGCGCGACATCGCCATGCTCGGCACCGACACCCACAACGACGTGAGCCCGGCGACCCACCCCGCCCTCGGCAACGTCGTGCACATCGTGAGCCTCGTCGGCATGGGGCTCTGGCTCATCGACAACGCCAACCTCGAGGAGTTGGCGAAGGCGTGTAGCGCGCGGAAGCGCTGGGAGTTCATGCTCACCATCGCGCCGCTCCGGCTTCAGGGCGTGACCGGCTCGCCGGTGAACCCGATCGCGCTGTTCTGAGCGAGCGGTCCGGGACAGCTCGGCGGTCGTGCGGCGTCACGCGATCGTGCGAACGAAGTCGGCGAGCTGGCGCAGGTTGCGCGCCTCGAAGACGCCGTCGCAGTAGGGCGCATACGCGGCCATGATCGAGTCCGTCGTGTTCCACTCGGGCCGCGGCTCCGGATTCAACCAGTAGACCTTCCGGGCGCATTCCTGGATCGCGCGCAGCGCCGCGAGCCCCGGGTCGCGGTAGTTGTTGCGAGCGTCACCGGTGATGATGACCGTGGTCCTCGGCCCGAGGGCGCCCAGTCCGTAGACGTTCCAGAACCGCTCGAACACATGGCCGTAGTCGCTGTGTCCGTCCGCCCACACGACGTCGGCCCGCGCCAGGAGGTGGCGGGCGTCCAGCTGGATCGAGCGGTCGTCGAACACCTTCGTCACCTCGTCGATCCCGTCGACGAACGCGAAGGACCGGATTCGAGCGAACTCCTCGTTCATCGCGTACAGGAGCGACATGGTGAAGTGAGCGAATTCCGCGACCGACCCTGAGACATCGCAGAGCAGGTAGAGATCCGCCTTGGACACTCTCGGATATCGGAAGGCAGGCTCGAGCGGTACACCCCCGGCGGACAGAGAGCGCCGGATCGTTCGGCGCGCATCGAGACGCCCGTGCCGGCGGAAGCGGCGCCGGTGCGCGATCCGCGCGGCGAGCTTTCGCGCGAGTGGCCGGATCGCATGCCGCATTTCCCGCAGCTGGGCCGGGGTGGCGCCGAGGAAGTCGACGTCTTCGATCGCCGTGCGGGACATGTCGGCGACCGCCGCGAGCCCCTTGACCTCGAGAAGGCGATGGCGGATCTCGTCGGCAAGCAGTCGGCGGAACTCTTCGATCCGGTGGCGCTGCTCGTCCCGAAACAGGCGGTCGTCGAGGAGCGTTGCGTCGCCACCTGTCTCGCCCGCATCGTGGATGACCCGCTGCAGGAGATTGGACAGATCGAGGTGACGGAGGACCCGGTAGAGGTGGTAGTGCTGGGACCCGACGCGCGTTTCGTTGATGCCGCCGAACTGCTGGACGGCGAGCGCCGCAATCGCCCGCAGGGCGCCTTCGTCGTTTCGTCGCAGGGCGTCGAGGAGGGCCTGCAGGAGCTCTTGGGAGGCGGCTTCGCCGGCGGTTTCACCGGTGAGATCGGCGGGGGCTGGCGACGCGCCTCCCGATTGGGGGGCTGCGGTTCGGCGCGAGGCGAAGTAGACGTCGAACAGCGCCGCGAAGGACGCCCGGTGCTCCGCGCGCTTCACGAGCGCGGCTTCGAGGGCCGCTCTGAGCTCGGCGCGGCTGGACAGATCGATGTGCCGCAGGGACTGCGTGGCGTCGAGCGCCTCGACCATCGAGATCGGAATCGCGGCGTCGCGCAACCGATGGATGAATTCGATCAGCGCGCTCAGCATCGCGTTGGAAGTTTCCTCCGGGTGGGCAGTTTAGTAGAGTCTAGCGCGTGCGTCGTTTCAGGCCAACCCTCGCCCCGCCGGGACGGCTCGCCCGTCTCGGCGTCGTCCTCGACACGCGGAACGCGCCGGGTCGGATGCGCGAGGTCGCGAAGATGTGCGACCGCGCCGGAATCGATGCGTTGTGGGTCGCCGACGATCCGACTGCCGCTGGTGAGCGTCCCCGGCTCGAGGCGTGGACCGCGCTCGTCCTCGCGGGGCTCGACACGTCCCGAGCCCGACTCGGGGCGATGTTGAATCCTCCCCTCAGGCCGCCGGCGACTCTTGCCGCGATGGCGCGCACGCTCGACCTGGCACTCGGCGGACGCCTCGAGATCGGCGTGCGAAGCGCTGGGGAGCGCGTGGAGGAATACGCGCGGACCCTTCGCGAGATTCTCGTCGACGGACCGCCGCTCTCGGTCGAGATCACCGCCCCCCCTGAGATCGGCGTGGCCGCGCGCGTGGCGGATGATGTCGTGATTCCCGCCACCGCCCTCCAGGACGTGCGTGCGCGGTGCGAGCAGGTTCGCGCAGGCTGCGAGGCCGCGGGCCGGGATCCCGCCGGGCTCGGGATCGCCGTGGAGGTCCCGGTCTCCATCGGGCGGACGTCCGCCGAGGCGCACGCTCGGGCGAGCGATGAGCCGCGCTTCCGCGAGATCGGACACCCGGCGACGTTCGGGATCTTCGGCACGCTGGAGCAGTGCCAGGCGCGAGCCATCGAGCTGGCGCACCTGGGCGTCACCGATCTCCGCTGCATCTTGCCGAACACGCCCGACGTCCACGACGCGATCGCGCAGCTCACGGCCATCGTGGTGGGAACGATCGGTGTGCTGGCCCCGCACTCGCCGCGCTCGAAGGCGCCCGATCCGCCCCCGGGGTGGGGAGGCCGGCATGGGTAGATATTCGCGGTTGACATTCGCCGTGACCGTGCCCTAACGATCTATAGAGTAGGGAACACAGATTGGGAACGCCCGGCACGCGCCGGAAGAACGGGGAGGTTCTCGGATGACCAAGTACGTCACCCGCTTCGGGTCTCTCGCGCACTACGAGAAGGGCGGCGTGGAGATCATCGACGACGATCCCAAGCGCTACGCCTTCTCCAACATCTTCGAGGTGGCTTCGCGGTCGAAGCCGTACGAGAAGGTGGCCGTCGGAAAGAACATGCAGTACGTCCTGGAGGTCATCAGGGCGGAGGGCACGTCCGAGTGGTGGGCCGCCGCCCACGACGAGTTCGCCCTCGTCATGGACGGCGAGGTCGAGGTCCGGCTGCTGAAGCTCGCGGATCCCTCGATGGTTCCACCGGACCGGGAGGGGTCGATTCGTCTTCGCGGCGAGCCAGCGGGACGGAAGATGGGCCGCGTCCAGGCTCGTCGCGGCCACATGACGCTGCTGCCCGCCGGGGCCGCCTACCAGTTCCACGCCAACCGGCCGGGGGTCATCCTGCTGCAGACGATCGCCGGCGACAACACGCAGTACCGATGGGCCGACATCTGCCAGACGATGTGAGGGACGTCGGGACCGACGGTGACCACGTCACACGGACAAGGAGGGCCGCGCGATGAGCGTCCAGACGGTCTCCGGAGTCAAGGCGACCGAGCCGAATGAGCACGGCTACCGAAGCTTCTCCCTCGGGGAGTTCACCTTCCGCCGCGACGAGTACTTCGTCTACGTCAAGTGGCCGACGGGCCGCCACGTCCTGTCCGCCGACGGGTTCCTCCGGGCGCTCCAGCGCGACGTGGCCTGGGAGTTCTTCTACGGCACCGTCAACTTCGACGGCGTCGTCGGGACGGTCAACCACTACGGCACGGTCGACCTCTTTGCGGGCCGGTACAACGACGCCTACCGCAAGGCGGAGCTGGACCACGTCGAGAACTTCCCGACACCGGTGATCAAGGCGACGTTCAACGCCATGCTCGACGACTGGACGAACTCGACCTTCGACCCGTTCGCCAGCCCGCACGAGACCGGCACGGCGTTCGGGCCGAAGGCCGGCAACAACCGGGCGGCCGTCACGCGGCGGCGGGTCGCCGCGAAGCAGATGGTGGCCGTGCCGGGGGATGAGGCGCTTCGGTCCGACGCGACCGGCCATCCGATCAACCGCCACTTCGTCGACGTGCCGCAGGATGAGCCCAAGGTCGTCGTCGAGCCGGGCTTCGAGGGACAGGTGAGCGCCTTCAACCTGTTCGCCTACCTCTCCCGCTCGAACGTGACATGGAACCCCTCGGTCGTCTCCGTCTGCAAGAGCAGCCTGTACTGCCCGACCACCGAGGAGTACATTCTGCCGATCATCCACGGGAACGATCGCGTGGAGTGGTTCGTGCAGCTCAGCGACGAGATCTACTGGGACGTCGAGGACCGCGACACGGGCGCCGTCCGAGCGAAGGTGGTCATGAAGCCCGGGGACGTCGCGGCCATGCCGGCGGATATCCGTCACCAGGGCTACTCCCCCAAGCGCGCCATGCTGCTGGTGTGGGAGAACGCGTCTCCCGATCTCCCCGCGCTCATCGCGTCGGGGAAGGCGCCGACGACCCCGGTGGATTTCTGACGGCTCAAGGCGTGATGGCCGGGGAGGGGGAGAGACGAATACCGCGCTTCTCGTCCCCGGCGGAGATCAAGCAGCGCCTCGCGGCCGTGAGCTATCTGGCCGACGAGGCCGTCGCTATGACCGTGTACCTCGCCGACCGGCTGGAGAAGCCCATCCTGTGCGAGGGGCCGGCCGGCGTCGGGAAGACGGCGCTCGGAAAAGGCATCGCGGCGATCACCGGACACCGGCTGACGCGGCTTCAGTGCTACGAAGGGCTCGACGAGGCGAAGGCGCTCTACGAGTGGAACTACAAGAAGCAACTCCTCCGCATCCAGGCGGACTCGGATCAGCGGGACTGGCACAAGGTCGAACAGGATATCTTCACGGAGGACTTCCTGCTCGCGCGCCCACTGCTT